>Ga0207054_1115_pt1 | contig 23362 bp, 21 predicted proteins | sample Alteio_BWMinCont_60_FD_153288 | JGI IMG/M metagenome (GOLD analysis project Ga0207054, IMG submission 153288) | Enriched cells from forest soil in Barre Woods Harvard Forest LTER site, Petersham, Massachusetts, United States -... | ecosystem: Environmental > Terrestrial > Soil > Temperate forest >... | reverse complement strand
CCTTAGTGTATTTGGACGGTTTTATATTGGCGGTGGTATAGGCCAGAGCACAATATTAAGCAGGATATATTATGCATGGGATCCACCGGAATTTGTTGCATTTGGGGTATCGCAGTCAATAGTATATAATGGCAATTTTGATTATGGTATAACAGACAGGTCAACACTGGGCATTGGAGTTGCATACCAAACTGCCAACGGTGTGCCATACGGAACGCAGCCACAATCGACGCCATATTTTAATACTGAACAATTAACAAGGTTAAATGTATCTATTAGGTGGTTAAGGTATATGCTTTCTACCCAACACACACAAATATATACAGGGCTCAGAATTGGGGCTTCTTTTTGGACTGATTATGTTACATCAAATACAGGTTATGGACCAGTCGCTCCAACTCTTGGTTCAACCAAACCAATATATGTTAGCGTACAAATTCCTGTTGGGGTTAAATTTTTTGAGGGACCTTTTGGCCTTCACCTTGAACTTGCAATTGGTACACCTTATTTTGCTGAAGGAGGAGTAACAATTAGAATTTAAAGTAAATGAAATTATACCACTCACTCACCTTTGTTTTGCTTGCTATATCTGTAACTTGCTTTGCGCAAAAGGATACCAGCAAAACTGCTGCGCCAAATACTCCAAGGGACTTAGACAGAAGTATTAAAGGAGAGGTTTTTATTAATGGTGGAATTGGTGAAAGTACCATATATTACGCTGTTTACGGCATTGGCGCAGGTGAAAATCAGTCTGACCCCATTAGTAAATCTGAATCTCTTGTTTATACTGGAGCCATTGATTATGGAATTGGTAAATGGTTAGCTATTGGTGCAGGGGTTGCCTACCAGACTATGATAGGCTATCCACTAGGTTCACAATACACTGATTACACTGAAAATATATCAAGGCTGAATGTAGCTGCACGATTTTTATTTGATGGGTCAATATCTCGCCATTTTGAAGTCTATTGTGGATTGAGAAGTGGTGTTTCCTTCTGGACAGATGTTGTTGATTTCCCACCTCATGCAGCAAATACAAATGTTCAACCAACAATTAGTGGTAGCAATCTTATCAGGCCAAGTATACAGGTTCTGTATGGAGTGAAGCTATTTGCAGGGCCAGTTGGTATTCATGCTGAATTCGCGATAGGCACGCCATACTTAATAGAGGGCGGTGTAACTATAAAAATTTTAACTAAATAAATTACCGCACCAATTCTACGTTGCCTTTTTTAATAAAAGTAGTTCCGTCGTAATTGGTAGCATTTATATAATAAACGTAACTGCCGGTGTTCATGGCCTGCCCACGGTACTCGCCATTCCAGCCGGTGTACTTGTCGGTAGTTTCAAATACCTTGTTTCCCCAGCGATCAAATATTTCAAAGTTCATTGACTTAATACAATCACCCCGCACGTATAGCACATCGTTCTGTCCGTCGCCGTTAGGAGAAAAAGCCTGTGGTATAAATACATTGCCGCAGTTGACATCGACAGTTATGGTTTGCGAAACAGCGCAACTGCTATCGTTGGTTATGGTAAGCGTATAAGTAGTATTGACTAATGGCTCTGCATTTGGGTTAGCACAATTACTGCAACTAAGTCCCAATTGAGGTTGCCAGCTGTAAGTTCCACCACCTGACGAAACAAGCTGCACACTCTGCCCCGGTGCAATGGTAGTATCGCAACAAGCTGTAACTACAGGCAAGGGGTTTACAAATACAGTTGTGCTGTCGGTAGCATTGCAAAAACCATTCGAAGCTGTTACGGTATAAACAGTAGTAACCATGGGGTTTGCATTAGGGTTGGCAATACTTGCAGAGCTTAAACCCTTAGTAGGTAACCAGGAATAAGTTGTTCCACCTGAAGCTGATAAATGTGCTGTATTGCCTGCACAGATGGTTTGGTTGTTGCTTACGGTTGGCACCGGTACTGGGTGTACGGTTACGTCAATGCTATCCTTACGCGTACACGAATCATTAGTGATGGCTACGTAATAGTACTTAGATGTGGTGGGGCTAATGGTGATGCTATCTGCCGTTGCGCCGGTGTTCCATGCATAACTTGTACCACCGCCTGCTACCAGCGTAATGCTTTGCCCGTTACATACAGAAGAGTTGCCTGTGATGATAGGAGCAAGGTTACAAGTGCCGCAGGTCCATTTACCTGCAAAGCCATATTCATCGCCTATGCCGTAAATGGTATAATATATCCTGCTTAATATTGTGCTCTGGCCTATACCACCGCTAAAATATACGCTGGCGCCTTTTGGATCGGCAGCCACAGCATTATAGCCCTGCACCTGCACATAAATGTTGCTCTCGTTCTGGGTATTTGCCGAAGTGCCGCAAAGCACGCTTCCGGTCGAATCGAATTTTAAAAGGAATGATGAAACGCCGTTGGGTGAAGAGAATGAAAAGCCACCGAAAGTAAGTGCATTGTAAAACACCCCCGACATATAGATGTTGCTCCATTTGTCGGATGCCAATGAATAGCCAATTGCAAAACTTGAATTGTTACCTAAAGGCCCTGTGTATACACTATTGGGTATTATACCGCTTTTGGCCCAAATAGTATTACCACTAGCAGAGTACTTGGCAAGGAAAACGTTACCGTAATTAATGCTGTAACCATCAGTCAGGGTTTGAGCGCCGAATGCAACGGTGTCGTAATAATAGCCTGTTACGTACGCATTGTTGGCAGCATCGGTACATACATATTCACCCAGGTTGGGGTTGCTGCTTATAGAACCCGAACTGCCTATTGTAGCGGCATTGGTGGCCCATAGTACATTACCAGTGGCATCGTATTTGGTTAAGAACATGTTGCGGGTTTGGCCGTTACCCAATGCAAAGGCGCCGAAGTTAACCGTACCCGATGTGTTGTAGTTGCCTGTTGCAAATACATTGCCTGCGTTGTCAGTCGCTAAGCCCGATGCTACAACCGAGCAGGAAGAACAGGTAGGGCTCGTTGCCCAAAGTGCGTTACCATTGGCATCGTACTTAGCAACAAAGACATTGCCCGATGAACCACCATTGGTAAGTGTATATGCACCAAACGAAACAGTATCATGGAATGTGCCTGTTACATAAGGATTGCCCGAAGTATCAACCACAACGTAATTCCCTTGCACACTGCATTGGCCACTGGGTAGGGTAGCGGTACGTATCCATACTGCGTTGCCGTTGGGGTCGTACTTAACCAGGAACAGGTTGGCTGCAGCGCTGCTTATGGTATACGGACCAAAGCTTACCGAATCGAAGAACATGCCGGTGGAGTAGGTGTTGCCTGCTTTATCGGCTGCTACCGAATAGGCAAAGCACCAACTGTATGGCGGCCTGGTTACCGATGTTTTAGCCCACTGCACTGCTCCCTTGCTGTTATACTTGGCTATAAAAAATGCTGAAAAGGGTTTATTAAAAGTGGAGTTTAAAGTATAGGTACCTATCGTTGTTGTGCCTCTGTATCCGCCTGCCTGGTATACATTGCCTGCAGTATCGGTAGTTATACCCCAGGGTACGCTGGCCATGCCGGTATCTTTATTAGCGGCTGCATTCACCCACTGCCATTGTTGTGCACTTGCAGCGTGTATGGTAAAGAACAAACAAATAAGGCAAAGCAGCTTGTGGTTGTAAATAGTTGAAAGCCTTTGTAAAGCCTGCATTTAAGCTTAGTTTATAGGCGGATGGGTAATGCCTTCATCGTGGGTGGCAGGTTTTGGTACTTGCGGATAAAACCTGCGGCTGAAGAGAAGTATAAGTATAACACCTGTAGATATGGAGTAGTCGGAGAAATTACAAACAGGCCTGAAGAACACAAAGTCTTCGCCACCCCAAACAGGAAACCATGAAGGGAAGTGGCCAGTCATAATGGGTGCATAAAGCATATCGACCACTTTGCCTTGCAAAAAGCCTGCATATCCTCCGCCTTTTGGGAAGAGCGTTGCTACCTGGTAAGTACTATCGCTGAATATAAGTCCGTAAAAAGCGCTGTCGATTACATTGCCAAGTGCACCGGCAAATATCAGTGCAAGGCTTACTATAAGACCTTTGTGGGCATTTGTTTTAACCAGATGCCACAGGTACCAGCCAATTGCAGCAATGGCCCCGATCCTGAAAATGCTCAGAATAAGTTTACCATACTTACCCGAAAATTCCATGCTGTAGGCCATGCCATTGTTCTCGGCAAAGTGAATGATGAACCATGGCGTAAGCTTGTACTCTTCATCTAAAGCAAAGTGCAGCTTCACATAAATTTTAATGGCCTGATCAATGGCCAATACAAGTAGTATGATAAACAAAGGTCTTTTCACAGTCGTTATTATAGAATCAAAAATAGCTATTATTTGTTGTTGAGGCTTAGGTTAAGACTGAGGTTGAGGAATGGAAGGCCTATAAAAGGCGAACCGGGTGTAGAAGATGGCTCCTCTACGGTCCCGGTTCATACCCTTCCCACCACTCAGAGAAGGGCAATCGTTAATATTTTTAATAAGTCATACTCTAATATACGAAACTGTATTCAGTTTGGTTTTAGTTTGAACTTATTCTAATAATCTGTAGTTTTCTCGGAAACAACGCGCATTGTTTTGAGAATACAAAGATAGGTAAAACCTATAGGCCTGCTACAATTATTTTAAAGTTTTCGACCAATTATAATTTATAATAGCCGAGTGCCATATTTAAGCCGATAGTTTATAAAAAGGAAAGAACGATATATTTATTTAGTGGTGTTTTGCTGTTGAAGGAACATACGAATTGGCATTTTCAAATGCTTCGTACTTGTATTTGATGGCCATAAGCAGCTCGTAGTCAGTGGCGTTTTTAATAAAGTAATCGCTAAAGTTCAGGTAATCAATAAAGGTATCGAACTGGTTATCGTCAAGGTTTATAATGTCGTTCTTTATATACAAGTGGAAAAGGTCTTTAAGTACGGTGCGCCTGGCTTCTTCGTCAGTCAGCTCAGCAACCTTGCGCTTCGATTGTTCCATACTGTTAAAGCGCTCGAACAAATAGCTAATAGGAGTAGACAAGGCGTGAGTGTTCTGGTAGCGGTCGGTGCTGGGTATATTGCCAAGCCTGTCTTTGTTTTCATCAATTTCGCGAAGGCTTTTAACAGGGTATATCTTTACCTCGGCAAGGTTAAGGTGCAGGCTGTCGAGCTTTACTGCAATGGTATAATGGGTTTTATAAGCTGAATCGTTGAGGCATACCTTTTTAACCATAAAGCCACTGGCGCTGAACAAAATAGTATCGCTGTGCATGGCACTTATGCTGAATATACCCCCCGGCGATGCAAAATTACCTGCCGAAGTGCGCTCGTTCACCACTACCACCTGGTACATATTATCGTTACCGCGGTTATCAGTTATTTTACCGCTAATGGTTACAGGCTGCTCCTGCTGTGCAAAGCAACAGGCGGCTGCAAATAAAAATACGAATGTGCTTACTATCGGTTTCAAACTCATTGGGCATTAACGGCATCAAAAATAGGGCAATAAAGGAAGGGTAATTGTTAAAAAAAGATAAAATACCAATTTGAAGATTTGATAATTAGTCAATTTGATAATGCTAAAAACAGGCTAACTAACTAATCATCAAATCTTCAAATTGCCAAATCATCAAATTAATGTACTCATTCTTTCTTCATCTTACTCTTTTTATATTTGTGGAGTATTTAGCTTTAATAAATTTAACCTTAAAAAACTCTATCATGAAAACATTACGAATTACTTTGTTTGCAGCCCTTGTTGCTGCATTTTTTACCGGCTGTGTAGGCCCTGAAGGCCCTGCAGGTACTAATGGAACCAATGGCTATGATGGCGCTCCGGGTGTTACCGGTACAAACGCTGTGTTTGCATCTAACCCAAGCGATTGGTCACCTGCTGTTGCAAGCGGTTACAATTTTTTAATTGCAGGTTATAATGTAAGCATCATTACCCAGGATGCCATTAATACCGGCGTAGTTATGGTTTACTTCGAAAGCGGATCGGGCACCTGGTCGCCATTGCCTTATACCTATCCACTGTCGGCATCGAACGAACAAACCCTTAGCTTCAACTATTCATTGGGCTTGCTGACCTTGCAAATGCAGAACTCCGATAACACTGTGCCTGTAGCGCCTTCTTCGGCAACCAACTACAATGTGGTGGTTATACCAACATCGGTTATCAAGCAACACCCTGGCTTTAACTTTAAAGATTACGCCATGGTTAAGCAACTTATGAATATCAAGTAACCTCATTCTTTTTACCCCAAACCCCTAAAGGGTTTTTATTATTAAAATAGCCGTCCTGTTTCTTCAGGGCGGTTATTTTTTTGTCCGGGCAGTTCCCCGGCTGCCATATCAGTATCAGGGTATTGGGTAATTAGGCTCTTTATCTGCGCTTCGGTAACTTGTGGTTGCAACCACTTCTTTTCGTTTTCGGCACAAAGTATAAAAGGCATGCGCTGCTTGGTGTTGTGTATGGTTGCCATTAGCGGGTTAGCAGCCAGGGTAATAATGCTGAAGCCCCTGCATAGTTCACCCGTTGCGGTATTTACCCATTCGTCGTAAAGGCCACCCAGAGCAAACAGGTTGTTGCTTTTAAGGCCAATGTAAAAGGCAGTCTTTTGCTGCTTGCTGCGCTTTAATGGTGCGCTGTTGGTTTGCCATTCGTAAAAACCATTGACCAAAATAAGGCAGCGCTTTTTAAGTATGCTCCTGAACGATGGCTTCTCAAACAAGGTCTCGCTGCGGGCGTTGAGCGTTACGTTCCGCATATCTATAGCGGTGCGCTCATCTTTAACCCAATTGGGTACAAGGCCCCATTCAATCAATTCTATTTTACCGGGCTGTTCGCAGGTTATTACAGGCAATTTAGGATGTGCAAAGCCCGATACGTTTTCGTATTCGGGTATCTGTTCATTGCCATCAGCAAATTCAGCATCGAACCTTTTTTCGAGTTCGGCCTTGGTTGCTTTTGCTTTAACGTAATAACACATTTTTAATCGATTTGATAATTTGATGATGTGTCAATTTGATAATTAAAACTACCATTATTTTCCATTACCAAATCTTCAAATTGCCAAATCATCAAATCAGTAGAAAATGGCACACTTTTGGACACAGAATCAAAATTCGTGTATACTATTTTGCTGAAACTTATTGGCTAATAGTTTAAATAAGTAAACTTTCGCTTCAATCTTTTTCTGTTGGTATAGTTTGTAAGCTTCTGCATTTGCAAAGCCATAATAGAGGGCTCTCAAATAATACATGCCATGTTCTTCAAGCTCTTTCAACAAGTGTTCTTCGCTCATATTAACGCTGACTAAGTTCAACGACTCGACAGCGGACTTATATGCCGCATCTGAGTTTAGCCAGTTATAATGCGTGCGGCGCCCAACACCGCTTATTTTTATAGCAAGCGATGCATTGCCCATTGTTTGCGTTAGGACTTTCAGCATAAATGCCTTTTTAATACGTGTTTTAGCTAGTTCTGCCATAAATGGCTTAGTGGTTTTACTATACAAATATACACTATATATTTAGTATAGTAAATAAAATAGTAATTAAGTTTTAAACAGACTGAAAAAATGAGAAGGCTTTTTAATGATGCGCCGGAGTCTGTAATTGGTATTCTTTACCAATTGTATGATATACCTCCTGTAAATTGTATAATGCCAAGCGACATGCTATTAGTTAAGTAGGTTTGGCTCTTTGAAGGTGGATTTGCCCCTTGAGCATAAGTCCTGTTTACTTGGGGGTAAGTTATAGTAGAGCCTGTGTACCCTGCAGAAATATCAATACCAATATGCTTGGTAATGCTATATTTTATACTTGCCCCTATATAGGAACCAAAATCAACAGCACTTTTTGTAGTTGTGGTATAAGTATCCAGAACAATTCCATTTGTAAAAAAAGGACTTCCAGCCTGGTCCGGTGTCTTTTCGATTATTGTAGGGTAGTTGGCAGTTATAACTCCAAACAATATACTAAGCTGAAGACTGAATTTGCTATTTATTGATCTGGAAAGGCATGGGCCTATAAGATACTGGCCAATGTAAAAACTACCACTTGCATGCACTGTTGGTTGAACATTTGTTGCATTGTCTGTATTGTTAATAATATAGGTCTGGTATGCAGATTGGTCAAAGCGGTTAATACTTCCCCCAGCTATAAACATAAGTCCCCAGTGCTCTGAAAATAAATAGCTTGCCGTACAATTAAACTGCTCGCCGGGCATTGCTAAGGCATACATACGCATTGAAGTAGATGGTGGATATATGAGAAAGGGTACTTCGTTAATATAGCCATATGCCTGAGCAGGTATACTAATACCGCCATTTATAGTTATGCTGAATTTTTGCCTGATTGATGTTGTATCATGCCCAAATATTGCATGGTGCATTATCGTATCTGAGCGGCTGGTTGTAAAGTTTTGCGTGGTTATACTTGTTTCGTTTGTATCACTTGCATTACCTGGTATATCGCTTCTTTCGTTTGTTTGAGCAAAAGCAGTAAGGTAGAAAAACTGAATTATAACCGCTAAAAATATTTTCTTCAAGGTGGTGAGGTTAGCTTAACAAATATAACTAAATATAAGGAAATAATGATTAAGTTTTAAACGGATCAATAACGATTTATAGTTAGATTTGCTACTATTACTGAAAATCCATTTAATTTAGATACCATTAATATACTTGCCATGAAACTTAATAGCCATTATTTAATTACAGCTTTTGTTGCAACAGTATTACTGTTTGCTTCATGTAATTCAGTCAAGCATCCTTCCGATTTGAGCATCAATGGTTGGGTATTAAGAGGAGCAAATCCAGAAGCCTATCAAGCAGGCATTGATAGAAGTGTTACGCATTTGAGCACTGCATCTGCATTTATAGCATCAATAGCTAAAGATAGCGATACGTGGACCACACTAATGCAGGAAGTAAAGCCAAACATGTATAAAGGAAAGAGAGTTCGGTTTAGCGCATGGGTGAAAACGGAAAAAGTAACTGAATGGGGTGGATTATGGATGAGAGTAGACAAAGGTCAAAAGTCCCTCGCTTTTGATAATATGCAGGACAGACCTATTAAAGGTACTACGGATTGGCAACAATATGAAGTGGTGCTAAATATTGATACTTCAAGTACTGCCATCGCCTTTGGGCTTCTATTGGTTGGGCCGGGAAAAACATGGATAGACAATGTTAAGATTGAAACCGTGGATACTAATGTTCCGGTAACAGGTTTTGTCAATCCGGTTAAAAGAAGCATGTCAAATCTTAGTTTTGAAAAAATATCTTCTGATAGCACTCCTATAGGTTGGGCCGGCACAGTGAAAAGTAATGGATACAGAATTACAAGTGACCGTTCTGTTTTTCATGATAGTTTAGCTTCTGCCCGTTTAGAATCTGATGGGAAAGAAGGAAAATCAACATATGATTTTGGCACTATTACAGGGGGTATGAAACCCGATAATTTTTTAGGTAAAAGAGTACGTATGACCGGCTGGATAAAAACAGAAAACGTAGCCGGATGGGCAGGACTATGGATGCGGGTTGATGGACAAAATGATGATGTTCTCTCATTTGATAATATGAATGATGGGAAAAACAGGTCAATTAAAGGAACTACTGATTGGACAAAATATGATGTAGTGCTTGATGTTCCTAAGGAAGCCACCAATATCAATTTCGGGGCTTTACTTTCGGGTGATGGGAAAATTTGGCTGGATGAAGTGAAATTTGAAGTAGTGGGTAATGATGTTCCATCTACAAGTACATATAATAGTAAAATTGAAAGTGCTTTAGATGAAAAACAACAAGCTGATGTTCCTAGTCCGCCAAGAACAAAGATTATTAATGATTCATTAGTAAATCCTAATTTCGAAAATTGATCGGTTCACAATTATCCTTTGCCCAAAACCATTTACATACTATTGCTTTTGTTTGTATGCAGTTGCCATGCTTTTGTAGGAGGCGGTGGTGGGTTACCACGCGAGGGCCCATCGGTAGTGTTTAATGTGCGAAGTAACAATAGCGATACATGTCGCTGCACTGCTAATAAATTTGTAATCGATAGCACCTTTGGCTACAATTGCAGCGCAATTGATTTGCTTAATATAAGCTATACTAAAAATGGCAGGCAAATATTTGCTACTACCGATAGCCTCGGTTTTACAACTAAGCATACATATAACGAAGGCGTTGGGCTAGAAAGGTTTTATTTCCTTAAAAAAGGATTTCCCGCAGCTTATGTAAATATTGATTTTACCCCAAAATCAAAAAGGCCCTTGCAGGCTTTTGGCTGCGAAGTGCACGTGCAACACCTTGCCAGCGGAGTGTATTATTATACCGTAATTATTAAGCCCATCGCTAAAAAAGGGGTGAAGCTGGTGCCGCATACAGTAAATTAAAATGATTTGATAATTTGAAGATTTGGAAATTTGAAGATGTAATGTGAGGGCTTTAATAATTATCAAATCATCAAATTTCCAAATCTTCAAAGTTAAAGGTGTTTTTCACTTCTTCTTCAGCTCATTGGCTTTGGTCCAATCGTTCTGAGCCTCTTTTGAATTTCCTAGCCCGCCCCAAATTTGGCTACGTGTGGTATAGCATTGTGCAATGGTATCGTTCTTGCTAATGGCCATATTTATTTCCTTCATGGCTTCGGTATATTTTTTAAGCAGGTACAGGTCGTTTGCACGGTACATATTCACCCTGTAATCTGTCAGCCCGAGCGATTCTGCTTTATCAATATCGGCAATGGCTTTGGTAAAGCATTCTTGGGTTTCATCGCCCCAGCCAATGTATGGGCCTCTGTCGGCAATGGCAATAGAACGGGCAAGGTATAGCTCTGCAATGGTTGGGTGCTGCTGAATAAGCGAATCGTAATAAGTAGTTGGGTAAGTACCCGATGAACTTGCACTGTAGCCCATTTCTTCGGCTTTCAGCCAATGGGTATAGGCATCTTTTTCGTTGCCGTTATAGTATTCGGCGGGTGCAAGCGAAAAGTATATATCGGCATTTATAAAATTGTTCTCCTGCTTTTTACCTTCGCTGGTATCGGCAAGGGTTTTTAGATCGGTTAATGCGCTTTTATAATCTTTTAAATAGTTCATTTTAAAATTGGCACGCTCAATAATAAAATATGCTTTAGCCCAAATGGTTGGCAGCATAGCAATCGAATCGTAATCTGTCAGCGCCTTTTGGTACTGCTTGTTTTTTACGTAAAGACCAATGCGTCGGCGATAATTGTATTCGGGCGCCATATCTTTGTTCCAGTAAATTTGGCTGCAATGGTTCGTTATAATAGTAGTTAACGATTCAATGGCCTTATCGTACTGATTGTTTTGTTCGTAGGCACCGCAAAGCAGGTAAAGGTCGGTGCAGGTTGTTTTGCCTTTGTTTTTTGCAATGGCTTTATCAATATCGGCAAATGCTAATGTGGTTTCATTAGTTTCAATGTAATGGGCTGCCCGTTGTTGGTAAAACAGGGGAGTAAGATTGTCTTCGCGCAAAAACGTAGTGTCAATTTTATCTGTGTAATTTAAAAACTCAGTATGCTGCGTATTGCCTTTTGTATGAAAAACATAGGGTGTTATTCCGTTGCGCAAAAAGCCTGAATAGTTACTGTTATCAGTGCTGCGCAGGCATTTAAAATAGCCCTTTTGTATTACAATAGAGTCTATTTTGTCGTTATAGCCTCCAGCGTTTTCGCCTATAATACCCCTAAAGTCTATCATCATGGTATCGTGCTTATATATAATAAGTATGCGCTGGTCCGACAAGTTTCGGTAGCGTCCGCCATAGTAATAAGTAACCGGTGGCAGCACAAAGCCATCATGGGTATAGCCGCTTATACTTATGTTCTTTTTCGCTTGCCGCAGTTGTTGAAAGTAAAAGGTCTCATAAATACCGCTATCCTGCAAAACAAAGCTCCGCATCTTTATATCTGGGTCGGTAAGTATATTTATCTTTTGTAACTTTTGGTTGTAAAAGCCCGCTATAACTAAGCCACCACCACCGCCTGGCTGGGCGTGCAGCTTACAGATTGGTATAACCAATAAAAGAAGTAATGTTATTCGAAATGTTTTCAAAGCTGAAATTATAATGATGAAAATACGAATAAATATTTGACAGAGGGCAATGTAACGCAACCTCACCCTTGCCCTCTCCTTGCTCAATGAGAGGGATGGAAAATATTCTTTAGGATTTATTAACGAACAGCAGTTCGCGTTAGGGATTATTCGTGTCGCTTTTATTTTCTATTGAACTCATGAGAGCTTCGCTATTGTAGCGGAAAGCCCACAGCGTAGCGAGGACTTGTAGCGAATAGCCTGCCTGTCGGCAGACAGGCCCGACCCGACGATAGGAGGGGAACGCCCAAAGAAAAAAAGAATATCGAATATCGAACAAGGAATGACCAATAATGAAGTTAGAGTAACGGCACGTGAGGCATAATCAATGAAGAATTAAAAATTAGGAATTAAGAATTGAATCGCACGAATAGGTGAAGCCTCCCATACGTGAGGTGAAGAGAAACGATGATAGGCAATGACACATAGATGCACAGAATTGTGCCAAAGCCTGGTAAAAGAATATTGAATATCGAACAAGGAATTAAGAATAATGAAATAAAGGAGGGGAACGCCCAACTAATAAAGTGAAAAGCTAAAAGTGAAAAGTGTCATGGCTTAATCGTATTAATTACTTTTGCCTTAATGGAGCAACCCGACATATCAGCCAAGCTAACAAGCAAACCGGCAATAATGCTGTACAGCCTGTTTGCCATTATATACATAGCCATAGTAGGGCAGCGGCAAGCCGACCTCACCATTTACCTTATGGCATCGAAAGATCTGTTTCAGGGTAAGGATATTTTTTACACCGGCTATATTGATAGCTATCGCTATTATTATTCGTTGCTGTTTGCCATACTTATATATCCGCTAAATTATTTGCCTATGCTTGCGGCGCAATACCTATGGCTCTTGCTGAATGGCCTGTTAATGGTCGGGGTAATTAGTATACTGGCTAAGTATTTTAAGTTGTCGGCACTTAGTATAAAGCAACAGTGGCTGTTTGTGGTGCTGTGCTGTGTTTTTTCGGCCAAGTTTGTGTTTGCCAATATTTACTGCCAGCAAATAACTATCATGATACTCTACCTTACGCTACAAGGGCTGGAATATATTTTTTCGGGTAAACGATTGTTGGGTGCACTGCTTATTGGCCTTGCCATAAACTTTAAAATAATGCCTATTGTTATTTTGCCTTACCTGTTATACCGAAGGCAGTTTGTGGCTTCGGCGTTTATAGCAGCCGTATATACAGTGTTGCTTTTTATACCTGCGCTGGTAATTGGCTGGCAGCAAAACAGCTTTTTATTGGGCCGGTGGTGGAGTGTTATAAACCCAACCAATGCCGAGCATGTAATGGATGTGGAGCAGCGCGGCTTTCACAGCCTCACCTCGTTTTTGTCGGTGTTGCTGGTAGATAAACCACCCGATAAATACGAACTGCACATAAGGCGCAACATAGCTAACCTAAGCCTTACGCAACTAAGCTATGTTTTAAACGGAGTGCGCCTGGCCTTCATTGCTTTTTCGCTTTACTTTTTGCGTACACGCCCCTTCTTTGCCAATATAAGCAGGGCACATCGCTATTGGGAGATAAGCTATATACTACTTATTACCCCGCTTATTTTTCCGCATCAGCAGCATTATTCGTTTGTGTTTGCCGTGCCGGCCATGTGCCACATTTTCTATTACTTTTTACTACAATACAATAGCATGACCAAATTAAAACAGCGCTTGCTCATAGCCACTTTCACTTTTTCTTTCCTTACCATTAATGCTACTTTTTTGTTGGGTGAGTTTAACCCGTACTACGAGCATTTTAAAATACTCACCTACGGTGTACTTGTGCTTGTGCCTTTGTTGGCGGCTTTTCCGCCAGTGAAAAGTGAATAGTGAAAAACGAAAAGTGAAAGATTTTGATTACTGATTCTTTGGCACAGTACTCTGCATCTATGTGTCATTGCCTATCATCGTATCTTTTCACCTCACGTGCCTATGCTTCGCAGTCGTAAGTCATAAGTCGTTAGTGGCTTTCGCGTTAGGGATAGAAGTGAAAAGCCCGGAATGAAATGAGGACTTGTAACGGATAGCCCGACCCCTTGCGTAGCTTGGGGGAACGCCCAAGACTTATTTATAATATAGAAGGGAATATTACCCTGTGTTATTGGCAATCTGAAAATATTTGCTAATTTTCAGCAGTCAAAACTCATCGAAACAAACATAAAATAGGTATGAAACAGTACGTTACAAGTATAAAAGCGGGATATAAGATTTTTGTGGTTCTATTATTTATTTGCAATATGGGCCTGGCTCAAAAAACTACCGATAGCGTATTTACCGGAATGATGGGCCTATGCAAAAACTTTGCCGATAGCTACTTACCCACGTATGTGACTCCCGCAGGCGATAGCCTTATTGTATCTATGATAAGCACACCTACTGCAGATATAAATACCTTTTTGTTCGATTGTATTAAGGCTAAAAACTTTAAACCCTTAAAGTTTTCGGCAGTGGTACTTATAAAACAGCACAACGAATATATAAACGTAAACCATCAGGACTATAACCTTGATGATTCTACTTACGCTAAAAATGGCTTTGTAGAAATGCTGAGGGTGGCTATGGGCCTTGGCAGATCGAAAGATGGTATTGGCAACATAGAACAATTGAATACCGGAGATGTGTACGACTGGATAAAGAAGAACCCAAAGAAGTTTGACGACTATGCCTATGTAAAGCAATTTATAAGCGACACAGTGGTTATTGATTTGAATATGCAACATTAAAAAAACAACATGAGTGGCCGCAACACAAAACATAGTATAATATATAAATGTATTGCGGTTTGGTTGTTTATCTGCAATGTTGCTGTGGCTCAAAAAAGTGGCGACGATAACGCCATGATGGATAAGTGTAAGAGCTATGTAGAAAGCTACAAGCCTGCTTACATAAGTGGCACTGACACGCTTGTTGTATCGATGATACCTATGCCGCCTGCCGATATTAATAAGTTTCTTTTCGACTGCATTAAAAAGGGAAATTTTAAGCCCCTGAAATTTTCGTGTGTAATTTTTATAAAACAACGCGATGAGTATATGAAGGTAAACCACAAGGACTATACCCTTAACGACACATCGTATGCCCACAACGGGTTTGTAATGCTACTTGTTACTGCAGCTAATATCGATGATGTTGGACTGGCGCTGACAGCCGATGTATGTGAGTGGATAACCAAAAACGCCAAGCATATTGACGATTACGATTACGTAAAACAGTTCATTAAAAAATAGCAAGGCTATTTTTTAAATTACGAATTACGAATTAAAAATTACGAATTATTGAGAGTACTGAACTCGCGACTTTTAATTCGTAATTCGTAATTTTTAATTCTTAATTAACCCTCGTGTAGCTTTCAAAAACGCCGTTGCGTTTAAGTATAAGTGTGCCGTTTTTAAAATAGATGATCTTATTACACAGTTCCCCATCCAGGGCTTGCTTGCCATGGTAATAGCGGTAGGTCTCTATAAGGTATAGTGCATCTTTGCGTATAAAGCGGGCCGTGTCGCAGTTTTGATCGGTAACCATAAAGTGTGCCTTTCCGCTGCCCCACGACCGCATCATTTTGTGTGTCATGGTATCGCCTTTAAATACAAGCACCACATTGGTATCGGCAGTCATTTGCCAGGAACCTTGCAAGGCAGTCTTTACCGAATCTATTTTAAGCAGTTGGGCGGAAGCGCACACGCTGCCCCATAACAGTAGTGCAGTAATACATATATATTTTGCAGATGGGCACATTTTAATTACGAATTACGAATTAAAAATTACGGTGATAAAACCTATTTGCTTATTGAGATTCATTCGTAATTCGTAATTTTTAATTCGTAATTACTTTTTGGGTTTATAACACTCAGGGCAGGGCTTAAGGTGGTACTTGTTTTCGGCATCTTTCAGCGATACCTTTTCTACCTTATGGCCTTTTTTTATGTCCATGCAATCGCCTGCGGCGTGGTAATAAGGTTCTTTGGGGTCGGTGGCATCAATGTATACGTAGTGCGAAGGTAAGTTATCAGCGGTCAGTCGATAGTCGTAAGTCGATAGTTGTAAGTCGTTAGATGCTAGTGGTGAGTTTGTAAATGCAGTGGTGGTAATAAGTAAGCCTATAGCGATAAGTAGCGTTTTCATAAAAAGGTATTTAGTACAAAGATAGGCAGTTATTCAATTGCGAATCAAAAATTACGAATCAAGAAAGTTTGACTGTGTTAGCGATACTAGAAGCGCTTATGACTATCGACTTATGACTGTACGACTAATTCCTATCTTAGCCGGAGTTTAACCATTTTAATGAAAAGGCTTTCTCCTGTACTTGTAATTTTTTTAATACTGTTGCCCGCACTCATTACCGATATTACCCGGGTAAGGTCGTGGAACACCAATATTAATGCCGATGGCTATGGTTATTACGCTTACCTGCCCTGTGTATTTATATATCACAAGCTCGATTATCAGCGAGTGATAGAAGCGGAACATAAGTTACGCCCTGGTATGGACAGAGATGAGGTGGAATACCCGTTTTTACCTAATAAAATAGATATATCTAAACACACCGATAAGTATTTTGTAGGCGAGGCCATAGTCATAGCGCCCTTTTTCCTTACTGCTTATTTTGTGAGTTATCTGTCAGGGTTCGATTTAAATGGCTACTCGGTATTGTTCCAGGAAGCAGTTACGCTGGCGGCCCTGTTTTACCTGTTCATTGGTTTGTGGTGCCTGCGTAAACTTTTGCTTAAGTTCAATATAGCTGATGCTGTAATTTATTTTACGCTTGTGCTGGTGGTGTATGCTACCAACTTGTTCTACTATGCCACCATCGAACCTTCTATGTCGCACGTGTATTCATTCGGACTTATGGCGGTGTTCCTTTATTATGTAAAAAGAGCTATGGATGATACAAAGTTGAGAGACCTGTTGCCGGCATCTTTGTTATTAGGCCTGCTGGTAGTAATACGTCCTACCAATGTGCTTATCGTTTTTGTAATTCCGTTTTTGGCTGGCAGCATTCAGCAAACCAAACAGTTTTTGACGAGCATATTAAGTTTTAAAAAGATAGCACCTGTGTTCCTTGCTGCTTTTTTAGCAGTGGGTATTCAGCTTATAAAATGGCATGCCGAAACGGGCCACTGGCTTGTGTGGGGCTATGGGGGAGAAGGGTTCGATTTTTCAAGGCCCCGTTTTTTCGATATGCTTTTTAGTTACCGCAAGGGCTGGTTTGTATATACACCCATTATGCTTGTTGCTTTAGCAGGTGCGGCAATTATGCTGAGTATTAAAAAAGATATTTTCAGACTTGCTATCGTTGTGGTTTTCTTTTTGCTGAGCACCTATGTGCTTTCGAGCTGGTGGCAGTGGTGGTATGGCGGAAGCTTTGGCATGAGAGTATTTATCGACTTCTATCCTTTTTATGCCTTGTTGTTTGCGCTTACACTAACGCAAATAAAGACAAGGTTTGCTAAAAGAATAATGGTTGGCGTTTCAGTTCTGTGCCTTGCCTTGTGTATCATTCAAACTATACAATACAACAAATTTATTATTTCGTACGATAAAATGAATGGTAATAGGTATTGGAATGTTTTTTTGAAAACAGCCGATAAATATGGATGGGTGTATGACGACCCTGCATCGAAGCTTAACTTGTTCGATAAGCCTGTGTACACCAATAATTTTGAGAGCACTAATTATGCTTCTGTTAGTTCTACTATGCATTTGCACAGTGGCGCGCATTCATTGCAGGTAAATAATTCATCAGGCAGAATGTTGTTGTGTTCATTTAGTGCAGCAGCAATACCTGCTAATACAGGTGTTGTTATGTATGTAAGTCTTTGGGCCTATACCGATGATTTAAGTAATGATGCCCGCATTATTACCCAAATAAAACCTGCCAACGCTGCTGTCAGCTATACCGATGAGCATACCCTTGCAAACGAAATGGCAGGAGATAAGGAATGGGAAATGGTTGGGTATATAGGTAAGCTCTTGCCTGCTTTATTACCTACCGATTCAGTAAAAGTGTTTATTGAATGTACTAAGGGCTCTCTATCTATTGATGATATTGAACTAAAGTTTGGGAAAGAAAGAATGCAATGATTTGGTAATTTGATGATGGAAATCCCAGTGCTCTTATTGTTTGTCAATTGCCGTCTGCTTTAGCTGACGGGGAAAAGATGCTTCGAGTAATTGGCTTCAGCCCAATGGGTATTGGCTTTTTAGGCTAAAGCCACAATCAGTATCCTAATATATTCCGTCAGCTAAAGCAGACGGCAAGTAATATCATTTCTCAATAATCACTATCTCAGTCCTGCGGTCTTTTTGCCAGGCTGCTTCTTTTAATTGAGATTCCTCACCGCCAACCCGCGGTTCGGAATGACAGTGGTCATAGATAGGGGGAGGGAGAAGTGGCGCGGGCGAAGCCCGCGCCACTTCTCCTTAAAAAGAACAGAGTATGGACTGTCATTCAGAACGGAACGAAGTGGAGTGAAGAATCCTACCAACATTTTTTTTATTTTGCGATTATCACTATCTCGGTCCGGCGGTCTTTTTGGTAAGCAGAATCTTTTTCCTGCTTTGTTTTCATTGCATCTATTTCTTCTTTACTGCAACCGGGTAATGGTCTCGAAAATCCATAGCCCTTTGGCGTAACTCTTAAAGAATCTATTCCTTCTGAGATTATATAGGTCGCGATACATAGTGATCTCATCTCGCTTAGCCGTTGATCATGGCTTTCACTTCCTTGCGGGTCGGTATGGTTTGCAACTTCAATTTTTATAGTAGGATTCTTTTTCATGAATTCAATAACAGGTTTTATTGTATCTAATGAAGTTCTTCTTAGCCCGGAATAGTCTAGATCCCATTCAACATTTATCTTTCTTTTACTCCCCACATAAAAAACCGTATCATTCCAGTTAAAGGTTTCGTGGCCGTAATTGGTAGATAGGATTCGTATCTCGGTACGGCGGTTAACAGCATATGCAGCCTCTTTCTCTTCCTGAGTTTTCATAGCATCAATAATGCTTTGCTTTATTAATGGCCTTGTAGGTCCCCAGCCTTTAGCTACCAGGCGTGGTGGGGCAATGCCCAGTTTAATAAGTGTATCTACAATCCTTTGTGCCCGATACTGCGATATGTTGCTGCTGCTTGTAGTGCTTGCCCTGCTGTCTGAATTGTTCTCTACTTGTATAATTAAACCGGGGTTCTCTTTCATAAACCTCACAACCGAATCGAGTATAATCCGGTTAGCTGAATCCTTTAACAGCTTGCCCTTACCTAATTCGTACTCTACTAAAATGTGATGTGTATAATTAGGAAGCCTTAGGTCTTTGCCAAACCACTTGGGCATTTGCCCGAATGAAAGCGAGCAACAGAACAGGAGTAGGACAGTGAGTGTTGTACGTTTCATTTTTTCTGCTTGTATCCTATTAACCTCCTTGGTGGTTGAGGCGGGTTTAAAAGCTGTTTCAAGGCTTCAAATATTAGTTGTATTTCGTCTTCGTGTTTATCAAGACGGTCATCATGATGAGTTAATTGTTTCTCCAACTTCTGCATTTGTAATAAAAGGTCTTTATGGGTGCTTACCACTTCACGCAGTTTTACAAATACTTCTATTATTCGTATACTCATTTGAATAGCTCTTTCGCTCTTAAGTATATTTGCAAGCATTAATACACCATGTTCTGTAAATACATAGGGCAGGAAGCCTCCCAGATGCTTTTTAGATGGTATCGCATTTTGCGATACCATAGAATCTACTTCTTTGGCAGTCAATTGGAACATGAAGTTTGCCGGAAATCTTCCATTATTTCTTTTTACCTGTTCACGTAAACGGATAGGTTTAACCCCATATAATTCTGCAATATCCCTATCTATCATTACTTTCTGGCCTCGAATCAGGTATATCTTATCAATAACTACTTCGTCGGGGACGGCAGGTTTTGTAGGCTTCATGTTTGATTTACTTTAAAGCAAAAATATTATTTCTTTCTAACCTCGGTGTTGTGGTTCTTTTAGTTTGAATAGTATTATGGCAACCATTGCCACGAGCCAGTATGCAAGTACACATATCAGGTCTCCTTGTCCGAAGTCATCGGAAAATGTGCTGGGGTTCTTACGGTGTGGGAATGTAAGGTTGGCTACAAAATAATAGGTGGTTAAAAGCAGGAATGTGGTAGCTAAACCGATTGCCAGTTTTTTAACAAGCATAGTAATATGGCCTTTGTTTACAAAGTATGTAACAAGCGATACAATAAACATGCCGGGCAATGAAAAAATAGCTGAGAATATGGCAACTAAAGCTGTAAGTCCGAGTGAGCCCATTATTTCACGAAAATCGAAGGAGTGATGAGTAGTTGCCAATATATAGATCATATAAAGTACCGGCCCGCATAAAACGGTTACTATCCATGCTCTGAATATGAATCGTAAGGCAGTTATATATGGGCTATCGTTAGGCTTCAATGGATATGAAATGGTTTATACAAATGTAGGCAAAGTAACTATAAGCTAGTAGCGATGAGCTATAAACGAAAAACAGTAATATGAGTAGGATTTCTCATTCCGCTCTGCTGCATTCGAAATGACAAGAGGCTTTATGGGAGGGAGGGGAAAGTGGCGCGGGCGAAGCCCGCGCCACTTTCCCCTAAAAAAGAACGTAGAGTTTGTCATTCAGAACGGAACGCAGTGGAGTGAAGAATCCTACCAAACTAGTTTGCAAATAAAGCCATGGCACGTGAGGCAATAGCAATTGACAATTTGCATTTGACAATGCACAACGGCGAAGCCCTCACGAATTCAAAAATAATAAATACGTTATGAGTAATGAAATGGCACGTGAGGTGACAAGTAATGATGATAGGAATGGACACATAGATGCAGTGAATTATTCGTAACTCATTTATAAGCTATTGAACTCATGCTGGCTTCGCCGGTGTGCCAAAGATTGAAACAAAGATTTATTTGCGTTGAGACTGCCACGTCCGCATAGCCGGAACTCGCAGTTGTAAATTAAACTATCTCAACCTAAATCTTAGCCTTAACCTAAAACCATGCAACTATTTGCCCTTAGCTTTTATCTGTATATATAAATTACTAAGTTTGTTAATATCAAATTCATCCCCTATGAGCACAAATACAAATTTTAAATGCTTAATGTTGAATTCTAAATTGTTAGTTGCAGTTTGCAGCTTTTCACTTTTCACTTTTAACTGTTCACTCTCTTTTGCTCAGCCAAATACTTTCACTGCCCATGGCATTGGCGGTGGCGGCGCACAATATAGCCCCAGCATTAACCCTGCCAACAAAAGCGAAATATATTCGAATACCGATATGACCGATCTGTACCACTCAACCAACGGTGGTGCATCGTGGAGTGTTATAAACTTTAACCAGGTGCTTGGCGGGCACTTTGGCTTTGTATCGTTTACCAATAACAACAGCATACGCTATTGCCAAAGCAACAATACCACAAGCGGTAGTATGATTGCCGTTAAAAGTACCGATGCAGGCGTAACCTGGAACCCAACTACCGACCCTACAGCAGGCAACGGCACCTGGTATGTAATTGCCAATCCGCAAAACTCGAACCAGGTAATAGTATCTGATTACAGCGACCTGTACCTGTCTAATAACGGAGGAACAACATTCGGCTCAGCATTTTATACCGATAACAGTGGCAACGGAGCATATGTAGCAGGTACTTTCTTTTACGATTCTGCTATTTATATATGTACCAACAAAGGCTTGCTTGTATCTACCAACAGTGGTACCAGTTGGGCTGCGCTTACCACCAATGGTATAACAACCGAAGATATATTGTCGTTTGCAGCAGCAAGGGTGGGCAAGACCATCCGCTTTTTTTGCGTAACGCAAACTGCAGGCAATGTATATGTGGGTATTACAGGCGATAACGGAGGCAGCTATGCCAACGTATATTCGTTAGATTATCCGGGTAATTGGGTGAAAAAGACCACAGGCATTTTAGCAGGCGACTATCCGTTTTTTATAGGTATGGCTGCAAACAACATCAACGATGCCTATATAGGTGGTGCAAGCAATACAAGCAGTTTTCCTATTGTGCTTAAAACAGGCAATGCCGGTGCAAGCTGGACATACGTATTTAATACCACTACCAATAAAAATATTCAAACCGGCTATTGCGGTTCGGGTGGAGATTTGGGTTGGAGCTGGCCCCAATATGTATTCGGTATGGATGTATGCCCGACAGATAGTTTAACGGTTGTAGAAACCGACGAAGGCTTTATACACAAAACCAGCGACGGAGGCAAAACATGGCAGGCGCTTTATGTGCCACCGGCTGAGCTTAATCCTGCGAATGCTAATACACCTAAGGGGCACTATTACCAGAGCAATGGTATTGAAATGACCTCGGGATGGGATTTGATGTGGTACGATTCGCTGCACATGCTGGCGGGCTATACCGATATTACCGCTACCCGCAGTAACGATGGTGGCAATAGCTGGGGTTTCGATTGCAGTGGACTTACACTCAATTCTGCTTACAAGTTTGTAAAGGACCCAAATACCAAAATAGTGTATGCAGCCACATCGAGCGTGCACGATATGTACCAGAGCACCTATCTGGAAGATGGAAAGATAGATGGCGGAACAGGTGCGGTAATGATGTCGACCGATACAGGAAAGACCTTTACCACCATGTATAACTTCGGCAGGCCTGTTATATGGGTAGCCTTAGACCCTACCAGCCCTACACGTATGTTCGCCAGTGTTATCAACCACAGTGGTAGCGGCAACAAGGGTGGTATATATGTATCGAACAATATAAACCTGGGTGCATCGGCTACATGGACACGCTCGGCTCCGGCACGTACAGAAGGGCATCCTTTAGATATTAGAGTGTTGAACGACGGAACCGTGGTAACTACCTTTTCGGGCAGAAGAACCAATGCAGGTGCTTTTACCGATAGCTCTGGAGTATTTGTAAGTGCCGACCATGGCGTAACCTGGACCGACGTAAGTGCCCCGGGTATGAAATACTGGACCATGGACCTGACCGTTGACCCGAACGATGCCACCCAAAATACCTGGTACGTTTGTGTGTATAGTGGCTTTGGCGGAGCAGCCAATAACCAGGGTGGTTTATATCGCACTACTAACCGTGGCACCAGTTGGACAAAAATTGTAAATGCATCATTAAACAACGTGGGCGATACGGCCAGTTGTTTCTCCATAACCATGGATCCGGTGAACAAAGGAGCAGCCTATTTGACCACCGAAAGCGGA
>Ga0207054_1112_pt1 | contig 24408 bp, 23 predicted proteins | sample Alteio_BWMinCont_60_FD_153288 | JGI IMG/M metagenome (GOLD analysis project Ga0207054, IMG submission 153288) | Enriched cells from forest soil in Barre Woods Harvard Forest LTER site, Petersham, Massachusetts, United States -... | ecosystem: Environmental > Terrestrial > Soil > Temperate forest >... | reverse complement strand
AAAACGACATTATGATTGGAAGATATGGACCACCTGTCTTTCAAATTTTAACAGGCTTAAATGGAGCATATAATGTCGCTCTCATGAAGGCAATACCTAATGAAAAAGTTTTATCAAAAGATTTTGCTTACTTGTTTTTGAAGTATAGTAAAATTCAAGACTATATTATTCATTTGTCACAACGCGCAGCGGGACAGACGGGTGTAAATAAAGAAGCGATTGAAGATTACCCCATCTTAGTTCCGACTCTCCCGGAACAACAGCGCATAGTATCCATTTTAGATGAGGCCTTTGAATCCATAGAAAAAGCCAAAGCGATTGCCGAACAAAACCTAAAAAATGTCCGCGAGCTCTTTGAAAGTTATTTGCAATGTGTGTTTGAAAAACCTTTAGAAAGTTGGGAAATCTGTAATTTACAAGAATATATAAAACTGATTGATTACAGGGGTAGGACACCAATAAAAACAGAATTCGGCGTTCGATTGATAACGGCTAAAAATGTAAAACTAGGATATTTAAAAACGGAACCACAAGAATTTATAGCTGCTGATAGTTATGAATCTTGGATGTCAAGAGGCATTCCCAACTATGGCGATATAATATTCACAACCGAGGCTCCATTAGCAAACATTGCACAAATCAACACAACTGAAAAGCTAGCATTCGCTCAGAGAATAATAGTGATGCAACCGAGGCCGGACAAAATAGACCAAAACTTTTTAAAGTATCTTTTACTCTCCAATCCAATTAGAAAAAATATTATAGGTCAAGGTACGGGTGCCACAGTACAAGGCATAAAGTCCAGTTTATTAAAAAAAGTAAAGATTTATTTCCCTAAATCATTAGATGAGCAAAAAGTCATCGTTAATAAGTTGAATTCTCTTTCAAATGAGACAAAAAAACTAGAAGCCATATACCAGCAAAAAATAGCCGACTTAGACGAGTTAAAAAAGAGCCTGCTGCAAAAAGCCTTTAACGGCGAATTAAAAACCTTAGAACCTATAGAGGCATGAACGAGGCAGAAACCCGGGCCGAACTTATTGACCCACAATTAAAAGCATGTGGTTGGGGTGTTATAGAAGGCTCGAGGGTTTTGCGTGAGCGTAATGCTAAAATTACCGATGGTAAGATACAAACCGGCGGCGGGCGGTCAAAGCCCATGATAGCCGATTATATATTGGTTTATAAGGGCATAAAACTGGCTGTTATTGAAGCCAAAAGCGATGAATTGGAAGTAGGCGAAGGTGTAATGCAAGCCAAACTATATGCCCAAAAGTTGCAACTTGAAACCTGTTACGCTACCAACGGCCGCGAAATATATAGCATGTGCCTTAAAACAGGTACAGAAAGTCTGGTAAGTAATTACCTAACCCCAGATGAGCTTTGGGATAAGACCTTTGCGGTACAAAATGAGTGGCGAGAAAAATTTGCTGCCGTTCCGTTCGAGGATAAAAGCGGCAGCTGGCAATTACGCTACTACCAGGAAATTGCCGTTAAAAATACTTTAGAGGCTGTAGCTAACAATAAGCAACGCATTTTATTAACGCTGGCAACAGGCACAGGTAAAACAGCAATAGCTTTCCAAATAGCCTGGAAGCTTTTTCAAACCCGATGGAACTTAAAATGCGATGGCAGCCGCCGTCCGCGCATCTTATTTTTGGCCGACCGGAATATATTAGCCGACCAGGCTTATAATTCATTTTCCGCTTTTCCTGAAGATGCTTTAGTGCGCATAAGTCCCAAAGAGATCACAAAAAAAGGTAGTGTACCTACAAACGGAAGCATCTTTTTTACCATCTTTCAAACGTTTATGAGCGGTACGGATAAAGACGGTAAGCCTGCACCCTACTTTGGTGCTTATCCGGCAGATTACTTCGACTTTATCATTATTGACGAATGCCACCGTGGCGGCGCTAACGACGAAGGTAATTGGCGTGGTATATTAGAATATTTTTCGCCTGCAGTACAATTAGGGTTAACGGCCACACCCAAGCGTAAAGACAATGTTGATACCTACCAATACTTTGGAGAGCCGGTTTATATTTACTCGCTTAAAGAAGGTATTAATGACGGGTTTTTAACACCCTTTAAAGTTAAACGGATCAAAACTACGTTAGACGATTACCTGTATACCAGCGATGATCAAGTAATTGAGGGCGAAATAGAAACAGGCAAACTATATAAAGAAGCCGATTTTAATAAGATCATCGAAATAAAGGAAAGGGAAGCAAAACGCATACGGATCTACATGGAAGAGGCCAATCAAAATGAAAAGGCGATCGTCTTTTGTGCTACGCAAGACCACGCCGCTGCCGTCCGCGATCTGGTAAATCAATATAAGAAAAGCAAAGCGCCTAATTATTGCGTGCGCGTTACCGCTAATGACGGCGAAATTGGCGAACAATTTTTACGGGAGTTCCAGGATAACGAAAAGCTGATACCAACGATATTAACTACTTCGCAAAAATTATCAACTGGTGTTGATGCCCGGAATATCCGAAACATCGTATTAATGCGCCCAGTAAATTCTATGATAGAGTTTAAGCAAATTGTTGGCCGGGGTACACGCTTATTTGACGGCAAAGAGTTTTTTTACCATATATGACTTTGTAGACGCCTACCTGCATTTTGCCGACCCTGAATGGGACGGCGAGCCATTAGAGCCTGAATCGCCCACAGAACCGAAACCACCAACGCCACCAACTGAGCCAACAGGAACGGAAGAAGACGAGTCGCGCGAAAAGAAGAAAAAGATCAAAATAAAATTGCGAAACGGCAAAGAGTTTGAAATTCAACATATGATGTCTACTTCGTTTTGGGGCGCTGACGGCAAACCCATTTCGGCAGAAGAATTTTTAAATAACCTGTTTGGCGCATTGCCGGACTTTTTCAAAAGTGAGGCCGAATTGCGCGAGATCTGGAGCAGTCCGCTTACGCGCAAAGTGTTTCTTGAAAAACTGGACGAAGCCGGTTATGGAACGGACGAGTTACTAAACCTGCAAAAATTAATCGATGCCGAAAAAAGCGACCTGTTTGATGTGCTGGAATATGTTTTCAACAGTGATATAAAACCAATGACCCGAGAGGCGCGGGTTGCCGCAACACAAGCGACTATATTCGCCCTGCTTAACGATAAGCAAAAAGAGTTTATCGAGTTTGTATTAAATAAATATGTAGAAACAGGCGTAGAAGAATTAGACCAGGAAAAGTTGCCGGTATTGTTAACCAATAAATACCAATCGTTAGAAGATGCAAAAGATATACTAGGCGACGTAGCGAATATCAGTAAGCTGTTTATCGAATTTCAAAAACATTTATATCAGCAAAGAGTAGCGTAACGCTATACTACCTATCGCGCAGGGATTGCCACGCTATCGCTCGCAATGACGTGTTGGATAGCATTCTTAGGACTATTAAAAGCTATCCTGCTGCGTGTAGCCTGCTGCTACCTTATCAAAACTATTTCACTTAAATGGTGGTGGTGTTTTGCCAGTATTCCAAAATGGCATCCTCGCTTTTTGGAACCCTTTAGCAATTTAGCCATTAAAAGCGTTTGGCAGCATTAATAAAAAAGGCAGGGCTTTGGTGTAATCCAGCTGCTCATAAAAAACACCGAGCCTGTTCAGGTTTTTATAATAATCGTTTACTTGGGTGTAGTAATTTAGTTCGCTTTGTAAAAACCAGGCTTTGCCGCCCAGTTTTTGGGCAATAAACCATTTTTCCAGCAATCGGCCGGCACGGCCGTTCCCATCTTCAAAGGGGTGGATATTTACAAATATGATATGGATAAAAGAAGCAAAATAAAAAACCTCGGTACAGGTAAGCGGCTGGTTTTTTAACAGCTCAATATCGTCCCATAATAGCTCCATCAGGGTTTTTACCTGTTGGGCCGGCGCTGCCTCAAATTGTATGCGACCGGTTTTATGCTCCATCACCACCATATTGCCGCTGCGGAACCGGCCCTGCTTGTTTGCCGGCAATAAATGTGCCGCTATTAGTTGATGTGCCGCTAAAAAATGGACTGCATTTAATTCATTTTGCTGCGCGAATATATAAGCCTTATACAGATCGTCGGGCTTTTGTACCAGGTCGGGCTGATACTCCACATTCAGCATTTTATGTTTGATATAGCTGTCTACCTCCATTTGTTCGCCTTCAATACGAGATGATGCAATAGCCGATACCGACGTATAAAAACTGAAAGTCCCCGTTGAAATATCGGCGTCCTTCAAACTATCAAAAGAGGCCTCCAACTGGTCACTAACCTGCTGCTGATAATCAACGAGCAGGCTAACAGGTATAATTTTTAGTGGAGTGATCATTCGGTTAATATGCAATTTTTAGCGGGGCCGTAATTTGGTATAGGCCAAATCTAACTAAAACTTTATAAAGTTTGCATCCGCAGGGTCCTCTGCGAGAGACCCTGCGGGGACGGTGAAACTATCACAAATATCTACCTATCGCGCAGAGATTGCCACGCTATCGCTCGCAATGACGCGTTGGGTAGCATGGTTGGAATGTTAAATGCTTCTTTACGCCGTTTGCGCAAGCTTGCTCACACTCCTGTAAACATAGGCGTTAAAGATGTGCCTGCGGGCAAAGCGCCCGGGCGAGTCGGCATTGATGAGCTTAACGTAGGCGGCTTTGGGCACGTCGAAATACTCGTAGGCGTTGCCGTCGGCAAAGTACACGGTAAGCACCTGTGCCTTATATTCAAAATCTAAAATACCCGAGGTAGTGGTGGTTACGCCGTAGGCCGCTATAGTTTGCCGGCGCGTTTCGGGCGCAATGCTCACCAAAAAGTGGTAGGCCTCAATAATTTCCTTGCTTTTATGTTCGGCTTCGGCCAGGCCATCGGCATCGTTGGGAAATTTGTCGGGGTGCCAGGTTTTCATCAGGCTGCGGTAAATGGTTTTGAGCTCGTGTAGTTCGGCAGTTTCATTTACGCCCAAAAGCTTGCGGTAGTCGACAATTTTTTTCATGCAACGGTGTATTTAAATGTGGGGAATATAGTGGCAGTAGCAGTGGCGGGGAAAAAGGGGTGATACGTTTTGGGGCGAAGGTACGGTTTTGCGGATCATGGGAGTGTAATATTGTGAGGGTCATAGTGGCGGTGGCAGGAGCAGTGAAAGGGGGTTATACGTTGGACGTTTTACTGATACGTTTTGGGGTGGGTGGTTTGTGCTGGGCGTAAAACCCCTCCCTGCCCCTCCCAGGGGGGCATATATCCCCTCAAAACAGTTGGCAATGTTGCTGATTTATAGAAGGGGGAGGTGTGCATCATGTTCCCCTTTTCTTGTTTTCCTCTAAATATTTCAGATACTCCTGATATTCTTCTTCAGAAAAGCCTTCGGCCGCATTCTTTGAATGCTGAAGAACCCGTATATTTTCAGACACCAGCACATTCTGAGTTTCGAACTGACGGTCATAATATTGAGGCATATAAACACGGCCAATCTCAGTCTGTTTTAAGTTTAGATAGTTCAATGAGTTGGCCATCTCAGACAATAAATCAAGCAGAAAATCGCTTTGGTTGGCAAAGTTCTGTGATTGAGGATGAAGACTATCGTAATAGGCGCGCCAAGCTGTACGAACCTTCGTTTCGTTCTGAAAAACAACATCTATTAAATTCAAGGAGTTAACAAATTCAATAGCAGGAGGATTTTTCTTTCTGTGTGACATAAGTGAAAGAAATAAATCAAGTTTAGCCTTTTTCTTCGAAGCCCTATTTTGAAATTGAATCCCCATAAACCAAACAATAACAGGAATTAAAGTAATCGATATTAATTGTCCATAATCTTTTAAAAATTGTCCCATAAAAAAACGTTTAAAATATAAACCTACACATTAACCATGAAATACACAATCAACCAGTTTCGTAAGGAGTATCCCAACGATGACGTTTGTTTGGATATGATATTTAAACTGCGATATGCTAAAATGCCCTGTTGTCCGCAATGTCACCAGGAAACAACCTTTAAGCGTATACCGGGCCGTAGATCATACCAATGTTCTGATAAGGACTGTCAGTATCAGTTATATCCTACTGTTGGTACTGTCTTTGAAAAGACACGCACTTCGCTTGTGGACTGGTTTTACGTTATATACCTAATGACCTCTACCCGTAATGGCGTAAGTGCAAAAGAGATCCAAAGACAAGTAGGCGTTACTTATAAATGCGCCTGGCGTATGGGTCATCAAATACGGTTATTGATGGCTAACGGTGGCTTAAGCGAAATGCTTAAAGGCGTAGTAGAGGCTGACGAAACCTACATTGGCGGAAACACCAAAAATAAACATAAACACGTAAGAGATAAACTAAACGCTATCGGTACTGGTGCTATTAACAAAACACCAGTATTGGGATTATTAGAAAGGAATGGCCGGATAGTAACTAAGGTTATGGACAAAGCCGATGGGGTTACCATTAAGCCCATTATAAGCGACAATGTAGAAACCGTGGCAACTGTTATCACGGATGGCTTCGGTGGCTACAATGGCTTAAAACTGACTTATAATCACCAAATAGTAAACCATGAGATAGGAGAGTTTGCAAGGGATAAAACGCATACCAACACTATTGAAGGATTTTGGTCGCATCTAAAGCGAATGATACGTGGTACTCATATAAGTGTATCTAATAAACACCTGCAGAACTATCTTAATGAATGTAGTTTTAAATACACCTATAGAAAGCAGGGTCAACAAATGTTTCACACTATTTTAAATCAAGCCGTATGAAAAAAGAAAATAAAAAGCAATTAGATAGCAGACAAACAGATTATTTTATGCTTCACAACACTAATTCAAAGCAATATGTCTTATGTTCTTGTCCCAATTGTCAATATACGTTTGAAGTTGAGCTTCAAAGTCAGCAAAAACCGGAACAGCAATTCTATGAAATTGGTGTGAAGTGTCTTTAGTTCTATCCACCATTTCATTCCAGAGTTGTTTTGTGGCTATATCTAAAAATAAGAAGTATAATTTTGGTTCTGGAATTATACTTTTAGCCAGCTTGGTTTTAAACCTACCTACTGCAATAACTTTAAAATTGACATCAGTTTCCGAACCTACTCGTTTTTCCATCATTACTTCAAAGGTGTACACATCAGGTTCTTTATGATTATATGACGAAATAGCTAATCCATATTGTAATCCGTTATCGGTTTGCGTAATATTGATAAACTTTAATGGATTTGGCTCTTGAAACCACTCCTTTATTTCTAAAGGTAAAATCTCATACTTTAAATCAGCCATATCGGACAAACTATTTCTTTTTAGTTCCATTAACCGCCAACTCCAATACTTTCATAAAATCTTCTTTATGGTTCGGGTTGGCTTGTTCCTTTGGCGTTGCCCGGGTTACTTTTTTCTTGTTCATAACCAAAGTTATAAAAACCTTACCGTAAAAACACCCTTTTTACTAAAACATAACACTTATCGTAAATTACTTGTTACATTGCCAAAATAGGGCAACCCTGTCATTAGCTTATAGGTTCCGGCGAACCTGCGGGGCTGTGATAGTGGTTGCGCTTGTTTTAACTTTCTATGATATTGAATTTTTTAAAGTATTTGGTCGCGAAAGAAACTATAATACCCGAGAAGATAAGTCTTTCTAAATCGTGATCCTCGCGCTCTGTAAGCCAATGATACTTATCAGCCACTATAAAATCCCATGATCTTACAAAGATCATACACGCAAAAGATAATGCAATAAAGTACATGAAGAATATTACTATAATATGGATATTAGTCTTAAAGATTTCGCCTCTTTTTTCATCCCCAAATAGTTTTTTTTCCTCTTTACTGATATTTCCATCAGACGAAGCTACGTCTGAAATTTTATCTAAACTGTCAGACATTATATCCCAGCTTTATTTTTATAATATTCAGTAATTAACGGATTGGGTATTACTACACCATAACCAGTTTTTCCACCTTTTTGATGCCATATAACATCCCATGGAGAACCTTTTTCGTGGGTCAATGTAGATAACTGCGTTCCGCTATAACCTCCATAAACCTCCCATATCCTATTCAAAAATTTAACCATTTCTGCGTCAGATACCATAGGATAGTTTCCATTGCCATCCTGCTTTAATGAGGTTATTTGATTTTGTTTATAATTTTTAAAATTATCATAAACAGATTGAACAACAGGGCCGTACTCCCATGCTTGAGCAAACTCGGGTATGAGTGCTTCGCCATTGTTTAATCCAAGATACCACCCATGAGAGAGATATACAAGCTTTAATAATTTCATGGGGGTAAGTTCAGCACTCAATGAATTGGCTTTATTAACAAAATAATTAGAGATGGCAAGTGGCGTTTCCATGATGCAAAATTACTGAAGGTAAGCGTTTTATACAAAGATACATATAAAAATGATTTTTGTTATTACAAATCAAGGAGTTAACTTAGCACTAATTAACATTCACCCATAAATCTGTTTTTCAGAAACAAATGGTAAACGAATTATCTAAACCAGAATAGATAAATATAGATTGTTGTAAAATATCTCGTCCAATCAAACATTGGATATGTTGATTTTTCAAGGGTGCTTCACTAACTATACAAGACGAAATGCCTATGTTATTTGGAAATAGCATTTGAATATCATATTGAAAGCACCTGTGATTTACGGAAGATGGCGTATTCATAAACACTTCTCCTATTGGTTTTATTCCCAATTCCTCTGCAATTCCTTCTCGTATAACAGTTCCAGATGCACCTGTATCTATCATTGCTAATAGTTTAACAAACTTTTGTTGGTTACCAGTAGCTTTTAAATATTGAAAAGATTGAGAAATAAGTATTTCAGTTACAGGGCCTACCTTATGAATATTAGCAACTTGAACTTTAAAAGACGGCATGTTAAACCAGTAAGTGATTATTGGTAAAATCTAATGGGTATTGATCTGGCACCACCTGTCTGATAAAAAAAGGCTCATCCAAAAAGGTTTCATAGCCATATTTTAACGCATCCTGCATAGCCACATAGGTACCGTATATCTTCTCATCCTTAATTACTACAAATTTTCCTAAATCGGTAGATAATAACTCTTGAAATTTACTTTGAAAGTATGCGCTTTCTTTTTCTAACATAACTATAGTATATATCACCAAGTTACGAAATGTTTTATTGATGTCAAGTAAATTTATAATTACCTTTAACCATTATTCATTAACCGTAAATCGCCGATCATGAAAATACAGACATAAGAACAATTTAGCCTCTAAGCTAAAGTACATATTTGTACTACCCCGATTGTTGTTCTAAATTCTCACATACAACAACATGCAATCAGGTAAAAGTGCACCGTTACCCCGGTGTGGCTATATCTTTGCATGTGAGGTCCGTGAGAAGCCCAGAACAACGAAGATAAATAATAGCCCACCGGGCTTTTTTATGCACTTGTTCTAAAAATTCTCACAATGAAACTTTCAAAAAAACACTACATTCTCCTGGGCATCCTATGCCTATTAGTTATTACCAACCCATCTATTACCGCTTTTAAAGCCCATCAAGGCGCGAATTCATACGAAGGGCTATCAAGACAAGCCAACTTCTTTATATTCTCTAAGTACCAGGATAACTACGGTTTTGAGTATATAGGCGTATTGGGTAATTTCTTTGATCTGCCCATAAATTCTACCGTTACCACCGATTCTGTGAAAGTTGATAGCAATAAAACGGCCTTACCTACTGCCGACACGGCAGTTAACATTAAGGAATTGCCGTATAAAGAACGTGTGTATTATGCACTAAAGGATAATTTAAAGAATTTCAATACCCCACTTTCCGAATTTAAAGAGAAAATAAAAGATAAATCCTATGCTTTAAGAGTATATTCAGCATTGAAAGACAATCTGACAGATTTTAATAAAACACAGGATCAATTTTTAACATCTATAAATAAATAATATATGACCCCCCTACTTAGAAATGGCGACGAAATCGGACATGATGAATATTCTATTCGTTTAAATGCTGAAATAAAGAGGATATTAATAAATGATTATCCATCGTATTACGAAAGGTTTTATCATACTATAGTTCCATTTACAAATAAAGGACAAGATTTTACTATAATAGATGAAACCCTTAATTTATCTGACGAAGAAAAAATAGAATTTAAGCAATTTAAAACAATATTGGCTGCCATTAAGAATGCTTTTGTCTGATAAAATCCTTTGCGTGTTCGGGTAAATATTGATTGGTAAAATCAAAAATTGCCGTTAACATTTGGTGTTTATTAAAAGCAAAACTATCCGTATGTGCCTTATATTTAAAGCTGAAATAAAATATTTCGGTTTCTTCCTGATAATGCAACCCAATTAATTCACTATTTTCCTTTTTGTCATAGATAATATCGAGCGCATTTACCCGATCTGCAGGCGGAATATAAGAACCTTCTATTATTACACACTCGTCATTTTTTTCATCGACCACTTAACCGAACCAACACAAATAGTTTTTCCCTATATTAGACCCAACTGTCTAAAGGGGCTATATGCCCCCAGGGGAGGGAATCGCACAGGCTGGGCTTGCCGCTTTATTAACACACCCCTGCCCCTCTCAAGAGGGGAACCGCGCAGAGGGCCATCACTTTTTCATTTGCATATCTGCATATTTGCACATCCGCACATTTGCATCCACATCAATTACCTATCTTTGTGGCAAATGCAGTTAACAGAAACACCTGTAAGGGAAGGCTTTAAAAATTATAACAACTACGGCGCGTGGCTGAAGGAGAAGTACAAGGGGCACCGTGTGTTTAAAGTGATTGTGGACGGCGGGTTTACCTGCCCCAACCGCGATGGCTCTAAAGGCTATGGCGGCTGCACGTATTGTAATGTCGACTCGTTTACGCCGTCGGTATCACGCAATGCGCCTACCATTCGCGAGCAGGTGATACAGGGCATGGAGCGTGCCCGCAACGGCAATAAGGCCGATAAGTTTATTATTTACTTTCAGCCCAATACCAATACCTATGCCCCTACTCATTACCTTAAAATGCTGTATGACGAGGCGCTGAGCTATGGCACCGAAGATATTGTGGGCCTGAGCGTAGGCACCCGCCCCGATTGTATAGACGCCGAAAAGATTGCCCTGCTGGAAAGCTATACCGACCGCTTTGATGTGGATTTGGAGATGGGCATGGAGTCGATTTATAACGATACGCTGGCGCAGATCAACCGTGGCTGCAGTCACGACGACCTGCTAAAAGCGCTGGAGCTGTTAAAAAACAGCAAGCTGGATGTTTGTGTGCATACTATTTTCGGTTTCCCCTGGGAAACGCACGAGATGATGCTGAAATATGCCGACGAGATTAACCGCCATTCGCAAATTAAATTTGTGAAGTTTCACCACCTGCATATTGTAGAGGGTTCGGTAATGGGCGTAAAATATAAACGCGAGCCTTTTAAGGTTTTCACGCTGGATGAGTACACCGATTTTCTATGCGCGTTTTTACCGCTGGTGCGCCCGGATGTGGTGATCCAGCGCCTGTTTGGCCTCAGCGACCGCGAGCTGCTGATAGCGCCTAACTGGTTACTGAAAAAGTCGGAAATACAGTATTATATTGACAAGCGCATCGCCGACAGGGGGGTTGTGCAGGGGTCGGCATTGTAAGCCTCACCCTGCCCTCTCCAAAGGAGAGGGTTCTAAATTGTCCATATTATTCCGCTTTTATAGCCCCTCTCCTTTGGAGAGGGGTTGGGGTGAGGCTATATTTTGGTACTGCGTTTGCAACCCTGCGTATAGAAAACTGTGGTATAAAAACTTAATTAATAGCTGCTTTGTCGCAAAAACCCCTACAAAATTATATTCCGGCGCTAACTGGTGTGCGTGCTTTGGCTGCGTACCTGGTTTTCATATCGCACTATTGCTACGTTTTTGATGATAATTTTCCACACATTGTGCAACGCTTTTTCGGCGAGTTCCATATTGGGGTATCTATTTTCTTTGTGCTTTCGGGTTTTTTAATCACTTTCCGCTACTATAAAAATTTTCATTTAACTACCGACTGGTTTAAGCAATACTTAAAAAACCGCGTGGCCCGTATTTACCCCATGTATTTTTTGCTGACAGTATGTGCCTTTATTTATTTCTTTATCACAAAAGACGAAACCATTACCAAAGGCTTTGCCCACCCGGTGGCGTTGCTGGTAATGAACATTACCTTTATCCGCGGCTTTTTTTACCAGTTTTGGGATACGGGCATTGCCCAGGGCTGGTCGTTAACGGTAGAGGAATGCTTTTACTTTTCGGCGCCTATTATTTTCCTTATAGCCAAAAGGTATAACAAGTTTTATATACAGCCGGTGGTTATTACCGCACTTGGTGTTATCATGGTTTTTATTTTCAGCCACGTAAACTGGCACGGGTTCTTTGGCAATTTTCCGTTTGTAATGCTGTTTACTTTTTTCGGGCGCTGCTTTGAGTTTTTTGTGGGGGTACAGCTGGCACGTATGGTGCTGAATAAGGGTTTTACGCGGACCAATAAAGTGGGCTATACTTATTTAGGTTTTATACTGATATTTCTTTGTGTGCTGATCATGGCTTTTCAGCCTATCCCGAAAGGCTGGGCGGCTGGTGTGGAGAGTCCGGCGGGTATTATTACGAATAATTACTTTTTATGTATTGCTGTCGCGATGTTCTTTTATGGTATTCTTACCGAAACTACCGTATTTAAGAAGATCCTGGCGCATCCGTTTATTGAGCTGCTGGGTAAAAGCTCGTACATTTTTTACCTCATCCACCTGGGGTGGATGTATAACCTGTTTCATACCGGGGTTAACAATTTGAATGAATATGTGTTCTCGTTATATGATAAGTGGGGATTAACCTGGCACTCGCCGTTTGAGTATGATAGCCTGAACCTGCTGTATGCGTTTATTATTTTAAATGTAATATCGGTTACCTTGTTTAAACTGATTGAAGAGCCACTCAATCATTACATACGCCGGTCGGATTTCCTGATCAAAAACAAGCCCCGCAATCCGGAAAATGATTCGACGGCAATTAAGGCTTAATTTATAAAGAGATAGGATGAAAACGTTTTATAAATTATTGGTACTCCTTACAGCACTCGCCTTTATGCAGACGGCATTTGGCCAGGATGCGCCTAAAAAAGAAGCCGATAATGCTAAAAAAGAAGCCTCAGCAAAAAAAGATGGGGATGATAAAGAAGATGCGGGCGAAGTATCAACTGAATTAATATCGGCTGATAAAAACGCCGTTTTTAATGACCGGGCCAAATTCACCTTCGAAGTAAAAAACACGACCAATAACGAACAGGCCGGCAAAGTTTCTTACCAGGTTTTTACCGAAAAGGGCGTAAAGCTGAATGCCGACTCGGTAAAAGTAAAAATTGACAAAAAAAGTACGGGTAAATATACTTTTGAGATACCCGAAGCTAACGCGGGTTTTTATAAAGTAAATTTCATGGTGAACGTTACCGACTATGACGATACCACACGCAGAGCCTTTGGCATACGGCCCGAAGAGATCCGGTCGCCCTATAAAAGGCCGGATGACTTTGATGCTTTCTGGCAAACGGCAAAGGACGAATTAGTGAAGGTTAAACCCAACTTTAAGGTTATACCAATGCCTCAACTGAATACCGAAAAAAGCCGGGTGTTTTTAATAGAAATGCAATCGTTAGGAAATATAACTATTCGCGCCTGGCTAACGGAGCCTAAAACGACTGATAAAAATAAAAAATTTGCAGTGCTGGTTGGTTTGCCTGGTTACCAGGCCAACCTTGACCCCATAACAAGCATTGATGGGGATGTTGCATTTATTACCTTAAATGTAAGAGGACAGGGTAAAGGCGAGGCTAATAGCAGAGATTCTATTAATCTACGGCGCGATGAATTCATCGTTTATCATATAGAGGATAAAAATAAATACATCATGCGGGGGGTTATAATGGATTGCCAGCGATGCATTGATTTCATTTATTCCAGGCCCGAATTAAAGCATGATAAAATTTTTGTAAAAGGTGGCAGTATGGGAGCCTACCTTGCGCTGGTTACCGCCAGCCTGGATAAGCGGGTAACATTATGTTCATTGCAAAGTCCGGTACTTTGCGACATCCGCAATTTACGGGGCGAGGTAGAATTCCCGATAAAAAACATAGACCAGTATATTAAAACACAACCAGGTTTAACATGGGAAAAAGTATTAGCTAACCTTGATTATTTTGACGGCAAAAATTTTGCGCCAAATGTTACCTGCGGCTTAATTATGAGTATTGGTTTGGTTGACCCCTTTGCACCGCCTCCCGGAGAATTTGTGACTTATAATAACCTGGTTTGTAAAAAACGCATAGTAATATTTAAAGATCTGGGCCATGACGCCAGCCCGCTATATCTAAAGCTTGAGCAAAGTTGGTTTCATGATGAATTTGCCTTATTTTAAATGTGATATTATGACCGCTGCTAAAATCCGATTAAAATATTTATTAATAGCTGCCTTGTTTTTTACAATGGCACAAAGTAAAATTTATGCCGGTGGTTTTCCTGTACGGCCCGGAAGCTTATCGGTATCAGCGTCAGTAAATTATTTTTTTGCAGATAAAGGATGGGACGCGTCGGGCAAGCTCACACCATTTGCCCAAAACGGAAACTATAGGTCTGAAAGTGTCTATTTATATGCCGAATATGGCATTAGCAGGCGCTTTACTTTGGTGGCCCTGCTTCCATACTTAACAAGCAGTTACCAGGCAGGCAATTTTCAAAGTAAAAACATGGGGCTTACTGACCAGGAAACAGGCATCAAATATTATTTGGCCAACATTAATTATACTTATTATTTTAATGTACAAGCTACCGTGATTACGCCGTTATATACTAACAATCTTAATTTAGGTTATGGTGAATCGGGGGCCGAATTTAAAGCGTCCTTTGCCGGCAGCGGCACTATATTTGGCAAAGACTATTATTTTAATGTTGATGAAGCGATTAGGCAATATTTTGGCAGTCAGGGTCCGATACAGGATAGATATTCAGGCTCATTTGGCGTAACGCTTGACCGGAAATATAAGAATCAGGTATCGATTGGCCTGGGTGGCTTTTACTCGGCGAGCAGTTTTGTTAATAACACACCCATTAACCAAGCGCTAAATAAAAATTTTTCTTTTAACCAGGTTTCACTTAGCTATGGCTATGTAATAGCTAAAGGCTATGCGGTATTTTTAACCGGGGGTAAATTTATAACCGGTCATAACACGGGCCAGGGATCTGTTGCTTCGGTAGCGTTTGTTTTAAAACCCCTAAAAGGATTCTGATGCCCGTTTTAAGGCTAATGTTAGCTTAATAATTATGACCAGATTACTAATTATATTTTTTTTACTGCCGGCTTACTGTTTTGCCCAATCTGCCGATGATTATCAGCAAACCGGCAATAAAAAAGCAGTAAGCGGGGATTATCAAGGCGCAGTAGATGATTTTACAAAAGCGATAGCGCTGAATGGGAAGGACGCAAATTATTATTTTTACAGAGCGAACGCTTACAGCAATTTAAATAATGCGGTAGCTGCCATTAAAGACTTTAACAAAGTACTTGAAATTAATCCACGACCATCCTACGCGGCAGATATTTATCATTACCGGGCAAATGCCAAGGCCAATATAAAAGACTACGCAGGTGCTGTTGAAGACTTTAACAGCGCTTTACAAATAACCCCTAATGATGCGGCACTATATGAGTACCGGGGTGTTGCGATTAACAACCTGGGCAATCACAAGGCTGCAATAGCCGACTTTGACAAGGCCCTGTCGCTTGATCCTAAAAACATCGACCTGGTGTTTTATCGCGCAAACGCAAAAAGTGATATTGGAGATTATAAGGGCGCTATAGCCGATTATACAACAAACATAAGCGTTAACCCTAAAAATGTTAATGCCATTTTTTACCGGGCAAATGCAGAAAGCAATATAAAAGATTATACCGCTGCAATCGCCGATTACGAAAGCGCGATTAATCTTAATCCCAGGCTTCCTAACGCCTATAAATATCTTGCAAATGCTTTGAGCCACGGCGCCGACTATAAAACTGCACTGGAATATTTTGAAAAGGCAATTGCGCTGGATCCTAACAATGCAAGTCCGTATCTTTATAGCGCGCTGGTAAAAGCCAACCTGAACGATAATATGGGCGCCCTGGCCGATATAAATAAGTCAATCAGGCTCGACCCCAAAAGTGCTGATGCTTACCAAAGCCGGGGCGATATAAAAATCAATATCAAGGATTATAGCGGTGCCCGCAGGGATGCCGACTCTGCTTTAACCCTCGATCCGCAAAATAGCTATGCATATGTAACCCGTTCGCGGGCAAACTTTGAACTTGCAGATACCAGTGCCGCTTTGGCCGATATCAAAATAGCTATTAATCTTAATTCCAAAAACGATTATGCATGCGCTATACTTGGAGATTTGAAAAGCGTTCTCAAAGATTATACAGAAGCGCTGAAAAACTATAATAAATCAATCGAACTAAATCCCGGCAATATAGAAACGTATTTTAAACGTGGACAAGTAAAGGTAAAAACGGGCGACAGGGCAGGTGCGATACTGGATTATAAAAAGGTAATTGAAGCCGATCCAAAGAATGAAAATTTGAACCTGCGGCTGGCAAAAGCCATGGTTGATGGATATTATTATAATGACGCTTTCCGGTTATTCAATGTAATCATTAACGCAAACCCTCAAAAGGCAGATTATTATGCCGATCGCGGTCTGGTTAAACAATACATGAACGATACGCAGGGAGCTATGCAGGATTACGCCGCCGCTATTAAATTAGATTCGTCGGCCACGCTGGCTTATACTAACCGGGCAATTACCGAACTGGCTGTTAAGGACTACAATGGTGCTATAAAAGATATTAATAAAGCTATTTCAATAAAGGATGACGATGATGAAGCTTTTTTTACAAGGGCCAATATAAAAATAGCGATGAAAAATTACCAGGGGGCGGTAGATGATTATAATTCTGCTTTATATATTAACCTGGATAATATAAAAGTATATGCCTTTCGCGCCTATGCCGAAAGTTTGCTGCCCAACCTTGAACGCATGAATGCTGATTTTAATGAAGCCATCCGCATTGACCCGCAAAATGAAGAAAATTATAACTTGCGCGGACAGGCTAAAATGAATTTAAAAGATCCGTTGGGGGCTATTATTGATTATACCGTAGCAATATCAATGAACCCGGCAAACCCCGGGGTGTACTTAAACCGTGGACTGGCAAAAATGGCCGCGCAAATGGATAAGCCGGGCGCGTGTAAAGATTTTACGACGGCCGTTCAACTGGGCCTGGCTGCGGCTGCGGATGCGTTGGCACAATATTGTAAATAACTACTTTTTAAACGTACCGAACAGGTCATTTACCGCTTTTTCGCGATAGGCAAATATTTTTTCGATCTCTTTGCGCACTAAAATTTTGTTGGTCAATCTTCCGATGACACCAAACGGCAGGGCATAGTGTACAATATCGGTCATGTGTACACCGCCTTTTATCCCGGTAAAATGATGTTCGTGGTGCCATAAGGCATAAGGGCCAACGCGTTGTTCGTCAACAAAATATTCGCCAAACTTTACCTGGGTTATTTCGGTCATCCAGTTGAGTTTGATGCCCAACAATGGTGCTACGGTGTAGGTGATAATCATACCGGGATATATTTTCGTGTCCGCGTTATGTTTTGAAGTTACCTTAAATTGCATAGCCGGCGGTGTTATGGCGGCCAGGTTTAAAGGTGATGAAAAAAAGTCCCACGCTTCGGCTAATGGAATGGGCAATTTCTGCTCGGAATTAAATAGGTATGTCTTCACGATGGCCTAACAAAAAACCAGATGGATTGTTTGTCTGAACCATGATTTAACGGATTTACGGATTTTCATGATGCCTAAACGACGATAGGAATCCGGGTAATCCGTAAATCCGTTAAATCATGGTTCAGAAAGGGAAACTAAACTTACCCATCAACACGGCCAGATTATCACCGATAACAATCGGTTCGCCCGCTAAAGCCTCATTCCCCAGTAGTGCAAATAAAATGGCTTCTTTCGCATCCGGATTGATACCTAAGGCGGATGTGTCTGTAATAGTAGCTTGCGACAATGCCTGTTTTAAATGGGCCATAACAAATGGGTTCCTGGCACCACCGCCGCTGGTAAATAGTTTCAAATCCTCAACCGAAAAATTAGCCTGTATAAAGTTGGCTATAGAGGTGGCTGTCAATGCGGTTAATGTAGTGATAAGGTCGTTAGGCTCGATAGCTAAAGTGCCGGATTGCTGCTGCGCGTTATGCACATAGTCCAAATTAAATAATTCCGGTCCGGTGGTTTTTGGCGCGGCTTCCTTAAAAAACGGATGGGCAAGCAATGCCGCCAATAGCCCTTCGTTTACCTTTCCTGAAAAGGCGACAGCCGCATCTTCATCATAAGGCTGGTTAAAGTATTGCTTCATCGCGGCGTCTATCAGCGTATTCCCCGGACCAATGTCGGTACATAAAACTTTGGCTTTATCGCTGTCGGCAGGCAGATAGGTTAGATTGGCTATTCCGCCAATATTCAACAATACCCTGTTTTCGCCCGGTTTACTGCCCAACAATACATCGCCATATAAGGCTAAAGGCGCCCCTTCACCACCGGCGGCAATATGTTTCTGCCTGAAATCGCTGATGGTTAAAATGCCGGTTTTTACCGATATATGGTCCCCGTCGCCAATTTGTAAAGTGGCATTAGGGTAGTTGGGTAATCCATGCAATCGCTTAGGCGCATGATAAATTGTTTGTCCGTGGCTGGCTATGAAATCAACATCTGCAGGCTTAATGTTCCAATTGCCAAGGGCCTGCAAAATGAGTTGGGCATGATAGGTGCCGATATAAGCGTTAAGCAGGCAAACTTTTTCCAGGTCAACTTCGCGTTTAGCAAAAACCGAGCGCACATCCTGTTTAAAATCCTCGTTGTAAGGAATAGTAATAAATTGCAACAGCTTAAACTGGGTTTGCAAACCATTACCGGTAAACTGGCACAAAGCGATGTCCAGCCCATCTAATGAAGTGCCCGACATTAGCCCAATACCCGTTTTGACCGGCTTTTGAGCAATGGCAATTAGCTTTTGTAAGTTTTTATTTAATGGTAACACGGGTTTAAATTAGTTATTTGTAATAGTATGCGCAAAATTTAAATTTATCGGGGCGTATCTAAATCCTATCTGATATATTTGCTTACAGCCGATCATTACAAAGCTACACTATGGCCCGATTAAATCTATTAGAAGAAACGCGGTACGAAAAACTGCCGGTAACCGTATATCCCAACGCTGCTGCAGCATCATTAGCCGTTGCTGCCCGGATAGCCGCATTGATACGCAGCAAGCAGGCAAAAGGCGAAAAGACAGTATTAGGACTGGCTACTGGTGTAACTCCAATTGCGGTATATGCCGAATTAGTAAGATTGCATAAAGAGGAAGGCCTAAGCTTTAATAAGGTGATCACCTTTAATTTGGATGAATATTACCCCATGCGGCCCACTGCCGAACAAAGCTATGTCACCTTTATGAACCAGCATTTGTTTAGCCGGGTTGATATTGATCCCGCAAACGTACATATCCCGGATGGCACCTTACCCCTTGAGGAGATTGCCGCTTTTTGTTTGAACTATGAAAAGCAGATAGAGGAATTGGGCGGTCTTGACCTTCAAATTTTAGGTATTGGCCGTACAGGGCATATTGGTTTTAACGAGCCGGGATCGGCGCCCAACTCGGGTACGCGCCTGGTAACGTTGGATGATTTGACCCGCAATGACGCTTCGCGCGATTTTGGCGGCAAGCAAAATGTACCCACCAAAGCCATCACCATGGGTATCGGCACTATATTTAAGGCGCGCGAAATTATCCTGATGGCCTGGAGCGGTAAAAAGGCGCCCATCATTAAAAAAGCGGTTGAAGGAGAAATCTCGGGGGACGTGCCTGCTACTTACCTGCAACTATCAGACAAGGTTGAATTTGTACTGGACGAAGATGCCGCGTCAGAACTTACCCGCTTTGACACTCCCTGGCTGGTTAAAGATTGTGTTTGGGATGAGCTGTTGAAGAAAAAGTCGGTAATCTGGCTATCGGGTAAAGTAAATAAACCAATCTTAAAGCTGGTAGAAGACGATTATAACAACAACGGCATGGCACAACTGGCCGTGGAGCAGGGACCGGTTTACCAAATCAATATCGACATATTTAACCAGGTGCAGCATACCATAACCGGCTGGCCGGGCGGCAAACCAAATGCCGACGACAGTCAGCGGCCCGAGCGGGCCTTGCCGGCTAAAAAGCGGGTGATCATTTTCTCCCCGCATCCAGATGATGATGTGATCTCGATGGGCGGCACCTTTATCCGCCTGGTAGACCAGGGGCACGACGTGCATGTGGCCTACCAAACATCGGGCAATACAGCGGTATGGGATGATGACGTGTTGCGCTACATGGAATTCGCCATTGATTTTAACCAGAGCATTGGTGATGACAGCACTCATTTAAAAGCAATTCATAATGATATGCGCGCCTTTTTTGCCCGCAAACAGCCTAACCAGATTGATACGCCCGAGGTTAGGGTGGTAAAAGGTTTTATCCGCAAAACAGAAGCCATATCGGGTGCGCGTTATGCCGGGTTAAAGGACGACCATATTCATTTTATGGCGCTGCCATTTTATGAAACCGGCAAGGTGACCAAAAACCCGGTTACCGATATAGATGTTAAAATGACGGTGGAGCTGCTGCAACAGGTAAAACCCCATCAAATATTTGCCGCCGGCGATTTTGCCGATCCGCACGGAACGCATGTAGTTTGTTTTAATATCATTTTAAAGGCTTTACGCCAGCTGAAGCAGACAGAAGACTGGGTAAAAGACTGTAACCTGTGGCTATACCGCGGTGCCTGGCAGGAGTTTGATATCTATGAGATAGAAATGGCGGTGCCGCTATCCCCGCAGGAAGTGATCAAGAAACGGAATGCCATTTTTAAGCACCAGTCGCAAAAAGACAGGCCGGTTTTCCCGGGAGAAGATGCGCGGGAGTTTTGGGTTAGAGCCGAGGACAGGAACCGGGAAACCGCAGAATGCTACGACCGGCTCGGATTAGCAGATTATGCTGCGATGGAAGCTTTTGTGAAGTATGGGTATTAAAGAGGTTATACGTTGGACGTTTTACGTAATACGTTTTTATAATAATTGTCTGAACTATGATCAACCAGAGCGGACGCATTAAAATAACCTTCATGATTTAAGGAGGCACCTACGGAGCCGGGGATAGTTGGTTTGATTTTTTCTATAAACACGAGACTCCGCTGGAGTCCAAAAAGCGATAGGTTGGTATAGGCTACAGCGTAGCCGCGTGTTTATAGACAGATAAAAAAATAATATCATAGGCTCCGTAGGTGCCTCCCCTAATAAATTGTACTGATCAACTATTTAATACGCCTGGCCTGCATGATTAAAGGATTTATGGGATTAACCTGATTATTTTTAATAAATTAGAATCCTAAAAATCTTTTAATCCTAAAAATCATGGTTCAGACAAAACAGCGGCTATTATCCCTCGATGTATTTAGAGGTATCACCGTTGCGGCCATGATTTTGGTGAACAATCCCGGCGATTGGGGCCATATCTACCCGCCGCTGGAGCATTCGGTATGGAATGGTTGTACACCTACCGACCTGATTTTTCCATTCTTCCTGTTTATCGTTGGTGTATCTATCGTTTATGCGATGGAGAGTAAGGTTGCGGATGTAGCTAATCATAAAAAAATGATCCTGTCTGCCCTGCGGCGGGGGGTGATACTGATCGTTATCAGCTTAATAAAACAAATTACATTTCACGGGTTTGAACATTTGCGTTTACCCGGGGTATTGCAGCGTATTGGCGTGGTGTACTTTGTATGTACTGTACTTTATATTAAAACATCCCCCAAAACACGCGACTGGCTGTTTGGCGGCTTGTTAATTGGTTATTACATCATCATGGCATTTGTACCTGTGCCGGATACCGGGCATGCCAGTTTGGACCCGACAACCAATATGGGTGCCTGGCTCGACCGCTTGGTATTCACAACCAATCATCTCTGGGCCGAATCGCATACCTGGGACCCGGAAGGTTTGCTGGGAACCCTGCCGGCAATTGCCACTGGCCTTTTTGGTATCCGCGTGGGCACCTGGCTAAAGTGTAAGGATAAAACAGACAACGTTAAAATTAAATGGATGCTGATTTATGGCGCGATAGCGGTTGTATTAGGAATAGCATGGGGCCTTTTCTTTCCCATTAATAAAGCTTTATGGACCAGCTCGTTCGTATTGTACACCGGGGGATGGGCGACTATTGGATTGGCATTATCCTATTGGCTGATAGACGTTAAGGGATATAAAAAATTTACCATCTTATTTGTTCCTTTTGGTGCCAACGCCATTACGGCTTATGTGCTGTCGGATTTTATTCCGCATTATATGAATAAGATTCGCATTGGTGATTCTTCCATTTACCAATTGGTTTTTGCGCCGCATTTTTCGCCGTTTAATGCTTCACTGGCATCGGCCCTAGCCCTGGTATTACTTATTTGGGTGTTAATGTGGATATTGTATCTTCGCAAGATCATCATCAAGGTGTAATTGCCTGATCAAACAATTTTTAACTACTCGTTTCGTTTTTGCATCTTAGCACAATATTTTTAAATTAAACAATGAATTTTACCAAAACCATTTTTGCGGGAGCTTTTGCCTTATCTATTATTACAAGCGGAGTTGTTGCACAGGTTAAAAAAAAACCTACCCCTTCGTCAAAAACTAAACCTGCTGCGGCCCAACAGGTAAAATCTGCAGCATTACCCATAGATCCTGGTGTTATTATCGGTAAACTTCCCAATGGTTTAACGTATTATATACGCAGCAATGCTGCGCCCAAAAACTTTGCCTATATGTTCCTGGTAAACAAAGCAGGCTCGGTTTTAGAAACTGATGCCCAACTGGGCATGGCGCGGCTGGTACAACGCATAGCGTTTGACGGCACAAAAGGCGTATCCAAAAGTGAATTGATGGACTTCCTGAAAAGGCCCAAGACAAAGTTTGATGCCGATGCTAACAGTACATCCTCATTTAATGAAACCATTTTCCAATTGGCGGTTCCTACCGATACCGTTAAGAAATTTGAAAAAAGCTTTACTATACTGGCAAATTGGGCCGGAAATATCTCTTTTGACGATGCCGATGTCGACAAAGAAAAAGCCTTGCTTTTGCAGGAAGTTCAGCAACATGGCAAAAACCAACAAGAACGTTTAGAACAAACAACCGACCCGGTTTTGCTTAATAATTCAAGATATGCCCAACGGATACCCATGGGTAAAGAGGATGTGATAAAAACCTTTACAGCGGCATCTGTTAAAAGCTTTTATCACGACTGGTATCGCCCCGACCTGCAGGCGGTGGTTGCCGTTGGCGACTTTAACCCCTTAGAAGTTTTAGCCCTCATAAAATACAATTTTGGCTCGCTAAGAAACCCGGATGGTGAAAGGCCAAGGACGTATTATTCTGTCCCGCCAACACCCGGAACGGTTGTTAAGATAGCTACTGATAAAGAATTTCCTTACACTTTGGCGCAAATTATTGTAAAGCACCCGGAAACAATTACCAAAACCGCCACGGATTATATGCAAAACATCCGTGTGGAATTATTTAACGAAATGCTGAATGATCGTTTGAGCGAATTACTGCAAAAACCTAATCCGCCTTTTCTTTTCAGCCAATCAAGCTATGGCGGGTTTATTGGAAAGCAGGATGCGTTTACAACCCTTGCAGTAGCAAAACCCGGCGAATTGGAAACTACAGTAAAAGCTGCCGTGGCCGAAACGGAGCGCGTACGCCAGTTTGGCTTTACGCTAACAGAACTTGAACGGGCTAAACAGAACGCGTTATTAGCAATTGATAATGCTTATAAAGAACGGGACAAAACCCAATCGGCAGCATTTGCTAACGAGTACCAGCAAAACTTTTTAACCGGCGCAGCTATACCGGGTATATCATACGAGTATAATTTTTATGTAAATAACATAGGCAAAATAACCCTGGCCGAGCTAAACGCAATGGCAGGCAAATTTGTTAGCGACCAAAACAGGGTAATACTGGTTGAAGCGCCGGATAAGGACAAAGATAAATTGCCCGATGAAAAAACCTTACTGGGCTGGATTAGCGCAGCCGCGCAAAATTTAAAACCCTATATCGACTATACAACTGACAAGCCTTTGTTAGCCAATTTGCCGCCGCCGGGCAAGGTCACCAGCACACAGGTGGATAGCACTATCGCAACAACAACCATAACCCTAAGCAATGGGGTAAAAGTTATATTAAAGCCAACCC
>Ga0207054_1099_pt1 | contig 24507 bp, 23 predicted proteins | sample Alteio_BWMinCont_60_FD_153288 | JGI IMG/M metagenome (GOLD analysis project Ga0207054, IMG submission 153288) | Enriched cells from forest soil in Barre Woods Harvard Forest LTER site, Petersham, Massachusetts, United States -... | ecosystem: Environmental > Terrestrial > Soil > Temperate forest >... | reverse complement strand
AGATATTTACATACAACAGATTATGAAACAACTCGAATTATATCAGAAAGAATTTGCTCAGCATTTTGCATCACCCGAGCTTAAGGTACTATTAGAAAAATCGCTTACCCTTGTACGCGACCATAAACGTATTTTTTTCCTGGGCAACGGAGGCTCTAACTCCATTTGCTCGCACATGATGGAAGACTATATGAAAATGGGCCGCAAGCACACCATGTCGTTTACCGATGCAGCTATGATTACCTGCTATGCCAACGACTATGGCTGGGAAAAAGCAATGGAGGAATGGATAATAGCACAGTTTATGCCCGGCGATCTTCTTATTGCCATTAGCAGTTCAGGCGAGTCGAAGAACATTTTGAATGCTGTAACTAAGGCAAAAGAAATGAAGGGCAAAGTAATTACCCTTAGCGGCTTTAGTAAAGAGAACTCACTTGCCAAACTGGGTGATGTGAACATTGTTGTTCCCTCGGCTACACGCAGCTACGGTATGGTAGAAAACTTCCACTCTACTGTATTGCATATTATCCTGGACGAGTTGCAGGGACTATAAGAATGCAGCCCTTACTTGGTATTACCGGTAAAATCAAATTAACTAATGTAATATGAAAGTTGCTATAATTACAGGCTCAGGCGGTTTAATCGGTAGTGAATCCGTAGAGTTCTTCGCCTCAAAATTTGACAAAGTAATTGGCATTGATAACGATATGCGGCAATATTTTTTCGGGGCTGAATCTTCCACTAACTGGAATGTACAAAGGTTAAAAAATAAATATTCCAATTATATTCATTTTTCATTGGATATACGAAACCAGGAACAACTTGAGAAAATTTTTAAAGAATACAGCACTGACATCTCATTAATTGTTCATACCGCAGCCCAGCCCAGCCACGACTGGGCCGCTAAAGAACCGTTTACCGATTTTACCGTAAATGCAAACGGCACTTTGAATATGTTAGAATATACAAGGCAATACTGCCCTAAAGCGGTATTCATATTCACCTCTACCAATAAGGTTTATGGAGACACCCCAAATTTTCTACCTTTAGTTGAAAAGGAAACACGATGGGAAATTGATGAGAGCCATCCCTATTTCAAAAATGGCATTGATGAAAATATGAGCATTGACCATACTAAACATTCTCTTTTTGGCGCCTCAAAAGTAGCGGCAGATATTTTGACCCAGGAGTATGGCAGATATTTCAATATAAATACAGGCATATTCAGAGGCGGCTGCCTTACGGGGGCAAAGCACTCAGGCGCCATGCTTCATGGCTTTCTGTCTTATTTAATGCTATGTGCCGTTACAAAAAAAGAATATACCATACTGGGATATAATGGCAAGCAAGTGAGGGATAATATAAATAGCTACGATCTGGTAAATATGTTCTGGCATTTCTATCAAAATCCAAAACAGGGCGAAGTATATAATGCGGGCGGAGGAAGATTTTCAAATTGTTCTATGTTGGAAGCGATTACCATTTGCGAAGAAATAACAGGCAATAAAATGAATTACACCTATACGCCGAACAATAGAATTGGCGACCATATATGGTATATAAGCGACGTGTCTAAATTTAAAAACGATTTCCCGGCATGGGATTTTAAATACGGCTTGGTATCTACTATGCAACAAATATATGCAGCGGTAATAAATACCGGCAAATGAAGTTTGAAAGAATCTATCAATACCGCATAATATGAAACCAAAGATTAGCATTATTACGCCATGCTATAACCAGGGGCGTTTTCTCGAAGAAAATATTGTATCTGTTATTAACCAGGGGTATCCTGATACAGAACACATTGTTATTAATGACGGAAGCACTGACAATACCAAAGAAATATTAGAGCAATATAAAGGCAACCTTGCCTATTCAACAACCCAGCCCAATAGCGGACAAAGCGATGCGCTGAATAAAGCTTTTGATAAAGCAACAGGAGAAATAATAGGCTGGCTCAATAGTGATGATTATTACGCGCCAGGTGCTTTAAACGCTGTTTCCGAAGCTTTTTCTGACCCGGAGGTAAATGTTGTTTGCGGTTATAGCATATTGTTTGATGATGAAGGATTGCATGAAAAAGCGTCTCCTACAATTACGGAAAACAGAGGGCTTGAATTCCATCTGCGTTTCCCGGATATTAATCAGCCTCCAACTTTTTTCAGGAGAAAAACAATGGCCGAAATTACACCTCTTAATACCGCTTTACGTTACACAATGGACCGTGAAATGTGGATAAAATATCTTCAGTTGTATGGCATTAACCACACCAAAACAATAAATGATATTTTAGTTTATTTCCGCTATCATTCAACTTCAAATTCTCAGACCAAGGTTGATAAATTTGATGATGATTATGCCACAATACTTCATTGGCTTGCACTTAAGAATAAACTTACTGAAGTTGCCAATCTACTAGCGTCAAGATATAAATTAGTACCATCATACACCTATTCATTTAACAAATACCCTGATACTGAAACCACATTGAACATGATTCGCTTTTTCTTTCTTAAAAGAGGAGGACTCGTTTATAATAAATCGGAATTTGAATATGCCAAGAAGGGCTATAAAGTATTTGACATAAAAAACTACAAGCCATTGCTGGAAGAAAAAAATGCAGTGCAACGAATGGAGTCAATAGTGAGTTGTATTAACTGGTTACACTTTAGGGTAAAAAGAAAAATCAGTACGGTAAATGATTGAGAAAAAACTGCACATAGCTGTAATATCGAGCTGGTACCCCACACCGGGTAATACTGCAGGTATATTTGTACGAGACCAGGCCGATGCTTTAATTGATGCGGGAAACAAAGTTTCCATTTTTATTTTTCAATATATAAGTCCGCTTACCTGGCTGAAAAAAAAACTAAAAGATGAGTCTCTTCATACCTGGATAAGAGGTAAAAATATAGTGCCACTGGCATACGATTTTGTAAACTTCGCTCCTACCCGCTTCTCCCCTAATCCGAATGACACTCAGAAAAAAGCTTTTTTGAAGTACGTTAAAAAAAACGTCAAAGCCTATATTGATAAAAATGGCAAACCCGATGTTATCCATCATCATGGTGCCGCCGACTACTGCTACTTAACTGCTTTTATCAGCAAACAATTTGGCATACCCTATATTATTACTGAACATTCCATGTTCCTCGATCATATTGATCATTTCAATTCATACGAATCAAATGAGGAAAGGCTTGAAATGATACAGCATGCTGCAGTAAGAACTACAGTAAGTGCTTTTTACGCGAATCATAATTCCAATCTTTTCCAAGCCCCGTTTATTGTGATACCCAACATGATAAATAATGATTTTGCAGATATACCCCTGCCTCATTTCCCTAAAAAAACAAGTCCGTTTTATTTTTTGAATATAGGTGAGTTATCCCGCAGAAAACGTCAAGATATACTTATACAAGCGTTTACCGAAGCATTTGAAAATACCGACGTTGTAAAACTTATAATTGCTGGCGATGGTGCAGTTAGAGAAGACCTGAAAAACCAGATCGATTCACTTGGCATGCAGAAAGCTATTTCAATGGTTGGCTTTAAACAAAGGCCTGAAGTATTAAAACTGATGGATACCTGCCATGTAGTAGTAATTTCATCGGAACGCGAAAGCTTCTCTATGGTAGCAGCAGAATCATTATTCAGAGGTAACCCTGTGCTTACAACACGCTGCAAAGGACCCGAAGATTTTATAAATGAAACCAACGGGCTTACCTGCGAATTGAATGATGTGAAAGACATGAAAGAAAAACTTCTTTCTATCTACAATAAATACTCTTCATTTAACAGTACAAGCATTATAAAAGATGCCAGAAATAAATACTCAGAACAGATGATTGCAGCTAAACTGGAAGAAGTTTACAGAAGTGCTATTTCTTCTTCTCCTCTTGCAAAAACGGGTAACGGTAATCGGTAGGCGGCACAAAATTCTCTTTTATACTTCTTGGAGAAACCCAACGCAACAAATTGATCATTGAACCTGCTTTGTCGTTGGTACCCGATTTACGCGCGCCACCAAATGGTTGTTGGCCCACTACTGCACCAGTAGGTTTATCGTTTACATAAAAGTTACCTGCCGCATGTGTAAGTTTTTTTGTTGCCAACATAATGGCATCACGGTCGCGGGCAAGTATAGCGCCGGTTAAGGCATAGCCCGAAGTTTTGTCAACTATATCCAGTGTTTGCGAAAACTTTTTGTCGTCGTATACATACACTGTAAGCACCGGACCAAATATCTCTTCGCACATGGTAGTATAATACGGGTCGGTGGTTTGAATAACGGTAGGCTGTATAAAATAGCCTCTCGATTTATCGAACTTGCCACCTGCTATTATGGTAGAACGAGAATCTTTTTTAGCATTAGTTATGTAGGTTGCAATTTTATCGAACGATTTTTCATCGATAACGGCATTGATGAAATTCGAAAAATCTTCTACATCGCCCATTTTAAATGAGGCAAGGTCATCGCACAAATACTTCTTCACATCTTTCCAGATGGAAGCCGGAATATATGCCCTTGAAGCCGCAGAGCATTTTTGGCCCTGGTATTCAAATGCACCACGAGCCATTGCAACAGCAACCGTTTTGGGGTCGGCAGATGCATGTGCTACAATAAAATCTTTTCCGCCTGTTTCTCCAACAAGTCGAGGGTATGATTTATACTTATCAATATTATTGGCTACTGTTTTCCATATGCCGTTAAACACATCGGTAGAACCTGTAAAGTGTATTCCGCCAAAATCGCGGTGAGAGAAAATAACATCACCGGCTTCAGGGCCTGAAACATAAACCAGGTTTATTACACCCGGAGGCAAACCAGCCTTTTCATATATCTCCATAATTAAATTGGCAGCATATATCTGTGTGTTCGATGGTTTCCACACTACGGTATTACCCATTAATGCAGGCGCAGATGGCAGGTTACCGGCTATAGAAGTAAAGTTAAATGGAGTCAACGCAAATACAAATCCTTCTAGCGGACGATGTTCGGTGCGGTTCCATGTTTGCGCAGGCGATTCCGGTTGCTGGTGATATATTTCGGTCATGAACTGCACATTGAAACGGTAGAAGTCAACCAGTTCGCATACTGCATCAATTTCAGCCTGAAAAACATTTTTCGATTGCCCTATCATGGTAGCCGCATTCATAGCGGCACGGTAAGGCCCTGCCATAAGGTCGGCAGCGCGCAAAAATATAGCAGCACGTTGTTCCCATGGCATATTGCTCCAATCATCTTTCGCTTTCATGGCAGCATCAATTGCCTTTTTTACGTGGCTTTTGTCGCCTTTATGGTAATGGCCAACTACATGTTTGTGATTGTGTGGCGGGCTTATAGCAACCGTTTTTCCGGTGCGCACTTCCTTACCGCCTATGTGCATAGGTATATCTTTTTTCTCCTTCATAAACCGACGGAGAGTTTCTTTCAACTCTTCCCTTTCAGGGCTGCTGGGAGTATATGGCTTAATGGGTTCGTTTTTGGCTTGTGGTACTTTGTAGAATGCATTAGACATAAAACAATGATTTAAAATTATTTGAGAAAATAAAAGTACAAATTTACTATTTCATAAGCCGCTAAATTTACTTTCCTCCAATTTCAGCAGGGTTTTTTATTAATTTAGCAATAATTTCAGTTGATTTTTTATGAAGAATATTGATAAGTGGGTTCCAAAAAGATTTACAAGAGATAAAAAAGGAAGAATAGTTGGAACTCATAATCATAAAATAATTGGTAATTCATACGAACCGATCATACGTAAATATTCTAAAGGCAGGCTGGCAGATATTGGGTGCGGCGATGTTCCGTTTTATCATTTTTACAAAGATCAGATAACAGAAAACATTTGTATTGACTGGGGCAATAGCAGCCTCAGCACTTCATTTCTTGATTATGAAGCTGATTTGAATAAACCGATAGATTTTATTAAATCGAACAGTATGGACACTGTACTGTGCACCGATGTACTGGAACACATAAACAAACCAACCGTTTTATTTCCGGAAATGTGCCGTATATTGAAGCCGGGCGGTACTCTTATACTTGCCGTGCCATTTTTATACTGGATACATGATAATGAACATGATTACCACAGATATACGCATTTTATGCTTCGTGAGTTTTGCAGGGAGAACAATATGAAGATATTGCATTTAGAAGCCTTTGGAGGGTTACCCGAAATATTGTACGATTTGGTTTATAAGGGGTATAGTTATTATAATTTACCTGCTAAAAAAATTTTCTATTTTTTTTGGCGAAACATTGGAACTTTTTTATCAAAAAGAAACATTGTAAAACGACTATCTCAAAACTCCCGGAGTACCTTCCCTTTGGGGTATATTTTAGTAGCCCAAAAGTAACTTACTGGGTTATGTTTCCCTTCTTTTTCATTTTATATAAAGGCGAGTTACCTAAGCCCATTTTATTGAAAAAGTGGGTAAATGAAGTACTTATAACACCTAGCCCATAAGTAGTACTACGGCTGAAATTAATAGATGAAGCTTCTTCGAAGTATTTGGTTGGGCAGGTAATTTCTCCTATTTGAAAACCGGCATAGAATATTTGCGATAACATTTGGTTATCAAACACAAAATCGTCGGAACAAACATCAAAAGGTATGGTTTCAAGCACCTCGCGCGAAAAAGCACGGTAGCCTGTATGGTATTCTGATAATTTTTGACCAATAAGCAGGTTTTGACCAAGGGTAAGGCAACGGTTAAAAATGTATTTATACATGGGCATTCCGCCGCGCAAAGCTCCTTTACCCAATATCCTTGAGCCCAATACCACCGGGTACAGATCTTGTGCTATAATATTGGCCATTGCCGGTATAAGCTTCGGGGTATACTGATAATCGGGGTGTAGCATTATTACAATATCGGCACCTAGTGATAAGGCCTTGTTATAGCAGGTCTTTTGGTTACCACCATAGCCTTTATTCCGCTCATGTTTTATTACATGTTTAATGCCAATTCTTTTAGCTTCTTCCACAGTGCCGTCGGGGCTGGCATCATCTACCAACACCACGTCGTCAACTATATCAAAAGGTATCTCTTTATAGGTCTGCTCAAGCGTTTTTTCGGCTTTATAGGCCGGTAGTACAACTACTATTTTCTTGTTGTTTATCATAATATGGTAATATACAAATGTAAAAAATCATTTATTCGTGGGGGCACAAAATTTTATGCCCTTACCTGCGTTTTTCCTTTTTAAGGTATCTTTACACCGTATGAAGGTATTGTACAAGTATATGCTAAAATCGTTTTTGGGCCCACTGGCCCTGACGTTTGCCATTGCCATATTCGTGCTTCTCATGCAGTTTGTATGGATATATATTGATGACCTGGTAGGCAAGGGCCTGTCGACCTATATTATTATAAAATTAATGTCATTGGTGGCATGTACCCTTGTTCCACTGGCATTGCCTTTGGCTATATTACTTGCATCTATTATGACCTTTGGCAACCTGGCCGAAAACAATGAACTGGCCTGTATGAAAGCGGCAGGTATGTCGTTACCCAGAATAATGTCGTCGCTTATCGTGCTCATATTCCTTATATCGCTCGGAGCCTTCTTTTTTGCCAATAATGTACTGCCATGGGTTAACCTGAAAAAAGATTCATTGCTGTATGATGTGCGCACTGCTAAACCTGCATTAAACATACAGCAGGAAGTTTTTTACAATGGCATTGAAGGGTATAATATTCGTATAGGGAAAAAAGATCCCGACCAGGAAACCATACACGATGTATTGATATATGACCATACTGACCCTGCCAATGCGCACCCTGAGGGAGGCAACAATAAAATTATACTTGCCGACTCGGGTAAAATGAAAATGTCGGCAGACCAGCGTTACCTTATATTGGATTTGTATAATGGCCATACATACGAAGAAATGATAGATAACAGTGCGTACAGGATGACGCACCCTATGACCACCAATGCATTTAAAAAACAGACTGTCTACCTCGACCTTTCAGCTTTTAGGTTCAGCCGCACCAACCAGGACCTGTTTAAAAGCAATTACGAAATGTTGAATATTAAGCAGCTTAAATCAACGGCCGATTCTATGACTGTTGTTTTTGAAAAAAGCAAAAAGCAGTTCTATGACGATCTTAACCGGTCGTACTTTGATAAGTCGCGCGTGGGAACACATGCACTTAAAGACGGAAGTGATTTACCCCTGCAAGGAAAAATAAATGTGCTGGATGCAGCTATTAATAATGTACGCAATGCCCGCGATTTTGTAAAAGGCAACAGCGAAACACAGCATTCAAGTGGCCAGGACATTATAAGAAGGTTTATAGAGATACACCGCAAATTCACTTTTGCCTGCGCCTGCTTCATTTTATTTTTTATTGGCGCACCATTCGGAGCAATTATAAAAAAAGGTGGCTTGGGTATGCCTGTGGTAGTATCGGCGCTATTCTTTATTCTATTTTACATCATGTCAATTATCGGCATAAAATCGGCACAGGAAGGTGTAATGACAGTGCCTGTTGGCCTTTGGATGCCGGCTGCCGTACTTGCCCCTATAGGTGCATTCTTTACCTATAAAGCATCTATGGATTCTACCTTGTTCGACAGGAATATCTATCTGTCATTTTTCCAGAAGTTGCTGGCACGGAAGGCAAGCAATTGATTATTGCTGTCCGAATAAGCTGAACAGCAAAAGAGCGAAAACAATGCACGTTATTATTACGTACGTTTTATCTTTTTCAACCATAAAAGAAGCAATAGAGAAGGCAACCCTCATTACCGGTATGCCAATAAGCACCAACAAGCCAAATGCTATTAGGCCAAGGCCATTCATACTGGTAAGCGAAGAAATAATGCCTGATACATTCGTAAATTGTTCCGGCTGCCCAACAAACTGACTATAATGAGGTTTTTCAGAACCGTGCTTAGCTAAAAAGGTAACACATCCTATTATTACAATAAGTGAAGCGAGCACAATGCCATAACGCATCAGCCTGCTAATGATCAGTTCCATATCAGGGTCACCCCACTTCAGTTTCAGCTTACTTCCGTTCATCAGAATTTATGGCTAATACCGTTATATATCATTTCGGCTGCAAGGCCCAGAATTACCACAGAGAACACATAGCGCAACGATTTCACTTTTACCTTTACCATATACCTTGCACCAATAATTGAACCAACCAATGCACCCAGCATAACCGACATAGATATGGCGGGGTCGATATAACCCCGGTGCAGATAAATACCTGCACTGGCAGCAGCAGTAACACCAATCATAAAATTGCTGGTAGCGGTAGATACTTTAAAAGGAATCTTCATAACCTTATCCATAGCCAATACTTTTACCGCACCCGAACCAATACCCAACAAACCGGAGAGCACTCCTGCAACCGTCATTAGTGAAAAACCGCCAAAAATATTATACACCTTATAGGGTTTAGGCCCTGCAGGGCTGGGGCAATCTCCATTCATTTTAAGCTTTGCAGCAAGCTTACTCACTTTAAAATCTGCCGGAAATTTAGGTTCAGTAAGTGAAGCAAATGAAGAGTACACAAGCATACAGCCGAAAATAATAGCAATGGTATCGGGTGCAAGGTCTTTAGCTACAAATGCGCCTACTATAGCGCCAAGCGTAGTGGCCATTTCGAGGAACATAGCAATGCGTATGTTCGAATAACCTTCTTTTACAAATGCTGATGCTGCTCCGGTTGATGTTGCAATTACAGCAATAAGTGATGCGCCAATGGCATAATGTATATCGACCTTAAAAACAAGGGTAAGCAATGGCACTATAACCACACCACCACCCAACCCCGACAAGGCTCCCAGAAGGCCTGCGCTTAAAGCGCCGGCAAAAAGTAAAAAAGCAAATTCGAGATAATCGTTCATATGCGCCTGCAAACATAAAAACATTTCAGGTGGTCAACAAGCAGTTTGAAGTTTATAAATCATTATGGCATCAAACGCTTACTGATTTGTATGAATTTCTTCTTGCAGGTTAAAAAACTAATTATTTTAGCAATTCATTCAAATAGACTTATGTCCGAATCTTCCAATAAACTTATAGGCCGCGTTTTTAACATCATGGTAATTGTAGCTGCCCTGGGTTACTTTGTTGATATATATGACCTTACACTGTTTACTATAGTCCGTGTACCTAGCCTCAAGGCTTTAGGTTATAGTGGTGAAGACCTTGTTAATCAGGGTAAGTACCTCTTGAGCATGCAAATGTGGGGCATGGTAATAGGAGGCGTTTTATGGGGTATTTTGGGTGATAAGAAAGGAAGGTTATCTGTACTGTTTTTCACCATATTGTTGTATTCACTGGCGAACATTGCCAATGCTTATGTAACCACCATTGGGCAATATGCATGTATGCGCTTCATTGCAGGCTTTGGTCTGGCAGGCGAATTGGGTATAGGTATTACACTTGTTTCAGAAATTATGACAACCAAAAACCGCGGCTACGGGACCACTATGGTTGGTGTTATAGGAATACTTGGTGCCGTATTGGGCTTTACCATCACATCAAAATTCAGTTGGCAAACAGCATATTTGGTAGGCGGCATACAAGGCTTGTTATTACTTGTACTACGAATTTACGTAGTAGAATCGGGCATGTTTAAAAAAGTGCAGGTAGAAAAAATATCAAAAGGTAATTTCTTCATGTTATTCACCAACTGGAAAAGATTTTCAAAATACCTCTATTGCATTCTGCTTGGTATTCCGGTATGGTATGTAATAGGCTACCTGATAGGTTTTTCAGATGATTTTGCGACTAATGTATTGCATATACAAGGCACAGTTAGTGCAGGGCAGGCAGTAATGTATCATTACATTGGTGCTTCTATAGGCAGTTTGCTATGGGGTGTGGTCGGACAGTGGTTGCATTCACGAAAAAAATCGTTGTGGCTGGCTTTAAGTGTACTCATTATTTTTACCGCAGCTTATTTCTTTTCTTTCGGTTTAAGTTCAACTATTTTCTACACCATCATTTTCTTTTTGGGTATTGCACAAGGGTATTGGATAATATTTGTAACCGTTTCATCAGAACAGTTTGGTACCAATCTGCGGGCTACCGTTACAACCACAGCACCCAATTTTGTGCGCGGTTCAATTGTACTTATTAACTGGCTTACACCATTTTTTATTCCTACATACGGAAAGTGGAATACGGCTTTATTCACAGGTATTATTTGCATATCATTGGCACTCTTTGCGCTTTACAAACTGCAGGAGACCTACGGCAAGGAACTGGATTACATGGAGAAGTAGTGAATTAACATTTTTTACCATCTGCTTTAACAGTCCATATTACTTAACCTTTATTTTTGCTGCTTAACCTTGTTGCTCATTTCATGAAAAAAGTAATTGACTTTATAAAAGCCTACAAAACCACTTTTATTATTTGTTTTATAGCCGTTGTTGTTGCACAGTGTGGCGGACCAAAAGCTGCTACCTATACTGTAGACTATTTTACACCACAGGCAAGTGATGCAAGTATTGCACAAACACACTGGCAAGGCACTTCCATTGACCAGCTTAAACAAGGTTATGGCCTTTACACAACCGAGTGTACCAAATGCCATGAGATGAAGAACATACAGGATTTTAGTTTAACTGACTGGCCCGGTATTATTGAGGATATGAGCCGAAAAGCCAAACTCAATGCTGACCAGCACAATCTTGTTTCGCATTACATACTTGCTCGCCGCGAGGCCATTGCTTCTGCAAAAAAATAAATTATTATCATTCTGAGTGAAGCGAAGAATCTATTCCGATTCTGTAGTTTTCCGTAATAATTAGTTGGTAGGGTTCCTTTTGCATATCAAGAACGGAGTAGTATCTCTCACTCCGTTCGAGATGACAGAATTTATTTGTTTTAGAGGGAGGAGGGTGCGGGCGAAGCCCGCACCCTCCTCCCTCCCTCTTTAATCTCCCCTTCTTGTCATTCCGAACGGAGTGAGGAATCATATTCCATAACAAGGAATCAAGAACCTTCTTTTCTGTATTTAAGAATTTCTATATTTGTGTAAATCTTAAAACCTCCCAGCCATGAGAAAACTTACTCTATTCTTATTCGCCATTTTGTTTTCATCTATATCATGGGGGCAAAAAATAACAGTACACGAACAAAGTGAAGACCTTGGCAAGGGAAAGAACAATGCATTGGTAGTAACCATTTACGGAGCCGATGAAAGCGATGTGGAGCATGCATGGAAATCGCTGATGAAAGATTACGGCGGAAAGGTATCCTCTACCAAAGGAATAATGCTTGCACAAAATGCCATTATAAAAACTATGGGCGATAAACCTATTGACCTGTATGCACGTTTTGATGTAAAGAAAGACGAAGTTGAACTGGTAGTATCTTTCGACTTAGGCGGAGCATTCCTGTCTGCATCGGCACACCCCGATAAATATAAGATAGCCGAAAAAATTATGCACGATTTTGCAGCTAAAGCAACTGCCGATGCTATTAACGATAAACTAAAAGTGCAGCAAAAAGCATTAGATAAACTTACCGGACAAGAAAAAGACCTTGAAAAAGATAATAAGAACCTGAACAGCGATATTGATGATTACCAAAACAAGATCAAAAAAGCACAGGACGCTATTGTAAAGAACAAAGACGAGCAAGCTAAAAAGCAAACCGAAATAAGCAACCAAACCAAAGTGGTTGAGGAGCTTGATAAAAAGGCTAAGGACGTTAAGTAAAGCCTTCCTGAATCCTCCCCAAGGGAGGACTTAAAGCATGTAATATATTAAACATAAATAATTGAAAATCAATTATTTATAACGAATTTTATCCTATAGCTATAAGTTAATTAAGCCTGTCTAATAAGCCTCACATGACAGCTGAGGTTGGAGAGGGCTCTGATTTTTGTAGCTTTGCACCTTTCTACAACGCATATAGTATATGGAAATATTGTCATCCCGGGTTTCAGGCCTATCCGAATCGCAAACGCTTGCCATGTCAAAGCGCAGCAGGGAACTTAAAGCACAGGGAATTGATGTGATAAACCTCAGCCTTGGCGAACCCGACTTTACCACTCCCGAGCCGGTTAAGCAAGCGGCAAAAAAGGCTATAGATGATAACTTCAGCTATTACACCGCAGTATCGGGTTATTTAGAATTAAGACAAGCTATTTCAAAGAAATTCAAACGCGATAACAACCTCGATTACAGTGCCGACCAGATAGTAGTATCTACCGGTGCAAAGCAAAGTATAGCCAATGCAGTACTCAGTATTATTAACCCCGGCGACGAGGTAATTGTTCCGAGTCCGTATTGGGTTAGTTATTTAGAAATCATACGCCTTGCAGAAGGTAAAACCGTATTGGTAAAGGCCGGCATCGAAACTAACTTTAAGGTTTCAGCCGAGCAGGTTCGCAAAGCCATTACACCTAAAACCAAAATGTTCCTCTTCAGTTCACCATGCAATCCTACAGGCTCTGTTTATTCACGTAAGGAGCTTGAAGCGCTTGCAGCAGTATTTGCCGAGCACCCGAACATTACCATTATTAGTGATGAGATCTATGAGCACATTAACTTCATAGGCAAAACAGAAAGCATTGGCACTATCCCTTCTATGAAGGATAGGGTAATTACCGTCAACGGAGTATCAAAAGCTTTTGCTATGACAGGCTGGAGGGTTGGCTACATTGGCGCACCCAAAGCCATTGCCGCTGCATGCGATAAGATACAGGGGCAAATAACATCTGCTACCTGCTCTATTGCACAAAAGGCTACCGAAACTGCAGTAACATTAGACCCATCTATTGTTACCCCCATGCGCGATATGTTTAAAAAGCGCAGGGATACAGTGTTACGCATGATGAAAGAAATTCCAGGTATGAAAGCCAATGTGCCCGACGGAGCTTTTTATGTATTCCCAGACGTTAGTTATTATTTTGGCAAAGCACACAACGAAACCAAAATAACCAACGCCACCGACCTTTGCTTTTACCTGCTCGATAATGCACGTGTGGCTGTTGTGCCCGGCGCAGCATTTGGCGACGATAACCATATTCGTTTTTCGTATGCAGCTGCCGAAGAGGTATTGGTAAAAGCTTTAAACAGAATGAAAGAATCACTGGCCTTATTAAAATAAACTATTGTGACTATCGCAGAACTAACCAAAGTATTCGCTTCGTTCAATAAAGTAAATGTGCTTATTGTAGGCGACCTTATGCTCGACTCATACTACTGGGGCGATGTAAGCCGTATATCACCAGAGGCGCCTGTACCTATTGTAAGCGTAAGCAAAAAAGATAACCGCCTGGGCGGCGCCGGAAACGTGGCGAAAAATATTCAGGCTATGGGCGCAACCCCATTCCTGTGTGGCATTATTGGTAAAGATGATAACGGCGACAAGTTGCTGAACATAATGAAGGCAAACAAATTGCCTGTACAGGGAATTGTACGTGTTGATGACCGTCCTACCACTACCAAAACACGTATCATCAGCAGCAACCACCATATAGTACGTATTGACGAGGAAATTGATGAAGCCATAAGCACTGCCGATTCTCACAAGCTTTTTACACAGATAGAGAAATTCATTCTGGCGGGGAAAGTGGGCGTAATTATTTTCGAGGATTACGACAAAGGCGTCATCTCTCCGGCCTTGATAGATAAGATAACAGCACTTGCAAAAAAACATAAAGTACCTACAGTAGTTGATCCTAAAAAGAAAAACTTTTTGGCATACCGCCACGTTACACTGTTTAAGCCTAACCTGAAGGAATTGAAAGAAGGCCTGGGTGTTGACCTGAATGCAAAAGATATGGACACCCTGCGTAGGGAAGTTGAAGTGTTGCGTAAAAAACAAGAGATTGATATTGCACTTATTACTTTATCAGAATACGGTGTGTATGTAAACTCCGATAAAGAAAAGAAATTGATACCTGCCCATATCCGTAATATCTCTGATGTTTCGGGTGCGGGAGATACCGTAGTGAGCCTTGCAGCATTATGCTGTGCAGTAGGGTTATCACCCGAGAATATGGCCTTCCTGTCGAACCTTGCAGGCGGACAGGTATGCGAAAAATCGGGCGTGGTGCCTGTAAACAAAGAGCAGTTGCTGGAAGAAGCAAAGCAATATTTATAAGCCAATGAGCTCACGAAGCCACATTATTCCTTACGAGGAACTTAACCTCAGTAAAAAAGAACAGGTGCGTAAAATGTTCAACAACATTGCACACCGTTACGATTTTATGAACCGCCTTCTTACATTGCGTATTGATACATTGTGGAGAAGGAAAGCGATAAACCTGGTAAAGAAATACGAACCGAAGGACATATTAGATGTAGCCACCGGTACCGGCGACTTTGCCGTTGAAATGATGCGATTGAAACCCACAAAGGTTATTGGCATTGACATTGCTGAAGTAATGCTGGAGTTGGGCAGAAAAAAAATGGAACGTAAAGGCCTGAGCAAAATCATAGAATTACAGGAAGCGGATAGTGAGAAGCTTCCTTTTACAGATGCCTCATTCGATCTGGTAAGTTCAGCATTTGGAGTGAGGAATTTCGAAGACCTTGAAAAAGGCCTTTCGGAAATGCTACGTGTACTAAGGCCTGACGGAACACTATTGATATTAGAAGCATCGAACCCGGAGGACATGCCTTTTAAAGGTCTTTATAAATTTTACATGACCAAAATATGCCCTGCTATTGGTGGCATTTTTTCAGATGGTAAAGCATACAATTACCTGAATCGTTCGGTAGAAGTGTTCCCTACAGGCAATGCATTTACATCTATACTCACCAAAGTAGGCTATACAAATGCACAGCATTACCCACAAAGTATGGGCGTTGCATCTATTTATATTGCAAAAAAACCACCTGTCGGAAAATAAAATGCCCCGCAAAGCGTTAATCCCATATATGCTTTACAAACGCTGCTTAAAAGGTTCTTTGCCTTTGTTGTTTATATTTTTTATGGGTAACAGTACCCGTGCCCAGGTAATGAACAGGCCCGAGTACGACCATACCTATCTGCACTTTGGCTTTATAATAGGCCTTAACACCTCTAACTTTTTTGTACAACCTATATCCGATCTTGGCTCACATTTTCACGACAGCCTGAAAAGTATTGTATCTAACCCTACTACCGATTTCAACCTGGGCATAGTGGCAGAAGTTAAAATTGGCCCATATCTTAAACTACGGTTCGTGCCTGATCTTGCTTTTGCAGAACGTAACCTCACCTATTCATTTGCAGGAGCAGATACATTTTTGGCATCTAAAAGCATTCAATCTGTTTTCCTTGATTTCCCTTTAGATGTTAAGCTCGTATCAAAGCGGCTCAATAACTTTCAGGCATACGTGCTGGCAGGCGGAAAATATATAACCGACCTTGCATCGCAAAGTAATGTTGACCAGGCATTGGCAGGGCCGAACGCAACGGTAAGGCTTATACGTAACGACTATGCTTATGAAGCCGGTGCAGGATTACAATTCTTTTTACCCTACTTTAAATTTGCCATAGAATTAAAACTGTCTATGGGCATTCGCAACCTGCTTATTCGCGATAATACCGTTTACACCGAATCGCTCGAAACACTACGCTCAAAAGTGTGGCTGATCTCCTTCTGTTTCGAGGGCTAAAACCGTGTAGGTGTATATTTTGAACCTTTCCATAAAATCTCATTATCAGCAGATTATGGTGAATTAATAAAGCTACTTTATGGCTTTTTATTTACTATATTTGCAAGCATAATTTAACAAACAAATTACAATTTAGTAAAGCGTACATCATAAATAAATGAAGAAATTTTTACTTATCCTTATAATTAGTTCCCCGCTACTTATAAAAGCACAGGGCTTTCAGGTAAACCTGCAAGGACAAAAACAGCAAGGCATGGCAGGTGCAGGAACAGGCTTAATGCAGGATGCAGCCGCTGTATTCTTTAACCCGGGCGGTGTATCTTTTTTAGCAGGTAACAGCGCCAGTGTAGGTGTAACTCCAACGTTTGCAAACGGCATATTTTTAGATGCCGATAATAATTCGGTAGCGCGCACCAACTCGCCTGTAGGCACACCCTTTACCGCTTATGTAGTTTGGGGCCCCGATAGCAGCAAGTTTAAATTTGGTTTTGGTGTATATACACCTTTTGGCAGTATTGCCAGTTGGGAAAATGGCTGGACAGGCCGTTATGCACTTACCTATATGAAATTACAATCTATTTATTATCAACCTACCGTTAGCTATAAAGTATGCAATAAGCTGGGCATTGGCGCAGGCCTTGTATACGGAACAGGCGATGTAGAATTTAAACAGGCTGTACCAACAGCCGATGCTAGCGGGGCTGACGGACAAGCAGACTTAAAAGCAACAGCAGCCAACTGGGGTTATAACATAGGCATATATTACAAACCATGCGATAAACTTTCAATAAGCCTTACTTACCGTTCGCAGGTAACCATGAAGGTAACCAATGGTACAGCCACATTCACAGTACCTGCTTCGGTAGCATCTAACTTCCCTTCTGGGCCGTTTACTTCAACACTGCCGTTGCCACAGGTTGCTACATTAGGTATTGGTTATACTGTTAGCGATAAACTATCGCTTGCCTTCGATGCGAATTTTGTAGGATGGAAATCATTAGACACACTGGCTTTTTATTATAAAAACGCTACTGCTGCTTTGCCTTATACCAAACTGCCACGCGATTATAACAATGCTTACGCATTTCGTTTAGGTGGCCAGTATAATGTTAACGACAAACTAACTGTAAGAGCAGGCGTTGCACTTTCAATCAGCCCTGTACCATCAGGCTATGTTACCCCCGAAGTGCCTGATGCCAATAAAGTAAACCTTACTTGTGGCTTAGGATATAAATTCAGCAGCCATTTTGTTGCTGATGCCTCGCTTACTTTCGAGAACCTGACGCGCAAAGACAATAACAAAGCATTACAACTGAACGGAACATACAAGACTTACATTTTAGCTCCCGGAATTTCTGTAGTTTATTTATTTTAAGGAATCACATTCATGAAAAACACTATACATAAAACATTATTTTTTCTCCTGCTTGCTGCATTGTTTGTAGCGTGTAAGCCTAATTTAACTGTTCCTACCGCAAGCAAAGGCAACATGGACCCTACCCGCTATGTGGCAATAGGCAGCACCATGACAGCCGGTTATGCCGACGGAGCTTTGTATTACCAGTCGCAGCAAAATTCATTTGTAAATATGCTGGCAGGCCAGTTTCAATTAGTTGGCGGCGGCAGTTTTAACCAGCCTCTTGTACCTGCAACATCTATTGGTGTAGGTGCGACTGGTGGCTCTCCGCTTGAACTGGGTTATTCGACAGATTGCTTAAAAGCTACTTCATTAATACCAGTACCAATTGCCAAAACGGGTGATGTAACTATTTTCAATACCTCAGTTTACGCTTCTGAAGGCCCCTTCAATAATATGGGTGTACCGGGTGCAAGGATAATTACCGCTGTAGTTCCGGGCTATGGAAACCCTGCTAACGGTGTAGGCAATTACAATCCCTTCTTTTACCGTATGGCAGCAAACCCTGCAACATCGTCTATCTTATCTGATGCGGTTGCTGTTAACCCTACCTTTTTTACATTGAACATTGGTATGGATGATGTATTGGCATATGCTATGGCAGGTGCTGCTTCTGATTCTATTACCTCGAACAATAATTTTGCAGCAGCGCTTAACCTGATAATAGCAAAGCTGACCGCAAAAGGCGCCAAGGGTGTTATTGCTAATATACCTGATGTTACCCAATTGCCATTTTTTACAACTATCCCCTATAATGGCCTTGCACTTGATTCATCGAACAATGCGCTTTTAAATTTGTTGCGTAATCCAGATGGAATATACTTTCATGTAGGTAGTAATCCGTTTATAATAAAAGACCCTAGCGCTCCATTCGGAATAAGGCTAATGAAATCGAACGAACATTTATTGCTGGATGTTCCTCTTGATTCTATTAAATGTGATGGTATGGGATCGTATTACGAAGGTATACCTAACCAGTATGTCCTTACCACAACCAAAATTGCAACCATACAAAGTGCTATCAATACTTTTAACGGAATATTACTTGCAGCTGCAAACGCAAATAACCTGGCCTTTGTAGATGTAAATTCTTTTTACAAAAACCTGCAAGCAGGTATTACCTATAATGGTGTAGCCATGAATATGGCCTTTGTAACAGGCGGTGCCTTTTCGCTCGATGGTATTAACTTAAACCCAATAGGACAAGCATTATTAGCTAACCAGTTTATAAGTGCAATCAATCTTAAATATAGTTCTACACTACCGTATGTAGATGCAACCAAATACCGCGGTGTTGTATTTCCTTAATTCCCTGAATCAAATAAAAACCAAAACACAAACAACAACAAATCATGAAAAAAGTCTACTTAACAATTTGCGCCATGCTTACCCTAACACTGGGAGCTTCGGCACAGGCTTGTAACGCTGGTCGCTATTCAAGCGATGTATATAGCGCAGTTACAACCAACAGCACCATTACTTATGGTTCTGCTACTACCTACAATGGTACAACACAAACACTTACCCTTGATGAGTATGAAGGAACAGGCGATACCTGTACTGCCAGGCCTTTAATCATCTGGGTACACGGAGGCAGCTTTTTGAGTGGCTCAAGTACCGATGCAGATGTATCAAGCTTATCAAGCCATTTTGCAAAAAAAGGTTTTGTATGCGCTTCTATCAACTACCGTGTTGGTATGTCAAATATCGATTCTGCTGATGCTATTCTTGCAGTTATAAGAGGCGTACAGGATTTGAAAGCTGCAATACGTTTCTTTTACAAAGACAAAAAAACAACCAACACCTACAAGATCGACACCAACAACATTTTCATTGGTGGTAGTTCAGCAGGTGCTTTAACGGTTGACCACGCAGCTTACTTAACCAGAGATTGCCAGATAGTTGATGCAGGTTACATTACCGAAGTAAACCTTACAAACATGGGTGGCCTTGAAGGAGTTAGTGGTAACGCTGGTTACTCTGACAAAGCTAAGGCTTGTATAAGTTTATGCGGTGCACTTGGTAAATATGGCTGGATGGAAGCCGGCGATATGCCATTATGTTCTATGCACGGTACTTCAGATAATGTTGTTACCTATAGCCGCGGTATTGTTAATCCTGGTATTCCGCTTATGTACCTTGATGGTGACCGCATGCTTTATGCACAGGCAAAAGTTGTAGCAGTACAAGATAGTTTTTACACATGGGTAGGCGCTGCACACGTACCTTACGCGGGTTCTACTGCTGCTGAATTAGCTTACATGGATACAACAGTAAACTTTGTTCGCGACTTTTTAGTGGGCCAGTTGGGTTGTACAAGCGTAACACCTTTACAGGCATCTGATAAGGTTTTCGGAACAGCTAATTTATATTCATTTACTCCATGCCCACTTGGTATTGAGCCAATCAACGGAGCGGGACTTGTATTAAATGCATATCCTAACCCATCTAACAACGCAGTAACTGTTGAGTTAGCAAATGGCCAGGGAGCATATACCATACAACTTTCTGATATTTCGGGAAGGGTTATTTCTACCGGTACAACAAAAGAGTCTACTTACGTAATTGAAAAAGCAGGCTTATCATCAGGTGTTTACTTCCTGAAAGTTGCTGATACCAAAGGAATCACTACCGTTAAGAAGATCATCTTCTATTAATAGATAGTAAAACCTAACACAATAAAAAGGGCTTTCGTATGAAAGCCCTTTTTTATTGTGTCCACTTGGGCTAATTAATATAACCTACCCATCTTAGTAATATTACGGTAACGGTGTTTAAAGAAACTATCAACTGTGTTATTAAATTCGCTTGCATATACAACCGGGGTGCTATGCCCTGAGTTAGGCAAAATCCATAGCTGCCCTTTAGAAATATTCCGAGCAATAAGCATGGTATGCTCAGGGCGAATTACATCATGGTCGCCGCCTATTACCAGTGTTTGGCACTGAATTTTATGTAGTGCAGCTAAACTTATATGCGGCTCATAAGAAAGCAGGTGAAATAGTTTTAACTCGTTTTTGTTCTCAGCTGTTTTAGGTGCACGGCGTAGTGAGTCGTTATAATCCATTGCCCATTTATATATCCATGGGTCAACCGCAGTGGTATCGGGCCATAGATTTGCACCTGTTACAGCCAATTTTTTAACTTTATCAGGGTGGCGCATGGCCAGTAAAAGTCCATTAATTCCACCATCGCTCCAGCCAATAACATAACACGAATCTAAATGCAACGTATCTAATAGTGCATTCAAATCATCCGTCATTTGCTCGTAGCTAAGGCTATCGCCGGTATCAACCGACTTACCCTGCGCCCTGCTATCAGCCAGAATAACGTGATAGTTTTTCATGAAATACGGAATCTGGTTTTTAAAATTTGAAATATCTCCTCCGTTGCCATGAATAATTAGTAAAGGAGAACCTGTTCCGTATTGTTCGTAATACATTTTAAAACCCCTGATGTTCGCATAGCGGCCTGCTTCGGCATTACTTCCATAATTGGCATTATTTTGCGCGTGTGCAAAACCATAAAAGCCTCCTATGAAAAGGAGTAAAGGAATAATTTTCTTCATAAAATACTTTGATTAATTGTTTGCGTTAAACCTCAACTGTAACCTCAAGCTTTATGCCTGTTTTGGCAATAGCTCCCATTCCGCCAATTACGTTGGTAATATTGGTAAAACCATTCTTCTGTAAAATAGAATTAGCTATCATTGACCTGTAACCACCCTGGCAGTATACATAGTAGTCCGCATTTTTATCAAGTTCGCCAAGCCTTTTAGGTAAGGTAGCAAGCGGAATATTAATAGCATCTTTTATGGTGCCGTTGGTGACCTCACCTTCATTCCTTACATCTATAAGTTTACTGCCGTCGCCAATATGTTTTACAAAGTCGGTTGCTGTAACCGATTCAATACTTTGTGTTTTATTGTCTGCATCTTTCCAGGCTTTTACTCCGCCTTTTAAATATCCTGACACTTTGTCGTAGCCTACTCTTGCCAGCCTCATTACCGATTCATTTTCTTTGCCTTCATCACAAACGAGCAAAAAGGTAACATCTTCAAAAAGACTACCTACCCATATAGCAAACTGCCCACCAAGGCCAACATTAATAGAACCGGGTATATGTTCTGCTGCAAAATCTTCGGCTGAACGCGTATCGAGCACTACATTATTACCGTCGACCGCTTTTTTAAATTCAGTTACATCAATAGCATGCACGTTCTTATTTAAAAGAGTTTCCATGTTATTTTCGTAGCCACTGCGGTTTATTACAGCATCCATGAAAAAGTATTGCGGCGGCGCTTCAAGGCCATCGCTCATCAGTTTTACAAACGCATCACGCTTCATTGGCTGAAGTGCATAATTATTCTTGCGCTGCTCGCCTATAGTAGTTGTAGATTCTTTACCAATATTTTTACCACATGCTGAACCCGCGCCATGGCCCGGATACACTGTTACATCATCAGGTAGTTTTTTCAGTTTTTCTATTGAATCATAAAGCATGCCTGCTAATTCTTCTTTAGACAGATAGTGCTTTGCTGCCAGATCGACCCTGCCAACCTCACCTACAAAAAGCGTATCGCCCGAAAAGAGTGCTGTAGGTTTATTGTTCTCATCCTTTACCAAAAAGCACGACGATTCAATGGTATGGCCGGGGGTATGTATAAGTTCTAATTTCGATTTACCCAGGGTAAATACTTGTCCGTCGGTAGCGGTAATAATATCGTACCCTGCTTTCGATTCTGGCCCGTAAACAACCTTTGCACCTGTCTTCTTTACTAGGTCAATATGGCCCGAAATAAAATCGGCATGAAAGTGCGTTTCAAAGATGTATTTTATCTTGGCTTTTCGTGCTGTCGCAATATCAATATACACATCAATATCGCGTAATGGGTCAATAATGGCAGCTTCGCCATCCGACTCAATGTAGTAGGCTGCTTGTGCCAGGCAACCGGTATATATTTGTTGTATGTACATTTTCGATATCTTTTTTGTTAAACAAATTTACTAAACAAAATGCAGTTTAGCTATGATTTTCTACTGTTTCGGCGGGCAACCGAGGAATATAGATACTGAGCCGTTTTCGTTATTATCAACGGTGAGGAAATCCCAATAGCCATCTTTATTAAAGTCATCGGCCAGTATGCATATAGGCGATATACCTGACTGAAAAGTTATAGGATCGGCAAAGTTGCCCTTGCCATCGTTTACCAATACCGAAATATTATTTGTACCTGCATTACACAATGCCAGATCGATCTTACCATCTTTACCTAGATCAACTGCCACAATAGATACAGGCCCACCACCACCACAAGGCAGGGTCGGGCCTTTGGTAAATGTTCCGTCGCCTTTATTTACCAATACTGATACATTGCCATTAGCGCTGTTTACTGAAGCAATATCGGGCTTACCGGTACCACTAAAATCGCCGGCGGCAATACAGTTTGGGTAGCTACCCACAGCGTATTCCGATGCGCGTGCAAAAGTACCATCGCCTTTGCCTAAAAGTACCGAAACGCTGTTGCCACCTGTGTTTGTAACAGCAAGGTCGGCATTGCCATCACCATTAAAATCGCTTACTACAATAGGCGAAGGGTATTCACCCACTCTGAATATTCCGGCCTGGGTAAAGGTTCCGTCGCCTTTGCCACTCATTATAGTTACAGTATTGCTACTATCGTTCGATATGGCAATATCCATGTTTTTATCTTTATTAAAATCTGCAACTGCAACGTAGCAAGGAAAAGGCCCACCCGGGAAATCCTGTTTCGGTTTAAAAGTGCCGTCGCCATTGCCAAAATATATCGATATAGTTTCGGTACCCACATTGCTAACGGCCAGATCCATTTTACCATCGTTGTTAAAATCGGCCGCTTTTACCGATGTAGGGTAATGGCCGGTAACATAGGTAACAGGCGCTTTAAAACTTCCATCGCCATTATTGAGCAGAATCATCATATCGTCGCCATTGTAGTTTACAACCGCAACATCGGGTTTTCCGTCGCCATTAAAATCGCCGGTACATGCTGAGAATGAGAACTTACCGGACCTGTATGGTATTGACTTTTGCAGGCATACTTTATCCTGTCCGTAAACCATGTTTAGGGATAGAAGGGAGCAAATAAACAAAGCAAATGCTTTGGGGTAGCGTCTCATTTCTGCCGAAATCGAATTCATGTAATACACAAATGTAGAAAAATAACTATCTCGCAGAATAAAAAGTTTTTGCCTTAAAAAACAGGAGGTATGTCGTTAAAAATCAGCAAGACTGATATAATGCCCTGAATATCAAAAAATGGGCAAAAATGGGCAATTTTGAGTGGCTATACCGATATAGGTAGAAAATACTAATCGATGCGCCTGTTTCTTAGCTTTTTCTTCTCCGAGTGGATTTTTTTAGACTTCAGCCTTTTTTCTTTGCTTGCCCTGCTTGGTTTCGATTTTATGCGCTTCTTTTTTTTGCGGAAAGCCCGTTCGAG
>Ga0207054_1109_pt2 | contig 24577 bp, 20 predicted proteins | sample Alteio_BWMinCont_60_FD_153288 | JGI IMG/M metagenome (GOLD analysis project Ga0207054, IMG submission 153288) | Enriched cells from forest soil in Barre Woods Harvard Forest LTER site, Petersham, Massachusetts, United States -... | ecosystem: Environmental > Terrestrial > Soil > Temperate forest >... | reverse complement strand
CATGGCCGGGGTAACAATATGATAAGGTTTCTGACCAAGCAGTTGCACAATATATTCGCCCAGGTCGGTCTCTAACGATTCAATTTGATGATGCTCCAAAAACTCATTAAGCTCAATCTCCTCAGTAACCATTGATTTGGATTTAACAACGGTTTTGGCTCCTGATTTTTTTAAGATATTTAGTATCTCGCGGTTGGCTTCTGCAGCGTCATTGGCCCAGATCACCTTGCCACCGCGTTTTTGGAAGTTAGCCTCAAACTCGGGGCAAAACTTAACCGTGTATAATACCATTTTAAGCGGTCCGCGACAAACGAACGAAACCGACGGGCCCGAGGAAATGTATGTGATATTGCTGGATAACGGTCGCACTAATCTGCTGGCGCAAAAAGATCAGCGGCAGGGTTTGTACTGTATACGCTGCGGGGCTTGTTTAAATGCTTGCCCGGTTTATAAAAATATTGGCGGCCATACTTATAACACCTCCTATAGCGGACCAATTGGTTCTATCATAACGCCACATTTGGCGGGCATGGATAAATTTAAGCACCTAAGCTATGCGTCCAGTTTATGCGGAAAGTGTACCGAGGTTTGCCCGGTAAAGATCGACATCCATAAAATGCTGCTGCTTAACCGTCGCGATGCTGTAAACCAAAACCTGGTTAATAAAAAAGAGCGCTGGGGTTGGGCCATCTGGAAAAAAGGAATGTTAAGCCGTAAACTGGAAGACTTTTTTAGTGGCAAAACAAAGAATTTTTTACTAAAAAAGCTCTTTAAAAAAAACCTGGGGACATTTCCGTGAGATGCCTAAAGTGGCCGAAAAATCATTCACTCAACTTTGGCAGGAAAAGCACCTGACGGATAACGATAAATAAACTATTACTGCGTTAGATACTTTTGAGAAGCTATTGGTTATTATGCCATATGATTTATTATATTAATGATTAACAAGCATTAACCACCTGTTTGGATTTTCAACTTTATTAGAAAAGAATTTTTAAGGTAGCAATAAAAGATTTAGGTTTGTTATAAACCTGGTATTGCAAAAATGCTCAAGCGTAATGTCAAATATGTTAAAATATGGCACTGCAAAAAGCTCAATAACTCTGATAGATCAGCCATATGATTTTTGATAGAAAAAAGCTGGATAATAACAGCCTGCTCAATATTTACAAAAGACTTTTATTTCCGCGTGTGGTGGAAGAAAAGATGCTGATCCTGTTACGGCAGGGCACTGTCGGAAAATGGTTTTCGGGGATCGGGCAAGAGGCTATAGCCGTTGGCAGTGCCATGGCGATGATGCCTGATGAATATATTTTACCTATGCACCGCAACCTGGGGGTTTTTACTACCCGGGATATTCCTTTTGCCCGGTTAATGGCTCAATGGCAGGGTAAGGCATCAGGATTTACAAAGGGGCGCGACCGGTCGTTTCATTTTGGCACACAAGATTATAAAATAATCGGGATGATCTCGCACCTGGGCCCCCAAATGGGCTTGGCCACCGGAATAGCTCTTGCCGATGTTTTAAGCAACAGAAAAAAGGCAACTTTAGTATTTACGGGTGAAGGCGCCACCAGCGAAGGTGATTTTCATGAGGCCCTGAATATCGCTTCGGTATGGAACCTTCCGGTTATTTTTTTGATAGAAAATAATGGTTATGGCTTATCAACACCCACTAATGAGCAATACCATTGCAAACGGTTAGTTGATCGCGCCGTTGGGTATGGAATAGAAGGGCGCCGTATTGATGGCAATAATGTATTGGAGGTTTTTGATACTATAAATACGGTTGCCAGAGAAATAAGACAAAATCCGCGACCTGTTTTAGTTGAATGTATGACCTTCCGGATGCGGGGCCATGAAGAGGCGTCGGGCACCAAATATGTTCCGAAAGAGCTTTTTAGCGAATGGCAGGATAAAGATCCCATACTTACGTTCGAAAAATTTTTGAAGGCTGAAGGCGCGCTGCGACCCGAATGGATACCCTTCCTGCGGAATGAATTTATTAATCAAATAGATGCCGATGTAGCCCGGGTATTGAGCGAGCGCGAAATCTCCCCAGACCCTAAGCAGGAATTGGAGGATGTATATAAACCTCATGTGGTACCGTCGTCTTCCATCGGCTCCACATCTACAGTTATACGTTATTTAGATGCCATTACGGATGCCTTAAAACTCTGTATGCGTAAGCATGAAAACTTGGTGCTGATGGGCCAGGATATTGCGGAATATGGCGGTGTATTTAAAATAACCGAAGGTTTTGTTAAAGAGTTTGGCAAGGAGCGCGTGCGTAATACGCCTATTTGTGAATCGGGCATTGTGGGGACGGCGATGGGTTTGGCGCTAAACGGCTATAAGGCAATGGTTGAAATGCAATTTGCTGATTTTGTGAGCAGTGGTTTTAACCAGGTGGTGAACAACCTGGCAAAAACCTATTACCGCTGGGGGCAAAGTGTTGATGTGGTGATACGGATGCCTACCGGAGCCGGAACAGGAGCCGGGCCGTTCCATTCGCAAAGTAATGAGGCCTGGTTTACCAAAACACCGGGATTAAAAGTGGTTTATCCCGCATTTCCATCGGATGCAAAGGGTTTGCTAATGGCTGCAATTGACGACCCCAACCCGGTGCTTTATTTTGAACATAAATTTTTATACCGCAATTTAACCGGCGAGGTACCGGATGGTGAAGCTTATATTGAGATTGGCAAGGCGCGCGTAGTAAAAGAAGGTACCTGGGCAAGTATAATTACTTACGGCCTGGGCGTGCATTGGGCATTGGAGTATGCAACCAACCATCCTGAATATGCTATTGAAATTATTGACCTGCGTAGTTTACAACCCTGGGACAAAGAAGCCGTGGAAAAAAGCGTTAAAAAAACAGGGCGGGTATTGGTTTTGCATGAGGATACTTTAACCGGCGGGTTCGGCGCCGAAATAGCCGCCCATATAGCCGAGCATTGCTTTACATCCCTTGAAGCGCCAGTTATGCGTTGTGGTAGCCTGGATACGCCCATTCCTATGAATAAGGGTTTGGAAGATCAGTTTTTAGCCAAGTCGCGCCTGGATGAAATGATGGAAAAGTTATTGGGATTTTAACGCTGTCGGTGCATTTCAAATTGTCACTAATGGGGTTTGGCTAAAGCCTTTAATTTCTTTTTTATCTTATCCGTCCCTTTAAAAGGACGGTAATAAATTGTATGCGCTCTATCAATTTATTGCCGTTGGCTTTAGCCAACGGATACAAGCCATTAAACAGGGGGCTTTTAGCCCAACTTGGCAGATTGACTGCAATTTGAATTGAGCCCTCTGCATATCGTTGCCTTTCATTATATTTACTCCATAACTCCCTTAATATGAAGAAAATCATACTCCTCCTCTTCTCCGGTTTTGCTGTTACTGCGTCATTCGCGCAAACTACCTCAAAAGCTGATGTTGCTAAAAAAGCCGATGCCATTGAGCAAAAGATCATTGGCTGGCGGCGCGATTTCCATGAACATCCGGAACTGGGCAATCATGAGGTTCGTACGGCGGCAATTATCACAAAGCATCTGCAATCATTAGGCATTGAAGTTAAAACAGGCGTAGCTACAACAGGTGTGGTAGGCGTATTAAAAGGCGGAAAACCGGGGCCGGTTGTTGCCCTGCGTGCAGATATGGATGCCCTGCCTGTTACCGAGCGGGTTAACCTGCCCTTTGCATCAAAAGTTACCACGACTTATAATGGAGAACAGGTGGGCGTGATGCATGCCTGCGGACACGATTCGCATATGGCCATCCTGATGGGTGTTGCCGAAGTGCTTTCGTCTATGAAAAACGACCTGCATGGTACCGTTAAGTTTATTTTTCAGCCTGCCGAAGAAGGACTACCTGCCGGCGAAAAAGGCGGAGCCGAGGAAATGGTAAAAGAGGGCGTACTCGAAAATCCGAAAGTGGATGTGGTGTTTGGCCTGCATATTCAATCCTATCAACCTGCAGGTACCATTACTTATCGTCCCGGGGGAGATATGGCGGCTGTAAATCCCATGAAGATCATCGTACACGGAAAATCGGCACATGGCGCCTATCCATGGTCGTCTGTTGATCCGATCGTGGTGTCGGCACAAATCATTAACAGCCTGCAAACTATTGTAAGCCGCAATTTACATATCACACAAAATGGTGCGGTAGTAACTATAGGGGCCATTAACGGCGGTAACCGCTCTAACATTATCCCGGAAACAGTAACTATGATCGGTACCATCCGTACATTAAATAATGATGATGAAAAAATGGTTATTGAGCGGGTTAAACAAATAGCCACTAAAACTGCAGAGGCCAGCGGCGCTACTGCTGAAGTAATTATACCTTTTGAACACCACTACCCTATTACTTATAATGATCCGGCCCTGGTTGCGCAAATGCTGCCTACCTTACAAGCTACTGCGGGTGCAGCAAATGTATCTTTGCGCCAGGCGGAAACAGGGGCCGAGGATTTTAGTTTTTATGAGCAAAAGGTTCCAGGAATTTTTATTCACCTGGGAGGCATGCCAAAAGGCGGCGACCCGATAACAGCGCCGGCACATCATACGCCTGATTTTTTTATTGATGAAAGCGGCTTTACTTTAGGCGTTAAAGCGCTATGTAATTTAACGCTGGATTATATGGGGAGTAAGGGTAAGTAAGTAGCGAACTAATATCATTTCGATGAGCAAGCGCCGGATAGTGCGTGGTGCGAAGAGAAATCTTAAATGATAGACATTCCCTTCGTGTATAGCGTTCAAGATTTCTCTCTATCGTTCGAAATGACATCGATTGTTAATCATCTATTAATTCTACCTCGGCAACCGGGCTAAACAGGTAAATACGTTTGGAGTGCACCTCGATACATTTATAACGTTTACGCAGTTTTTCTTCTTTGCGGAAAATACGCCCGTCTTTTAGTTTGAACATGGCTTTGGCAGGCAGTTTTTCAACAGTAAAATGGGATTCTTTTGGGGCATCATATTTACGCAGGGAACGATAGAGCGTCAGGTCAGAACAACTTGACGCGGCGGGGTTATTTAAATAGCTAACTATCGCGTGTTTGACATCTGCAGGAAAAATATCTTTCTCAAAAAAAGGCTGCATCATTTTTTTGAAGTTATTTTTCCATTCGGTGCCATGTGGTTTAGCTTTTTGCTTGTGCTCGTTCCAGGTATGCAGGTGTGCAAATTCGTGTACCGTGGTCACTAAAAATGCATAAGGATTCAGATCATAATTTACAGAAATACGATGGCCCTTGCCAGAGTGTGGTGCTCGGTAATCGCCAAACTTACTGTTACGGTTGCGGGAGATTTTAAACTCACATTTAAAGTAGTCTATCCAGCGGCCGATGAGCGGGGCGGCTTCAGGCGGAAGATACTTTTCTAAAACTTTTACTTTATCCAATTTTACCTCTGACCAAAGATAAGTATTTTGCCAATTTATTTTAACAGGAGGTACAAGAATTGACGTGGTGTTGATATGCCCCATAGGGGCTACCTATTTGTAGAATGTTAATAAGAGAATAAAATTGCTCCGTAGGTGCAACCCGAATCGACAAAATCGATAAACGATGTTCAATAGGGGTAGCCTCTACGAGGCAAAAATCATAATGTCAATTATTTCTACAAATAGGTAGCCCCGATGGGGCAAAAGTTTTCCTTATTGCTGGATATATGGTTATTTCAGGAGGTGATATGCGATAAAACTCGCCGCATAGGCCAATACCGCCATATAGGCAAATTGTATGGCCGGCCAGCGCCAGTTTTTGGTCTCACGATAAACTACGGCCACGGTACTGGCGCATTGCATGGCGAAGGCGTAAAACATCATTAGTGAAAAAGCTACCGCTAAGGTAAAAACCGGCTGACCCGTTTCGGGATTTTTGGCGCTGCCCATTTTTTTCTGCACCGATTCCATTTTTTCGGCACTCCCGTTTACGCTGTAAATGGTAGCCATGGTACCCACAAAAACTTCGCGGGCGGCGAAAGAGGTTATTAAAGCGATGCCTATTTTCCAGTCGAACCCTAACGGGCGGATAGCGGGTTCAATAAAATGGCCCAATACACCAGCATAGGAGTTTTCCAGTTTTTCGGAAGCTACTGCCCGGTTCAGCTCATCAGCATTAAGTGTTTTGGTATATTGTGGTTGCTGATATTTTTGATCGATCTTTTCAAAACGATTGCCCGGCCCATAGGAAGCCAGAACCCATAAAATGACCGATACTGCGATAATTACTTTCCCGGCCTGTAGCACAAAGGTTTTAGCCCGCTCGTACATGGAATAAAGTACATTGTTCCAGCGTGGCATGCGGTAAACCGGCAGCTCCATAATAAAATAGCCGCGCTCGCGCCCCTTTAAGATCAGCTTAAACACAAAGGCTACTACTACAGCAGACACCAGGCTAAATATATACATGCCCGTTAGTGCCAATCCTTGTAAATTAAACAGCCACCAAACATTACGATTGGGTACAACCAATGCAATAAGCAGGGTATAAATAGGCAGGCGGGCAGAGCAGGTAACCAATGGTGTAACCATGATGGTGATCATCCGGTCCTTCCAGTTCTCGATGGTACGGGTGCTCATTATGGAAGGCACCGCGCAGGCAAATCCGCCGATTAGCGGCACAACTGATTTGCCGTTGAGACCAACCTTGCGCATCAGCTTATCCATCATAAACGTAACCCGCGACATGTAGCCGGTATCTTCCAGTATAGAGATAAAAGCAAAAAGAATGGCTATCTGCGGTATAAATACTATTACGCCGCTTAGCCCGGCAATTACACCATCGACCAACAAGCTGGTTAGCGGACCGGCAGGTAATAAATGATGCAGCTGATTTTGTACCCAAACAAACAAGTCGGCAATTAATTCCATCGGGTAGGACGACCACGAGAAAATTGCCTGGAACATAAATAACAGGATGGCAAAAAACAGGATAAAGCCAAATATTTTATGCGTAAGCACTTTATCTATTTTATTGCTCAGGCTTTCGTCCTGCGCGGTTTCTGGCTTCTTTAACGTGTCATATAGCAGCTCGTTAATAAAACTGTAACGGGCTATCGTTTCGGTTCCCTGTGCTTTTTGTGAATGGAATGAAAATTCCTGCTCCAGCCCTTCAATGGTATCATTTTCTTTGGCGGAAAGAAACTTTAGGGTTTCATGCTGGTGTGCGAGCTGCAACGCAAAATAAGGGTTGTCTATTTTTAGTTGATCACTTATTGCGGCAATTAATTGCGGTGCTATGGCTTCTACATCAATGCTTTCTTCCTGCAAAGCTATTTTATTAGCATAAGATATGGCAGCTTTAAGCTTGTCTATCCCGGCAATTTTCCTTGCAGATATCGGCACAACAGGAACGCCGAGTTTTTTTGAAAACAGGTCAATATCAATAGTGATCCCGGCTTTATCAGCCAGGTCGATCATATTCAGTGCAATAACAACGGGAATCTTTAAATCAGCAACCTGGGTATAAAGCAGCAGGTTCCTTTTTAAATTGGAGGCATCCAGTATGACTACAACTAAATCGGGCTTTGATGGGTTTGCCTGATCGGCCAAAACTGAAAACACGATAGATTCGTCCTGGCTTTTTGGATAAAGACTGTAGGTGCCCGGAAGATCTATTATTTCGGCAGTTCTGCCATCCGGTAAATTCGTGTACCCGGTTTTCTTATCAACAGTAACGCCGGGGAAATTGCCTATTTTTTGGTTTAAACCGGTCAGGACATTAAAAAGAGTTGATTTACCGGTATTGGGATTTCCTACAAGCGCAACTCTTATATCAGCTTTCAAGGGATAAAAACTTATTGCAGAACGATAGTAAAGGCTTCGCGTTTACGCAGGCTTAACGAATAACCGGCTACATTTATGGCAATTGGGTCGCCAAGCGGGGCAATACGTTCAACGCAAACTTCTTCGCCGGGCAGGCATCCCATTTCCATTAGTTTTACTGACATTTCCAGATCAGTAAACTCTTTTACTATTCCTTTTTGGCCGGCTAAAAGTTGTGAAAGTCTCATATCTATATTTAAAACTGAGCAAATATATATCTTATTTAAATTAAATCCAAATAAGGATACTGTTTAAGCACAATGATAAACATAACCGGGTTTTAAAAATATGACATCTGTCATAAACTGACTTTTTTGTCTGATTTATATCATTATTTTTAAAAAATTAATACCTACGGACAACTAAACGCATTATATTTGCGTTACTTATATTGTAGGCGCAAGCTTACATTGTGATAAGGTTTAGGTTGAAAGTCCCCGGCAGCGAGTGCTCGGGGGCTTTTATTTTATAAACTAATTGGAATTACATTTACAACGGGTTGTAAATATTGATGAGCAATTTAAAAGAAGAACTATATAAACAATGCCTTGACTACGTGCAAAAACGCATGGAAGCAGCCGAACAAGGTATAAAAGAAGCTCAACAAGCATCAAAAGATGACACCAAAAGCAGCGCGGGTGACAAATATGAAACCGGGCGCGCCATGATGCAGCAGGAAACCGACCGCAACCTGGCTCAGCTTAATGAGGCCAATAAACTAAAAGTAGCTTTAAATACCATTGGCACCGCCGGCTCACAATTTGTAGCCGATTCGGGCAGCGTGGTAGTCACCAACAATGGTAATTTTTATATCGCTATCAGCGCGGGTGCTTTAACAGTTAATGACACTACCTATTTTGCTATTTCGCCGGCATCACCAATTGGGTCAAAATTGAAAGGGCAAAAAGTGGGCGATGAATTTAGTTTGAACGGTAAGACCTATAACATCGAAGCGATTTTTTAAATAGCTTATACCAACACATAACCCCCATCTGCTACCACTGCCTGACCGGTTCCGTATGACTGCGTCATCAAATAAATGTAGGTTTGCGCTATATCTTCCGGACCGGCTACATATTTTACCGGTAGATGGTTGCTGTAGTGTGTATACATTCCTTCCCTCTCCGCATCTGCCATATCTGACCATAAATTTGTTCTGACAATACCAGGTGATACCAGATTTACCCTTGTTGGCGCTAATTCTACAGCCATGGCTCGTGTAAATCCTTCCATCGCTGCACAAATACTGGCACCTAATGACCACCCTGCACCCGGCCTGAGGCTGGCTACGCCGCCGGTTAATACAATTGAGCCACCGGCGTTAATATTAGGTGCGGCATATTTTACAGCCGTAAATGCGCCCCAATAACGCAGATTAAAAAATTGTTTGGCATCGGCAACCGCTACATCGGCAATATTTATCAGCTGCAGGCTTTCCCCGGCGGTGTATACCAGGTGATCGAATTTTCCCAGCTGTTCAAAAAAAGCTTTTATTGCTGATTCATCAGCCAGGTTAACAGCGAAGCCTTTGCTTCCTGCCGGAAGCTCTTTTAGGGCATTATCAATCCGTTGCTGATTGCTGGATGCAATTATCAATTGGGCACCTTGTGCTGCGGCGGCTTTGGCGGTTGCCAAGCCTATGCCTGAGCTGCCGCCCAATACTACTACTTTTTTACTTTTTAAATTTTCCATTTTGTTTGCATTTTGTTAATGCAAATTTCGGGAAGTGTTAACCGGCAACACTTAACAAATGGTAAAAAGCAACTTTTAGTGGATATTTTTCCGGATGCGGCTAAGAGATTGTGGGGTAATACCCAGGTAAGAGGCGATATCGCTTAAAGATACCCGCAGAGCGATTTCGGGCTGGCGCATCATAAACATTTTATAGCGCGTGGTAGAGTCCTGCCCGAGATAGGCGGTCCTGATAGCAATTTTATCCAGCAGGGCCTGGTGAGTGATCTGGGTTATTAATGTTTTCAGATAAGGCAGCTGTACGTACAATTTATCCAGGGCGCTGCGGCTGATAGCTAAAACTTCTACATCGCATACGGCTTGTATGCTTTCGTGAGCGACGACGCCATTGTTAAAACTATTTAATATGGAGCAAAACTGGTTTTCTTTTAAAAAGAAATGGGTAACCTCGTTGCCGCTCTCGTTTACGACCACGATACGCAAAACGCCTTTACAAATGAAAAACATTTCTTTGCATACCTTATCCGCTTTAAAAAGATAGTCGTCTTCTTTATAGGTGCGGTATTGCATGGCCGAGACTATTAAGGCTTCGTCATCTGCCGAAATATCCCGGAATAGTTTGAGGAAAGCGATTAATGGGTTGGCCATACAAGCGAATTAAAAGACTTACGAAGTTTAAGAAACTTCGTAAGTCTGATAAAGTTATTGTGCTGTCCAGGTATTATCCTTGTCGTTGGCATCCATAAATATACCGTTATCCAATGTTGCCGATTTTAAAGATTTTCCTGTTTTAATGTTTATCGTAATCGCTTTCTGGTCTTTTTCCCAAACGATAGGTGTTTGGTGGAAGGTTTCGGTAGTGCCATCTGTATAGGTAGCAACTACATCAAATGGAATAGCAAAACCACCAACGTTTTTGATAGAAAGATCATAACCACCTTTCACTTCTTTTGCGCTTACAAGACTAAGGTCACAATAGCTTGGTGTAAAGAACCAGTTGTTAAAGAACCAATTAAGGTTTTTTCCTGCCCCGGTATTCATCGAATAAAAATAATCCCATGGAATAGGGTGTTTGCCGTGCCAGTTGTCCATATAGGTATGCAATGCTTTTTTAAACAGGTCATCGCCCAGCATATCTTTCAAAGCTAAATAGCTTAAAGAGGCTTTACCATACGAGTTATTGCCCGAACTGCCTACGATTTGAGGCGATGGTGTAATGATAGTAGGTTCATTTGCGTGCGAGCCGTGGATCCAGCGGTTAACACGGAATGACTTATAAAACTCATCGGCACCTGCTTTTCCCTTTTCGGTCAGGCCTATCAGGTATTCAAAGGTAGTGGCCCAGCCTTCGTCCATAAAGGCGTAAAAACTCTCATTGATACCCATGTAGAAAGGCATATAAGTGTGGGCCTGTTCGTGGTCCTGCACCAATTCGGCAAAGGCCATGTCGGTTTGATGGCTATCGTTCATCATCATGGGATATTCCATATCGGCAGCGCCCTGTACCGCGGTTGATTTAGGAAACGGATACTGAACGCCCGGCCATTTATTAGAGAAAAAGTTTAACGAGTAACGGCCATTTTGCACCGAGCGATGAAAATCGGCCGCGGTATCAGCAAAAAAAGCGGCCATATTTACACGGCGACCGGTTTTATCATCAGTTATCACACTTCCCGAATCCCAGTCGTACGTATCACTCACCGCTACTGCTACGTCTGTAATATTAGTTGCAGCAAATTTCCAGGTATTAGTTTCATTCTGTGCCGTTACCGATTTAGCAGCCATATCCTGAGCGGTAGCTACGTGTATGGTTGAATCGCTGGTTAAAGATGTTTTATACCGTTGCGCTGCCGCCGGTGTTAATACCTCGCTCGGGTTTTGGAGTACACCGGTAGCCACAACTACAAAATTCTTTGGCGCAGTAACACTCAGCTTATAGTCGTTAAAATCATTGTAGAACTCAAATCCGCCGAAAGGCTGTGTGTCCCAGCCTTTATAATCGTCATAAACCGATACACGCGGATAAAAATAAGCAATGTAAAATGTGGTCGGGTTAATAATGCTTTCGCGGCCACGACCCAATTGCATCAAATAATGCCAGGTAATGTCCAGCTTTACTGAATCGTGCGGCATTATTGGCTTTGCCAGCGGAAACATATAAACCGTTTCGGAGATGGCTTTATTGTCCCAGGGAACAGCAGCGCCATTTACCATAAGGTTATCAACCTGTATGCCTGCATTAGGGTCGCTCCTGCGGTGGCTGTTTACTATCAGCCGTATATCCAGGCTATCCAGTTTATCCGGGCTATTATTAAAATAGGTGATATGTTCAACACCACTCACCGTACTATGAGGCGGGTTCACAGTAATGGCTATATCATAGCGCGCGTGGTTTTCCCAGTAATTCTTTCCGGGTTTACCGCTAATGGTATGCGTGCCTTTGCTGAAAGCTTTGTTAATGTACGACGGCATAGGCAATGAAGCGCCGCCTGTGTAAGGAGCCATTTGTTCGAGCGGGGGTATGCCCAGCGGACTTTTTGTGTATTGCGCACTAACACTCGATACAGCCAGCGTTAATAATGCGGCAAAAATGGTTGGTTTTAACATAAAAGTATTTTTGGTGAATAATAAGAATCAGTTAAAGCAAATCTATTCATTTTACTGAAAATTTAACACACCTTCTACTCCGGGCCGCAAACAATAGTTGCGGATATGGGTTTCCATTACGAATCCTATACAAACTAATGAATAAGAACCGGTTAGAAAATTTTTCGGATGGCGTTTTTGCCATCGCCGTTACGCTGCTGATCCTGAATGTGCATATTCCCAATACCAAGGGACTTGTAAATCATCAGCTTAATCACGCGCTTTTTAGTATTCTGCCACACATGGTAACTTTTGCATTTAGTTTTTTGGTGATAGGCGTATTTTGGGTGTCGCATCACCGCATATTCAGCTTTGTACGCATAGCGGACAGCACCCTGCTTTGGCTAAATATTGTTTACCTGTTATTCATCGCGGTGATACCTTTAACCGCAGCTATTTTATCCGAAAATCCTTTTCTGCCTTCGGCGATATTACTGTATACCATTACCCTGCTCATCATCGCGCTAATGCACTTTGTTTTGCTGGAATATATGCTGCGTAATAAAACCTTAAAACATGAGGCCCTAACCCGCGACATTTACAAAGCAGCGCAACAAACAGCAATAGTAGGGCCCATTTGTTATGTCATTGCGGCATTAGCAAGCTTTGTAAACGTTTATATCAGCTTCTTCTTTATATTGGGTGCTATGGTATTTTATATTTTCTTTTCGGGAAAAAACAAAGTGGAGGAAAGAATGATACTTGCGGCGAAGAAGGAGATGAGTAGCTGAGCCCCCTCTAAATCTCTCAATAATGTCCTTTCAGAGATTGAATAAATATAATATTATCCCTGACCTCATAAACAATCCGATGTTCCCGATTGATACGCCTTGACCATTTTCCGGACAAATCGTGTTTGAGTGCCTCGGGTTTACCTGTTCCGGTGAAAGGGTGTTCCGAAATTTCATTTAATAAGGCAAACATTTTGTTTAAAATCGCCTTATTACCGGCTTTTTTAAAATAATCTATATCTTCTTTAGCGGTATCTGTAAAATTTAATTGAAAGCTCATTTTAACCCTAAAAAACTTTGCAGGTCTTCAGGTTTTACATGAGTAACGCGACCAGCTTTTATATCTGCATCTGCGCGCTCGATTTTTTCCACAAACTCTTTTCCATACAGGTTGATGGTTTTCTCCCTTTCAGTTAGTTCTGCTTCATTCTCTTTTTTGAAAACTACGCCCAGGGCTTTTAAAACCGCCTCAACTGTGGCTAATTGCTTTTTATTTTTGGGATGTACTGTTAATGTTTCCATACAATATATAAAAACTACAATTTGGTTTTCCTGCATGGACTCGAACCACGATCTTCTGAACCAGAATCAGAGGTGCTACCATTACACCACAGGAAAATAGAATAACACAAAGGTAGGTAGAATTTTTTATCCGGTTAACGCTAATCTAAACTTGTTAAAATAATTACCTTAGCGTGTTAGTTATCTGCTATATGAAAAAAGTTGTTTGCTTTTTATCCCTTCTATCTTCCCTGACTGTCTATGGGCAACATACACAAAAAACACCTGATCTTGCCGACCTGGTAAACCCGTTAATGGGGACCCAATCAAAAGTTGACCTGTCTAACGGAAATACTTATCCCGATATCGCACTGCCCTGGGGAATGAACTCATGGACACCGCAAACCGGCAATAACGGTAATGGCTGGCAATACACTTATGATGCCGATAAAATAAAAGGCTTTAAACAAACCCATCAGCCCAGTCCGTGGATGAATGATTACGGTGTGTTTTCTATCATGCCGGTAACCCATCGGATGGTGTATAAAGAGAACGACCGGGCAAGCTGGTTCTCGCATAAAGCAGAAACTGCTAAACCCTATTATTACAGCGTTTATTTGGCTGATGCTGATGTGACCACCGAAATTACCCCTACCGAACGGGCGGCGCAATTTAGGTTTACTTACCCAAAAACAGATAGCTCGTATATTGTAATTGATGCTTTTGACCGGGCATCTTATGTAAAAATACTGCCTAAAGAACAAAAAATTATTGGCTACAGCACCCGGTATGCGCGTGGAAAGCTGACCAACTTTAAAGACTATTTTGTTATTTATGTTGATAAGCCCTTTACGTATGCCAGCGTAAAGGTGGTTATGCGTAATGCTGCACAGGCGCCACCACCGCAACCCGACTCGCTGGAAGCGACCAGCGAGCATAGCATTGGTATAGTAGGTTTTAAAACCCGCAAAGGCGAACAGGTGCATTTAAGAGTAGCCTCATCCTTTATCAGCTTTGAACAAGCTGATCTGAATTTGAAAAGGGAATTAGCCAACGATAATTTTGAAGCCACTAAACAAAAAGCAAAAGCTATCTGGAACAAAACTTTGAGTCGGGTAACGGTTGATGGGGGTACGATAGATCAGTATAAAACATTTTACTCATGCCTGTACCGGATGCTGTTCTTTCCCAATAAATTGTATGAGATAAATGCCAAAAACCAAATTGTACACTGGAGCCCGTATAACGGCCAGGTATTGCCGGGTTACATGTTTGGCGGCACGGGTTTTTGGGATACCTTCAGGGCCCTGTACCCTTTTTTAAACCTGGTGTACCCCTCCATCAACAAAGAGATGCAGGAAGGGTTGGTGAACGACTATAAAGAAGGCGGCTGGCTGCCCGAATGGTCAAGCCCGGGATATGCTGATATTATGGTGGGCAACAACTCGGCATCGGTTGTTGCCGAAGCTTATTTAAAAGGCGGACGCGGCTATGATATTAAAACTTTGTATGAAGCGCTGATTCATGGTGCAAATAATGAGGGCCCAATGTCGGCAGTCGGGCGATATGGCGTACAATACTATAATACACTGGGTTATGTGCCTTATGATGTAAAGATAAATGAAAATGCTGCCCGCACTTTGGAATATGCTTATGATGATTTTGCGATCTATCAATTAGGTAAAGCTATCGGTCGGCCAAAAGAGGAAACCGATCTTTATAAAAAGCGCAGCATGAATTATAAAAATCTGTTCGATCCGCAAACCGGTTTGATGCGCGGCAAAAACAAGGATGGTAGCTTTGAAACACCATTCAATCCGTTTAAATGGGGCGATGCGTTTACCGAAGGTAACGGCTGGCACTATACCTGGGGCGTTTTTCATGACATACAGGGATTAATCAACCTGATGGGCGGCAAAAAGCAATTTGTAGCCAAGCTCGATTCGGTATTTACGCTGCCGCCTGTGTTTGATGATAGTTATTATAAAGAAGTGATCCATGAGATCCGCGAAATGCAGATCGCTAATATGGGGCAATATGCGCATGGCAATCAGCCTATTCAGCATATGATCTATTTATATGGATATGGAAATGAGCCCTGGAAAACCCAATACTGGGCCCGCGAAACCATGAATAGAATGTATAAAGCTACACCCGACGGTTATTGCGGTGATGAGGATAACGGGCAAACTTCGGCTTGGTATGTTTTCTCGGCTATCGGGTTTTACCCGGTATGCCCGGCCAGCGATCAGTATGTATTGGGCGCTCCCTTATTTAAAAAAATAACGCTGAACTTAGAAAATGGCAAGAAAGTAATTATCAACGCCCCGGCAAACAGCGTCGAAAATAAATACGTGAATACGATGTTATATAACGGCAAGCTATATGATAAAAACTGGCTGAGTCATAGCGGACTAATGAAAGGTGTTACCATCGACATAAAAATGACGGCGAAGCCTAATAAACAGCGGGGAATAAAGGATGAGGATGTGCCGTTTTCGTTATCTGGGGAGAAATAAGCCCCTCCTAAATCCTCCTCGGTAGGGAGGACTTTAAATTTAATCTCAAATCGGCCTTGAGCCAGGTAAGTCTCCCCTACAGGGGGAGATTTAGTGGGGGCTACGATACAATGCTTAAATAAAGAATATAAAATGACCAACAAACTAACCATACTATCTACGCTACTACTAAGCGCCGCCATCACTGCTCATGCTCAAAAAAAGCAAACTAATTTAATTCAATACGTAAAACCCATTATTGGCACGCAACGCATGGGGCATACCTATCCCGGTGCTACGGTACCATTTGGTATGGTGCAGTTGAGCCCTGAAACGGATACGGCCAGTTATGAGTTGAATGGTAAATATAACCCCGATGTTTATAAATATTGCGCCGGTTACCAGTATGATGATAAAACCATTACCGGGTTTAGTCATACCCATTTTAGCGGCACGGGACATTCTGACCTGGGCGACTTTTTAATTATGCCGACGGTTGGACCGTTAAAATTAAATCCGGGATTGGCGGATAAGCCGGGCAGTGGCTATCGCTCCAACTTCTCTCATCAAAATGAAGTAAGCGAGGCTAATTATTATAAAGTAAAGCTGGATGCCAGTAATATTATAGCCGAGATGACCACCAGTGCGCGGGTAGGCTTTCATCAATATACTTTCCCGAAATCTGATCAGTCGCATATTATCCTTGACCTGATGGCGGGTATTTATAATTACCCGGATAAAAACGTTTGGACGTATATGCGTGTCGTGAATGATTCTACCGTAATTGGGTACAGGCTAACTAACGGTTGGGCGCGTTCACGTGCCTTGTATTTCGCGATGAAATTTTCGAAGCCATTTATCGGGCATGGCTATAAAAACTATTCCAAACGCGAAGTGTACGGCGGTTTCTGGGGTAAATTTAACCAGGTTAAAAACTTCCCCGAAATTGCAGGAAAGCAGTTGAGGGCTTACTTTGATTTTAAAACCGAAGAAGGTGAAAAGATCAAGATCAAGTTTGCGTTATCGCCGGTTAGCATGGCCGGCGCTTTAAACAATATGCAGGCTGAGATACCGGGATGGGACTTTAACAAAGTTAAAAATGCAGGTCAGCAATTATGGGAAAAAGAGCTGCATAAAATTGAGATAGAGGGTAGCAGGGATACCAAAATCGATTTCTATACCTCTATGTATCACGCTATGATCAACCCAACCGTTTATATGGATGTGGACGGACAATATAAGGGCCTGGATCAAATGGTGCATAAAGCCAATGGGTTTACCAACTACACTACTTTTTCTTTATGGGATACCTATCGTGCGCTGCATCCGCTGTTTAATATTATTGAGCCAAAACGCAATGCGGATATGGTGAAATCCATGCTGGCGCATTTTGACCAAAGTCCGGAGCATATGTTGCCCATCTGGTCAAACTCAGGAAATGAAAACTGGTGCATGAGCGGTTATCATAGCGTCGCCGTAATTGCGGATGCCGTTGTAAAAGGCAATGCATCGTTTGATACAAAAAAAGCATTAGAAGCCTGCGTAACCACCGCGCGTCACCGGGATTATGAGGGGTTAGGCTATTATATGGATATGGGTTATATCCCTGATGAAAAGAACGGTAATTCGGTATCCTCCACATTAGAGTATGCTTATGATGATTGGGCCATTGCACAAATGGCCAAAAAACTGGGCCGTACCGATATTTATAATGAGTTTATAAAGCGGTCGCAGAACTATAAAAATGTGTATGATCCCGGTGTAGGATTTATGCGCCCGAAACTGGCCAATGGCACCTGGAGAAAGGGCGCATTTGACCCATTGACCACTATTAATGAAGGCTTTATTGAAGGCAATTCATGGAACTATACTTTGTTCGCCCCACAGGATCCACAGGGGTTAATTAAGCTGATGGGTGGCAATAAACGCTTTGTGCGTTACCTCGATTCGCTGTTCACGATGAACCTGCCGGATAAATATTTTGCCGAAACGGAAGATATTACCCGCGACGGCATCATCGGCAACTATGTGCATGGCAATGAGCCATCACACCACGTTGCGTACTTGTATGATTTTACAAATCAACCCTGGAAAACACAGAAGCGCGTGCGGATGATATTACCCTTGATGTACAAACCTACGCCCGATGGCCTGGGTGGTAATGACGACACCGGGCAAATGAGCGCCTGGTATATTTTTAGCTCGTTGGGCTTTTACCCTTTTGCACCAGCTTCCGATCATTATACCATCGGCAGTCCGGCAGTGAGCCATGCGGTTATTAATTTGGATAATGGTAAAAAATTCACCATCAATGTGAAGGATCAAAGCGATAAAAATGTGTATATCCAAAAAATGCTATTAAACGGCAAACCGCTGAACCAATTATACATTACCCAGGCCGATATTATGAATGGTGGAGAGCTGATATTTTTTATGGGGGATAAACATAGGTAGTGGTTAGAGATTAGTTAATTAGAGATTAGGAGAATATAAACAGGCACTCGCTGTCTGAACCATGATTCATAGGATTTATGGGATTAACAAGATTAACTTTGCAAACTGCCAACCCCTCCTAATCCTGCCCATCCCATAAATCCTATGAATCATGGTTCAGACCCTTTGTAATATTTTGATGATTAACCCGTTAAAAACTTGCGTAATTCCACATTAATAATAACTTTGATTTAAATTATTACCGGTATGGCTACATATAAAATTTCGGTCAACAATAAGCTGATGACGGTTGACGCTGATGCGGATACGCCACTGTTGTGGGTACTTCGCGATCACTTAAATTTAGTGGGCACCAAGTTTGGCTGCGGCATTGCACAATGCGGCGCCTGCACGGTTCATTTAGATGGCACGGCGGTACGCTCATGCTCCATGCCGATAGCTTCGGTGGGCACCTATAAAGTGACCACTATTGAGGGGTTGAGTGCCGATGGTACCCACCCGGTTCAAAAAGCCTGGAGCGAATTGGATGTGCCGCAATGCGGTTATTGCCAGGCTGGCCAGATGATGGCTGCGGCTTCGTTGTTAAAAAAGAACCCCCATCCTACAGATAATGATATTGATGCCGCTATGACCAATATATGCCGTTGTGGTACACATTACCGTATGCGTAAAGCTATACATCTTGCTGCTAAGGAGGGCGCTGCCAAATGATAGATCAACCCCAATCAAGACGTGATTTTATAAAAGTTACTGCTATAGCCGGTGGCGGTATCATGGTAGGCTTTAGTTTATTGACTGATGCTGAACCTGCTAAACAGGCGGGTACCATATTTTCACCTAACGCTTATGTTTCAATAGACGGAAACGGATTGGTAACCTTAATGTCGCCAAACCCGGAAATTGGCCAGGGTGTGAAGACCGCATTGCCGATGATACTGGCCGAAGAACTGGATGTGCAATGGGATAAAGTAGCTGTGGAAATGGCCCCGCTCGATCCAAGATTTGGCCAGCAAATAGCCGGCGGAAGCGGTGCGGTAAGAGGTCGCTTCATGCCTATACGTAATGCTGGTGCAACAGCCCGGCAAATGCTTATTAGTGCCGCTGCGCAACAATGGGGAGCAAGCGAAGATGACTGTTATGCCGAAAATGCCTTTGTAATTCATAAACCTACCGGTAAAAAATTAAGCTACGGCGAACTATCTGCTAAAGCTGCCTTATTGCCTGTGCCCACCACTATAAAATTAAAGGACCCAAAAGACTTTAAAATTATTGGCACAAGGGTTCACAATATTGATAATCATAAAATTATTACAGGCCAGCCGCTATATGGTATTGATACACGCCGCGAAGGAATGTTGTTTGCGGTATCTGCCCGCCCGCCTGCGTTTGGCAAAACTTTGAAATCATTTGATGATACCGAGGCCCGCAAGGTTAATGGAGTTAAAAACGTAGTAAAAGCAGGCAACGTGGTGGCAGTTTTAGCCACTTCAACATGGGCCGCAAGAAAGGGGCGCGACGTATTAAAAGTGATTTGGGAAGATACCGGTAAACTGGAAAGTACAGCCGATCATAATTTAGCATTTACTGATTTTATTAATAAAAAGGCCGATACCCCTTCAAGAAACGATGGTGACGTTGACGCTGCTTTAGCAGCTGGTACCAGGGTGATCGAAGCGGTTTATGATGTACCGGCTTTGTCGCATGCCAATATGGAGCCGTTGAACTTCTTTGCCGATGTACGAGGTGATAAAGTAGAACTTTATGGCCCGACACAGGTACCCTCGAGTTTGCGTGGCGCAGTTGCAAAAGCATTAAATGTTCCGCAGGAAAATATTACACTAAGTATGCCAAGACAGGGTGGCGGCTTTGGCCGTAAATTACAGCCCGACAACGGTGTGGAGGCTGCGTTAATTTCGCAAGCTGCAAAAGTACCTGTTCAAATGTTATGGATGCGTGAAGATGACATGCAGGGAGATTTTTACCGCCCCGCAACGGCATTCAAATATCGCGCTACTATAAGTCCGGATAATACTATTGCAGCGTGGCACGTTAGCGGCGCGGTGTTAGCCGCCGCAAATGGAAGAGGCTCTGCAACAATACCAAACGGCTTCCCGGCGGGCTCTATTGCTAATTTCCGGTCAGATAATCATGGGTTACCAAGTAATATACAAACCGGGCCATGGCGTGCGCCTACCAGTAATGCGGCGTGTTTTGCTGATGAGAGCTTTTTGGATGAGCTAGCGCATGAAATGAAAAAAGATCCGGTTGCCTTACACCTGGAGCTATTAGAAAAAGTCAAAACTCCGGTTGGCAATAAACCAAATTATGACGCCGCCAAATATAAAAGCGTGATTGACCTGGTGACAGAAATGAGCGGATGGGGAAAGAAAAAGGCCCCTAACGTTTACCAGGGTTTTGCTGCACACTTTTCTTTTTCTACCTATGCTGCGCATGTTGCGGAGATAACTAAAAAAGCGGACGGGACATTAAGAGTAACCAAAGTATATTGCGCTGTAAATTGCGGAAGAGTGGTTAATCAAAGCGGCGCCGAGAACCAGGTAGAGGGCGCAATCATTGACGGTTTAAGTCATGCATTATTCAGTAAGGTAACCTTTAATAAAGGTGCTGTTGAACAAACTAATTTCCATACTTACAAGTTTTTAAGAATGAAGGATGCCCCGATTGAGGTTATTGTGAAGTTTGTACCATCAGAAGACGCGCCAACGGGCCTGGGCGAACCAGGTTTGCCGCCGATGGCACCTGCTGTAGGTAATGCCATTTTCCTGGCAACAGGCAAACGTTATCGCAAATTGCCTTTTGAGCTAGGTAAAGTTTAACCTAAGTATATTTCAAATAATGGGGCCCGGCTATAAAAAGCCGGGCTTTTTTATTTTTGAATATTGACGGTCGCTGATAAAATTTCAGTAATTTATTTGTTAAAATTATGCTATACTGCTAATATTCAATACCTTTATGCCCCGGTTAATTAAATTATTCAAACCCAGGATCATACTTGAAAATGAGATTTGCTATACTTATTACTTTCTGTACCCTAAGCCTTACTGCGTCGGCACAATTTTGGAAAAAGAAAAAACCGGAAGAAGTTTTCCCAAGGTACCCTGAATTAGAGCAACCTGCTTACTATGCCGACATAACCGTATCGGCAATAAAACTCAACATGCCTGAAGTTAATGAGGTGCCTTTTAAACGTACGGTATATGATATTGAACGTGCCGAAGATGTAATAATGGCAGAGGCTAAACATAACATGCGTTTCAGGGTGTACAATTTAGCCAGCTATAATTTTAGTGACCTGGCCACTTTGTATCTTTTACAGAACAGGTTCTCGGAAGCTAAATGGTATTTGTTACAGAGCAACGAAATATCGCGCCAGCAAAATGACGACAAGCATACCATTTCAAATTTGCTGATGCTGGCCGATATCAAATTAGCCATCGGCGAATTAGCTTTAGCCAAACTTGACCTGCAGGAAGCACATGATTTGGCCAATACAAAGGGATTTGCAACCGATTTGGCTTCAATAGAGAAAAAGATACATGATGTGGAGTTTAATAAAACGATAACTCCAAAAGCAGAACTCCGTTATGCAGAAGCTGTAGAAGCCAACAATAAAGGGCAATAGTACAACGTTCTGTATTTTCTGTCAAAATAACTTACCTATAATAAAACTGTAAAACTTTATTGTATTATTGTTAATTATAAAGAAAGGGCAGGCTTTTTGTGTGCTTGATTATTTACATTTAGCAATTAATTTGTACCTGATATTTTGATGTTTTATTTTATTCCTGACTTAAAGAAAGTGAAAGATATGTTTAAGCAATTTTATTTTGTGCTGGTAATGGGTGCCGCACTTGCCTGCCACGCCGCCACACCAAAACCTGTTAAAGTACCGGGTTCAAACAATTTGGAGCCAACCGCCCAGCAAAGCATTGTTTGTAAAACGGTAGCGCAGTTTATCACCACCTATAATTACAAAAAAGTTGAGCTGAACGACTCGTTATCTACAGTAATATTTAACCGTTATTTAAAGAGCCTGGATGAAAATCATAATTATTTACTGGCATCAGATGTTGCTGATTTTGATAAGTTTAAAACCATATTGGATGATGATATTAAAGACGGCAATTTGAATGATGTATTTTATATGTTCAATGTTTTTCAAAAAAGATATGAAGAACGTATCAAGTATTCGATAGCGCAACTGGATAAAACTTTTGATTTTACCAAAGATGAAACTTTTACTTATGACCGGGATAAGCTGCCTTTTGCCGCTTCAATAAACGACCAAAACGCAGACTGGAGCAAACGGGTTAAATATGACCTGCTTAACCTGATGCTGGCCAGCCCCGATGTTGCAAAAAATAAAGAAACTTTAAAAAAGCGTTATGAAACCTTGTTAAAGCAAACCAGCCAGCTGGAATCTTTTGATGTATTTCAAGGCTTTATGGATGCTTTTACAGAAGCTATAGATCCACATACCAATTACTTTAACCCTTTTAATGCAGCACAGTTCACCATGGAAATGACCCGTCAGCTGGAGGGAATAGGCGCCACTTTGCAAGTTAAAAATGAATATGTAACTATACAATCGCTGGTACAAGGCGGCCCTGCCGACAAGAGCCACCAGGTTAGTGTGGGCGACCGTATATTGGCCGTTGCGCAGGGGAAAGACGGCGAGTTCCAGGATATTATTGGCTGGCGCATTGACAATGCCATCAAATTGATACGGGGCACCAAAGGAACCCTGGTTAAGCTAAAGTTATTGCCACAAGGAAAAACCGCCGGTGATAAACCAGCTATTGTTGAGATCATACGTGACAAAATAGTTTTAAAAGATCAGTTAGCTAAAGAAGAAATACGCACTTATAATAGTAATGGCAAAACGATAAAAATCGGCATTATCAATGTCCCTGCATTTTATAGTGACTATAATGGTTCAAAGACGGGTGATGCCAATTATCATACTACTACACGCGACGTAAAATTAATTTTAGATACCCTAAAAAGTAAAGGCGTAAACGGTGTTGTAATTGACCTTCGCGAAGATGGCGGTGGTTCGTTAGCTGAAGCTATTTCACTTTCGGGCCTGTTTATTAAAACCGGCCCGGTAGTACAGGTTAGGGATATACAAAACAAAATAGAATCAGACGATGATGATGATCCATCAGTTGCCTATGCCGGACCAATGGCGATCCTGGTTGACCGTTTCAGCGCGTCAGCATCCGAGATCTTCTCGGGCGCTATGCAGGATTATGGTCGCGCATTGATCATCGGTACCCAAACTTATGGCAAGGGTTCTGTACAAACCCAGATAGACCTGGATAAAGTAATTACCCCTTCGGTTGTTGAGAAGTTTTCTAATATGATCGGTGGTGGTAATAAAGTAGCTGGTACACGAGGCGCAGGCGGTAAAAATGTTTCTACAGGCAGCGAATCTACCTTTGGGCAGTTAAACTTAACTATAGCCAAATTTTACCGCATAACCGGTAATTCAACACAACACAGAGGTGTTATGCCTGATATTACTTTTCCTTCAATGATCCCATTAGATAAGTACGGAGAAGATACAGAGCCATCGGCCATGCCTTTTGATATGATCCCGAAAAGCAACTATACAAAAGTCGGCGATTTTACAACGGTCATTCCACAATTAAAAGCTATAACATACACGCTGTGCAGGGAGAAGATCGACGTGAAACTTAAGCTTAGCCGATTATACAGGGTTATTACATAGCCACATTTTGACCCGGACGTGGGTCCTCAGGTAAAATTTCCATTTCCGGGAAATCAATGTATTCGGCATACCACTGTATCGCACCCACAACATCTAATGCATCTTCCGACTTAATATCTATCGTTTCAAATGCATATAATTTACCATTGGCATAGCCAAATAGCTGTATCTCATTGGCGTCGGGACTAAATCTTTCTTTGTCCAGGCAAAATACCTTTATTTTCAAACTGGTATCCCTTGAATGAATCACATCTCGGCAAGTGTTATTCGGGTCGGTGGCTAATAGATATACATTGTAATCCATATACAGCTAACAACAGTATTGCTTTATAGTTTTCAGGAGTATTTGTAAAATTTTGTTTGGGCCCGGTAAAAAGAAAAATGGGCAAATTTATTCCCCAACAATGGAACAATTTCCACAACTCAAATCGCATTGCCCAATAGTTTAAGTTAGCTTTATACTTAAT
>Ga0207054_1110_pt1 | contig 24600 bp, 23 predicted proteins | sample Alteio_BWMinCont_60_FD_153288 | JGI IMG/M metagenome (GOLD analysis project Ga0207054, IMG submission 153288) | Enriched cells from forest soil in Barre Woods Harvard Forest LTER site, Petersham, Massachusetts, United States -... | ecosystem: Environmental > Terrestrial > Soil > Temperate forest >... | reverse complement strand
AGCTTCCTGCCATTGACGCTCCGGTGCCGGGCGGGGAACGCATGGCGGAAGTGCTGGAGCAGGTGGCGCCCCGCCTGCATGACAACTATCCGTACTTCCATCCTTTTTATGCGGGCCAGATGCTCAAGCCGCCGCACCCCGTGGCGCGCGCCGCGTACGCCCTGGCCACGTGGATCAACCCCAATAACCATGCGCTTGACGGCGGCCGCGCCAGTTCCGCCATGGAAAAGGAAGCCGTCGCGGAGCTTGCGGCGATGTTCGGCTGGAAGGAACATCTGGGGCATCTCTGCGGCGGCGGCACGCTGGCGAATCTGGAAGCGCTCTGGGTGGCGGGGAAGCTTCATCCCGGAAAGAAGATCGTCGCCTCCGCGCAGGCTCATTACACTCACCAGCGCATCAGCAACGTATTGGGTTTACCATTCGCGAAAGTGCCTTGTGACGCTCGCGGACGAATGGACATGCGGGTGCTGGAGGAAATGCTATCGAAGGGAGACATCGGCTGCGTCGTCGCCACGCTGGGAACCACGGGCACCGGCTCTGTGGACCCCTTGCCCGAAATTCTTCACCTGCGCGGTCAGCACGGTTTCCGCGTGCACGTTGACGCTGCCTATGGCGGCTATTTCACTCTGGCCGGAAACCTGGGGGAGGAAACTCGCGCCGCGTTTGACCACGCGAGGCAGACTGACTCCATTGTGATTGATCCCCATAAACACGGTCTGCAACCTTACGGCTGCGGATGCGTGATCTTTCGCGACCCCAGGGTGGGCGCGCTGTATAAGCATGAATCACCCGCCACTTACTTCACGCCAGCGGACCTGCATCTGGGTGAAATCAGTTTGGAGTGCTCGCGGCCGGGAGCCTCCGCCGTGGCGCTGTGGGCCACACAGAAATTGCTTCCGCTCGTGCGTGGAGGCGAGTTTGCCAGAGGACTTGAGGCGTGCCGGGAAGCGGCGGTCAGCCTGTCTCAGCGCCTGGCCGCCGATTCGCGCTGGCTGGTGCCTTTTGCTCCACAGCTTGACATTGTCGTGTGGGCGCCGCGCGCGGCTTCCGCCCAAGTGGCTTCGGAACGCTCGCAGCGCATATTTGATGCCGCCGCCAAGCGTGGCCTGCATCTGGCACTGGCGCGCCTGCCCATTGAATATTTCCCCGCGCTCGCGGGCGATTCGACTGGCAGCGAGGAAACGGTATTGTGCCTGCGCTCGGTGTTGATGAAGCCCGAGCACCGCGAATGGCTGCAACGGATTCTGCCCATACTCGACGCGGCGTTTCAGGATGCTGGTTAGGGGCGGTTGGGAAAGTCAGAAATAGGGGAAAGATTTCACAATAATTCGACAAGCCAAATCGACCGCTTGGCAGCTATACTATAAAATCAGCATCTAACAGATTGACAAACTCGGGTCATTGCGAATAGTGTACGCCATCTTATGAAGCTTCTCATTATTGGGTCCGGTGGTCGTGAACACGCGCTGGCGTTCAAGCTGCATGAAAGCCAGCTGATGGATGAGCTGTATTGTGCTCCCGGCAATGCCGGCATCGCGCAGGAAGCGGAATGCGTCCCGGTCGACCTCACTCAGAACAAAGCGTTGGTGGATCTCGCCAAGCGTCTGCACGCCGACCTGACCATTGTGGGTCCCGAGGCGCCACTGGTAGCAGGCATCGTCGATGATTTCGAAAAAGAAGGTTTGGCGATCATCGGCCCCAGCAAGGCGGCGGCGCGCCTGGAGGGAAGCAAGGTCTTCGCCAAACAATTCATGCAGCGCAATGGCCTTCCCACCGCGCGGTTTGAGGTTGCTGACAATGTGAAGGACGCCCTGAATGCTCTGGCGCGATTCCCGCTTCCCGTGGTGGTGAAGGCGGACGGGCTGGCTGCGGGCAAGGGTGTGGTGGTGGCGCGCACTCACGTGGAGGCGCAGCAGGCCGTGGAAGACTTCATGGTGCGCAAAACGCTGGGCAGCGCCGGCGACCGCGTCATCATTGAAGAGTGCCTGCGGGGCGAGGAAACCTCCTTCATCATTCTCACCGATGGCCGCGGAATTCTTCCCCTCGTTCCAACCCAGGACCACAAGGCGCTGCTGGATGGCGATCAGGGCCCCAACACCGGCGGCATGGGCGCCTACAGTGACGACTCCATTCTCAGTGAAGCGCTGCATGACGAGATTCTTCGCTCCATCGTGGCGCCCACGCTGGCGGGAATGGAAATGGAAGGCTCGCCCTATCGCGGCTTTCTGTACTTCGGACTCATGATGACCGCCGCCGGCCCCATGCTGCTGGAGTACAACGTCCGCCTGGGCGATCCGGAAACGCAGCCCATACTTTGGCGGCTGCGCTCCGACCTGGTGGAACTGCTGGTGGCATCGCGCGAGGGCCGGCTGGCTACGGTGGACGTTCATTGGAGCCCCAACCCTGCCGTGTGCGTGGTGCTGACCTCGCGGGGTTACCCGGCCAAGCCGGAGATCGACAAGGTGATCACCGGCCATGAGGGGGTGGAAGCCCTGGGCGGCGTAAAGATTTTCCATGCGGCAACGCGCGTGCAGGATCATCAGCTGCTCACCACGGGCGGGCGCGTGCTCGGGGTGACCGCCACGGCGCAGGATTTGCCGGCCGCCATCCAGCGCGCCTACGCGGGAGTTGCCAAGCTTCAGTTTGACGGAATGCACTACCGGAAAGACATTGGTGCGAAGGCATTGCAGCGGGTCCCCAAGGCGCCGCCCAAGCGGGCGCGTGCCGCCCGGGGAGATCGCCCGTCTCCGCGCAAATAGCGCCGCACCGATGAGGGTTCATCCCAATTCAAATAATCAGGAGGATTGAAGAAATGCCTGACAAGCCATTAGTCGGCATCGTCATGGGCAGCGATACAGACCTGCCCGTGATGACCGAAGCCGCCGCAACCTTGAAGAAGTTCGGAATTCCCTTTGAGATTGAAATCACCTCCGCGCATCGCTCTCCGGCGCGAACTTCGGAATATTCGCGCACGGCGGTGCAGCGCGGCCTGAAGGCCATTATCGTGGGAGCGGGAGGAGCCTCGCACCTGGCGGGAGTGATCGCGGCGGAAACCATTCTGCCCGTCATCGGGGTCCCCATGGCCACCACCACTCTTGCGGGACTTGACTCGTTGCTCTCCACGGTGCAAATGCCCGGTGGCGTGCCGGTGGCCTGCACGGCAATCGGCAAGCCCGGCGCCATCAACGCCGCCATTCTCGCCACCCAAATCATTGGTACCGCGGATCCCGCCGTTGCGCAAAAGCTGGTTGAGCACAAGGAACAACTGGTGCGCGCCGTCGCGGAAAAATCGGAAAAACTTAAGCGCGAGTTCAAACTGTAGGAAAGAAGTGACGAGTGCCATCCGAGATGTGACGAGCAAGAACCGTGCTAATTTTGCTCGTCACACGTCATACGCCACTTGTCACTGACTTTTGGAGCACTTGTGTTCATTGGGCACTTTGGAGTTGCGCTCGGGGCGAAGAAAATTTCGCCGCGCACCTCCCTGGGAACCCTGGTAATGGCCGCGCAGTTTGTGGATCTGATCTGGCCCATCTTTCTTCTGCTGGGCATTGAACGCGTGATTGTCGCACCCGGCGCCACGGCCGTCACTCCACTCGATTTCTATTCCTACCCGCTGTCTCACAGCCTGCTCGCTGATGTTGGCTGGGCATTCCTTTTTGCGGGCATCTACAGAGTCGCTAAAGGTGATTCGCGGGGAGCTGTCTGCCTGTGGTTCGTTCTCATGAGCCATTGGATGCTCGACGCGCTAACCCACCAGCCTGACCTGCCACTTTATCCCGGCAGCACGATGTATGTCGGCCTGGGCCTGTGGAACTCCCGCTTCTGGACGATTCTCATTGAGGGCATCATTTTTTTCATCGGCGCCAGGCGCTATGCGCGCGCCACCCATCCTCGCGATCGGGTGGGAACCGTCGCCTTCCGTTTCTTCATCGCCCTGCTGATCCTGTTTTACCTCATCAGTATTTTCGGCCCGCCGCCGCCCAGTGAGAGGGCCGTGGCCTGGGGAAGCCTCGGTTTGTGGCTCTTCGTCATTTGGGCCTATTGGCTTGACCGCCACCGTCTGCCGGGTCCACCCCCCCCTCGCGCTGCGCCAACAACGTTTGATCCAATCTCAGCACAGCCTCCCGCGCAATGAGCCGGGGATTCCAAAGCAGGTTTGCCTAGTGGCGTCCCAGAAGTACCTGGAACGGTTTCAGCTTCATGACCTTCCCATGAACGGCTATGGGAGCGCCGGAAATTGCGTCGATCCAGTTAAGGTCTTCGGCGAAATTTCCGATCAGCCGCGCGGTTTCAGCCTGGTTGGAAAGCGATATCGCCACCACAGAAGTGTGCTGCTCCAGCCGGCGAATCCCCGTGAAGATCCTCGGGTTGTCGCAATCCACTTCCCGCAGGAGTATCTTGCCGTCCGTGAGTTCCGGGTAGTCCCTTCGCGCCTTGAACAGCCTGCGATAGTACTCATAAACCGCGGCGTCGGAATCTGGAAAGGGTGGATTCACCGGGTCGCCCGCGAAGACTTCGGGAATTCCGAAGAATGCGTGAATGGCTTCCATGGCCAGGTAACGTGGCGAGTAGCCGTCGAAGCGGTAATACCGCGAAGTGTCCGCGCTGCGAGAGTAGAACACGCGATTGGCGCCCTCAGGCAGCGCGCTGTAGGCATCGGCGATGTGCAGTTTGTAATCGGCGGCCGTGACCTCACCTTTGTCCATTTTTTCCATCAAGAAGGGAACGCTCTGCGCCTGGTTGTCATGCACCAGGTTGGAAACGGAATGGTACAAAGGCCCCCAAACCTCGCTGAGGAAAATACTCTCCGGCTTCACTTCGCGCATTGCGGCCATGGTTTTGGCCAGCAGATCCAGAGCCGCGCCGCTACGGAAAGGCTCGTAGGGAATGTGCGGGTCCCAGTTGGGTGACTTGTACTGCGCCGCATCAATTCTATAGCCGTCGATATCGTACTCGCGGACGTCGTGCTGAACGTAATCCGCCATGTACTTCTGGTAAGCCGGGCTGGCCCAGTCAGTGGAGATGCTGCCCCAGGTGGCATGCGGAATGGCAATGCCCAGCTCATCATGCTCAAAGAATTCCGGGTGCTCGTGAACGATGGGTGACCTCGGGCTGAAGCCGTGAATCACCATATCGAAGATCACGCGCATTCCGAGGGCGTGGGCGGTGCGCACCATCTCTTTGAGGTCGGCGCTTGTGCCCATCGAGGGATCCACAGCCAGCGGATCAATATTCGAATAACTGCCCAGGTAGTGCGGCAGCAGCCAGATGGTGTTGAAGCCGATTTCCTTGTAGAAAGGCAGCTTCTCGGTGAGGCCCTTGATCTTGCCGGGGAAGTAGGGAGCGAACACCGACAGAATCACCATTCTTCTGGCCCAATCCGGAGTATGGGGATCCAGCGGCATGGATTCGTCCGCCATTTGCCGATACTGGGCAAACAAGGCTTCACTGCCGCCCTGGGCGACGTGCACAAGGTGTATGGCGGAGCGCACCGCGGTCCCTTTGAACATGCGCATGGTGCGAAGCTCGTAATGCAGAAAGGTAATTCGGTGGTCATCGCCGCTGAGATACGACAAGTAAGTGGTTTCGCCCCGCGTGTTCATCCAACTGCCAATCGACGTATTGAGGCGCTTGTTGCTCACGGTAAAAGTTCCGAACCCGCCTTCGGGCGCGCTGTAAAACTCGATGAACCGATTGAGCAATCGCGGGTAAGGAGTGCCGGGCGCCACATAGGAGGAGGGAACGAAAATTCCGGGAATGTTGATTGTGCACTCTGACGGCTCACCCACCGCCGCACCCGGCAATTGAAAGAGGAACCCCTTCAGCTTCTTGGAATTGGAATCCAGGATATTCTGGCCAACCTTGCGGGTGACGGTGGCCGCGCGCTCAATGCGGCCTTCGCCCGGGAAGATTGCATACTCAACCACAAATTCGAAAGCATACGGGGATCCTGCAAACCGGTGGACCATGCGGGGATTCAAATTCATCTCGGCGTCCGAAGGATGCCGCTCCGCCGTGCCCTCCGCGCGGGTGCGCCACTCGTACGGAATCATTTGCCACTCGGACGAAATCGCTCCGACGCCCAGAACCAATTTTAGAACGACCGCGCCCCGGGCCTGGTCGAAAGCCACGGTGCGGCGCTCATAGTGCGCGCCATTCTTCTCCACCATCCACTCGTCATCAATGCGGAAATCGGCCGCCACCGGCGCGGGAGTCGGAACGATCATTTCTCCCGGCGCGCCCACACTCTTAAGTGACAACCACTCGCCGTGTTGCTTGCCGAATTTAAGCTCGATTTTGGAATTCCCGAACACCAGTTGGTCGGATTGCTCGCGCAAGTAAACATCCTGGTAGTTGAAATCTTCCGAATCGCGCGAGGTAATGGGTTGCTGTGCCAGGACTGACACGCAGATTCCCAGCGCCGATATCAATCCCAGCCCATGCTTCGTGAAGCTCATCCGCTCACCTCGGTGATTGGTTTAAAGGGGACTCTACCACAGGGGAGGGCGGGTCAAAAGGGCGCGAAGGGTGCGATCGCACGGCAGCTTGCTTCCCGTCGTGCGAAGTGCTATTTTCCCAGACAACCAGCATCACGCGTAGCGCTCTGACCTTGAGGATGGGCGCCAACGTGGCGGAGGTCCATGCCCAAGCCCTTATCGGCGGTCGATTGTGTCAGCCCGGCGCTTGACCAGACGAAGCGCCAGCTCTTTGCTCCGTTTCGATTGAAGCGCTGGTGGCGCCTGGCCCTGGTGTGTCTCCTTACCGGCGAATTTGTTGGCGGCGGTGGCGGTGGATTCCCGACCAATTTCACGATCCCCCATATCCCCACACCACCCAGGAACGGGAAAGAACTATTTGCCTTCCCCAATGCCGAATGGGAGCAACTTCTCCCCTGGGTGCCTTGGATTGTGGCCGGTGTCGTCCTGCTTTTCCTGCTCGTATTCCTTTTTATCTACGTCGCCGCTGTATATCGCTTCGTGCTTTTTGATTCGGTGCTCTACGATCGCTGTGAACTGAAAGGAAGTTGGTCGCGGTGGGAACCGAGTGGCCGGAGCTATTTCTACTGGTCGCTTGGGCTCTTTGCAGTATCCATGCTGGGGGTGGGATTGATCATGGGGGGAGCGGCGCTGATCGCCTGGCGCGGGGGATTATTCCACAATCCGAGCGACCACGTGCTGGCGCTGATTTTGGACGGTGGTGCAGCATTCTTGCTTCTGCTCCTGTGCTCTCTGGTGGTTGGGATTACCGGCGTCCTCGCCAAGGATTTTTGCGTGCCCATCATGGCAATGGAAAACGTGGGCGTGCTTGATGCCTGGCGCCGCCTGCTGCCCATCTTGTCAGCGCAGAAGTTGTCATTCACCGGGTACGTGCTGATGAAAATTGTGCTGGTCATCGCTGCCGCCATCATTGTCGGCATGGTCAGTATGGTGATCTTCATTGTGCTGCTCATACCACTTGTCATCGCAGGTCTCATTATATTTTTCGGTGGAAAGGCCATGGGGCTAACGTTCAACCTAGCGACCATCAGCATTCTGGTAATACTGGGCGGCGCCGTTCTGACTGCATTTTTGTATTTGCTCGCGCTCATCAATACCCCGGCGATGGTCTTCTTCCAATCCTACATGATCCACTTTATGGGATCGCGGTATCCGACGCTCGGCGCAATTGTATTTCCGCCTCCGCCGGAACCGCCGCCGCTGCCGCTCGCGCCGCCGCCCGCGCTCCCGTCACCGCCACTGCCCGAGCCATCGATCGGGTGATCGGGCGATCGGGTGAACAGAATCATCGGACGATCCGGTGATCGGGTGAACAAGTGCGTTTACTCGGCTCTTTAGGAACCAGATTTGGAGAAATCGGTAAGCGACGGAAAAAAGCTGATATCGAGCCCAGAGGTTATTCGAGTGTAGACTCTCTTGCCCTCGCCCCCTTGGGGGAGAGGGTGGCTCGCTGAGGCGTATTCATCAGCCGAGGCGAGACGGGTGAGGGGGTCCTATCCATTGCTAACTCTAATATAACACACCACGCTAGTACCGTGAGTCGGAAGACTGCCTTCTGTTCACCCGATCACCCGATTATTTTTTCGTCCTGCTGCCTGGCTTTACGACGGGGAATCCTTCTTTGCACAGAGGACAATCAGCGGGATTGTAATTCTGGATCTTCAGCGTAATCAGGGAAGCCTTGGGCAGGCCCAGGTCCGCCGTGCCGCCGCTGCGGTCAATCAGTGAGCCCGCCCCCACCACTTTCCCCCCCGCTTCGTCAATGCACTCGATCGTTTCGCGCGTGGAAAGTCCCGTGGTGATCACGTCTTCCACTACCAGCGTGGGCGTTCCGGGCTCCAGAGTGAAGCCGCGGCGCAGCGTCATGGCGCCATCCTGCCTCTCCGTAAAAAGCGCACGCACGCCCAGGGCTCGAGCCACTTCATGCGCGACCAGAACTCCTCCGAGCGCCGGCGCGGCCACCACCGCGGGTTTCAAATAACTCAGGCGTTCGGCCAATTGGGAACAGAGTTGTGCGGCCACCCGTGGATCCTGCAGCACCAGCGCGCATTGCACATACCGATCGCTGTGCAGGCCGGAAGAAAGAATGAAGTGCCCTTCCAGCAGGGCTGAATGCTTGCGAAAGATATCGAGAATTTCGGTTTCCGTCATAGTTTTTGAACCTGGGGAGTCAGAGATGTCAGTGCGTTTTCCATCTCGGCGGCGATGGCGTCGGCAGCCGCAGCGGGGTCTGACGCTCCGGTGATGGGCCGTCCAATCACAAGGTAGTCGGCGCCGGCGCGAATGGCACTTTCAGGAGTGGCGGTGCGCGCCTGGTCGTCGCTCGCGCCCGTCGCCTGACGAATGCCGGGCGTAACGATTAGGAATTCCGAACCACATGCCTTTCGAATCGCCCCGATTTCGCGCGGTGAGGCCACAACGCCATCTACGCCCGCCGCCATTGCCAGCTGAGCCAGCCGGACCACGACTTGCTCGGGAGAGCCTTGAAACCCAATTTCCGCCAGCTCCTCAGCGCTTAGGCTGGTCAGAGCCGTCACCGCCAGCACTCCCGCGCGTTGTCCCGTCCCGTTAGCCTTCTCAGCGGCGCGGACACCCTCCATGGCGGCTTCCATCATTTTGCGCCCGCCGGACGCGTGGACGGTCAGCAGGCTTACCCCCAGCGTCGCCGCCTGTTGCGCGGCGGCGCGAACGGTGTTGGGAATGTCATGAAACTTGAGATCCAGAAAAACCCGGTTGCCTTCAGCCACAAGCTTTCGGGCCACCATCGGGCCCTCCGCCGTGAAGAGTTCCTTCCCTACCTTGAACAATCCCACGTGGCCGTGCAGCTTGCGGGCAACTTGCAGAGCGGCATCGGCGCTCGGAACGTCCAGCGCCACAATGATTTTTTCTTTGGCAGGCATCGCTGTCATTTTAGTGGAACGCGGCGGAAAGTTGAATGGGAAAGTTTGGCGGGCGCGGAAAAGATCTTCGTGACCGACGTAAAACAAGGTCGTAAATTCCTGGCTGTTGAGCAGGTACTCTGGGGAATAGAGGACGCGAGCCTCCCGTTGATCTGGCGATGCGCGAAGCGCCTTTGAGTGCGGTAGCAGCCGCTACCGCCTTTCACCGCGGTTTATGCTATTTCAATTGTCGTTCATATGGCTATAGAAACACCCGAACTGGAAAGGCGGTAGCGGCTGCTACCGCACTCAAAGGCGGCTGCGCCGCAGCATTTCGCTTTCAGACCTCTGCGTTGCCTTCTGGGAACAATTGGCGGAATTCATCCGACGACTTTCGCAACTCCAGCCAATCCGCGAACAGGTCCGGCGTTTCCAGCCACACCTGGAACCAGCGCGCGATCTCGTGCTTCTCGATCCGCTTTGGGGATTGAACGCGCGGGTTGGCGGCGATGCTGCGGGAGCGCAGTTTACCGCTTTTCACGATGGCGGTGACCATTGCGGCGCCGACCCTGTCCCCGGCGCTGGAATATTCGCGAAAAATGGCATCGAGCCGCAGCAGGGACCGCTCCGCGCTGGCCAGATCGTGAAACTCCAGCACGCCCTTCAGCCGTGTCGCGTAGGGTTCCGGCATGACCGGATCAGAATACCGGTCTTCATACCGGACGTCGTACCCAGCCTCGCGCAGGATCGAGGCAATATAGCCTGGCGATGTGCGATCTCCGGGGCCACGCAGGCGGCGGAGCTCATTGCGCGCGGCGTGCAGGTCTCCTGCCTCGACGGACTGCGTGCCGCGCGCGCGGAAGAAATCAAGAAGGAGCTGCTTCTTACTGGCTTGGGGAGACACTTTTACTTGACCCACCCACTCTTGTCGAACGCGTACGTTTTTTGGGGCTCACAGAACGGGCGGGGGCCGTTGCGTGCGCGGAAGCTTCACGCCGTGCCGCCGCCTCTTCGCGTCGATAACCCGCCACGTTGTGCTGATGTCCGGCCAGGGTGCTGGAAAAGATGTGGCCGCCGTGATTATTGCTGACGAAGTAGAGTTCGTCGCCATCCGCCGGGTGGAAGGCTGCGTGCAGCGAGCTCTCTCCGGGGTTGGCAATCGGCCCGGGCGGCAAACCCGGGTGGTGATAGGTATTGAAGGGCGAATCAAAATTCAGATCACTGACGCGGATCACTCCCACGTCGCGATGGGCAAGGCGCGCGGCATAGACCACGGTGGGGTCGCATTGCAGCAACATGCCTTTTTCGAGCCGTCGCGTGAACACTCCGGCCACTATAGGCCGCTCCGCGGGATCGGGAGTTTCCTTCTCCACCAGTGAAGCCAGCGTAACCACGCGGTGCAGGCTCGCGGCATCGGGAGTGAAGTCATCACGCAGCCTGGTTTGCAGGATATGCCGGAAGCGGGCGAGCATGGTGGCGATCACGGTGTCGGCAGTAACCCGGCGGGGAAATCGATAGGTGTCAGGAAACAGGTAACCCTCAAGCGAGGGGGCGTCGGGATCCAAATCGGTGATCAGCGAAGCCTGCTCGGTGCGGTGAAGGAAGTCGGCCGGGTCAATCGCCATGCGGTCCGCAAGAATGCGCGCAATATCAAAGCGGTCAGACCCTTCCGGAATCACCACCGAGTAAAGGAACACATCGCCCATGTTCAATCTTCGGAGTACGTCGATGGGGCGCAGAGGGCGGTCGAAAAGATATTCACCCGCTTTCAGCCGATGGCGGGTGCGCCCCACCAAGTAGCGCGCGAGGAATGGCCAGCGGTGCGCCAGCACTCCGCGCGACACCAGAAGGTCAGCGATGTCAGGCGCGCTGGTGCCCGGCGCGATTTCCACCATCACGCGATCAGCAAATCCGCGGTACGGCTGGTAGAGATCCCACACCGCCCAACCCGCCGCCCCCAAAGCGAGCAATACGACTATCAGTGCAAGTTTGCGCATCATTCGTGCGGCCTGCTCTCCCGATTACGTTCATTTTCGAGGTAATCCAGATAACTTTGCAGAAGCAGAACCGCCGCCATGCGGTCCACGGCGCGCTGGCGCTTACCAATGCTCAACCCCGCTTCGCGCAGGGTGCGATTCGCTTCCACACTGGTCAGCCGCTCGTCGCGCAATTCCACCGGACAAGGCAGGCGGCGGCGCAGCTTTTCCGCAAATTCCGCCACCAGCTCCGACATGGAAGTTTCGCCGCCACTGTGCCCAATGGGGTTCCCCAGCAGCACCTTTTCCACCGCATATTCTTCCACGATCGAACGCAGGTGTTCCAAATCGTCGGCGATGCGGGTGCGTTGCAGTGTGGGCAGGCCCTGCGCCGTCATCCCCAGCGCGTCAGAGACGGCCAGGCCCATGCGCCTGGTGCCAAAGTCGATTGCCAAAATTCGTGCCATCACGATGTTGTGAGCCCGTTCCCTGTTATCAGATCACATTTTCGCAGCAATTCTGCGTTGGCCACTCGGAAGTCGGCGTAAGCTTGATGATACACCCAACCCGCAAAATCGCGGGAGGGCAGCCGCATGGCGCGTCGTGGTGCGGTTCGCTGTAGCGGCGGTCTGTGACCAAGCTTGTCCAAATTAGCACGCGCGCTATGTGTTCATGGCCGTGCTGCCGGCACACCATCACGAATATGACTGCAAGCAAGGATTTTTTTCCCTCACCCCCTTGGGGGCGAGGGTTGGGAGTTCTATTGGTTCACTTTTGCACTTTGCCTTTTGCATTTTGCCTTTTGTATTGCTTTTTCGGGCGCGGCGATTTTGATGCCAACTTTCTAGTGCGTCACCGTTTTAGACCCCCTCACCCGGCCCGCCCCGGCTGGTGAAGGCGCCGGTTGTGGGCCACCCTCTCCCCCAAGGGGGCGAGGGTTGGGAGTTCTATCGGTGCACACTTGCATTTTGCCTTTTGCACTTTGCCTTTTGTATTGCTTTTTCGGGCGCGGCGATTTTGATGCCGGCTTTCTAGTGCGTCACCGTTTTTGACCCCCTCACCCGGCCCGCCCCGGCTGATGAAGACGCCGGTTGCGGGCCACCCTCTCCCCCAAGGGGGCGAGGGTTGGGAGTTCTATTGGTTCACTTCCCCCAAGGGGGCGAGGGATGTCGTTCAAGTTCATTTCTGCTCGGATCACGTTGGACGGCGGTATTAATTTCCATTCTTCATCTTCTAAAGTAAACTTGCTTGAGCTCAGGGTCCCTGGCCGTAACTCTCACAACAATCCCACCTGCAAGGGGTGGCCGTAGTGGAAGCGAATGGTAACGATGGGAGCATCTGCGATCAGCCAATCCGGAGACGTGGAGCGGCCGGCTAACCACCACGAGGATTACCGCCGGCTCTGGCGCTGCACCATTCGCAATGAATTCATCGGCAGCGCGATATCCGTTTTGCCCGCCCTGATTTTCTATAAAGCCGCGTTCTATTATTCCGCCGCACAGTTCAAGGCGTTGCTGAAGCTGGCCCCGATTCCTGTGATGGCCTTTCTAGTCGTTGACCTGGCGCTGAACTGGTGGTACCTCACGCCTTATCGCCGCTTTTGCCGCCAGGAATCCACCGCACCGGAAATCGCCCAGGTTTATGCGCGCCTGCATAATCTTCCGATTTTCAGTTTTGTGCGCGTCTTCGGTCCACACGCATTGGCCGCGTGCGCGGGCGCCCAGATCGGCGTCTTTTACGCCAATGCCCACTGGGGCCTGGGAATGCCCAGCAGTGATTATTGGATCTACTGGCTGCTGAACCTCACGCTGGTCCCCATTGGGCATGCCATTTATGAATATCATGCCAACGGCTGGGCGGCTCGCGAAGCCCTGGCCAGTCTTGCCAGTCGCTACCCGCTGCCCACGGATTCACGCGGTGTGTGGCGCGTGGGATTGGCGGTGCGGCTGGCCATTTTTTATGCGCTGCTGGCGATCTCGCCCCTGGTGCTGCTTGCGGCCGCGGCGCACCTGCACCCCTTGCGCGCGGCAACCGCCGGCATGGGTTCCGACGTGGTCAAAATTGTTGTGGGCGTGGTGGTGCTGAACCTGCTCCTGCTGGTGCTCTTTGCCGCGGACGTGAACCAGCAGACGCGCATGCTCCTGTCGGGTTTGCAAAGGGTGGAGGAAGGAGACCTCTCCGGTCGCGTCGATCTCTTTTCGCCCGACGAATTCGGCACCATCACCGAAGGTATCAACAAAATGACTCATGGGCTCAGAGAGCGCCAGCGCATCCGCGATTTATTTGGAGTTTATCTTAGCCCGGAGGTTGCGCGAGCCGTTCTGGAGGGCCATGTGGCCGAATCGCGCCACGTTTCCATTCTTTTTTGCGATATCCGTGACTTTACGCGTTTCAGCGCCTCCCGAACTCCGGGCGAGGTGGTGAACCGGCTCAACCGGTTCTTCGGACGCATGACAGGGATTATTCGCGGGCAGGGCGGCCTGGTGAACAAGTTTTTGGGCGACGGGTTTCTGGCAGTCTTCGGAGCGCCCGTTCATTACCCAGACCACGCGAGGCGGGCCGTGGAAGCTGCACTTCAAATGGAGCGTGAGTTGGCGGCACTCAACGACGAGCTCACGGGCCTTGGCGAGCCGCTCATGGAAATCGGCATTGGCATCGACAGTGGTGAGGTGATTGCGGGCGACGTCGGCTCTACGGACCGGCTGGAGTACACGGTGATTGGCGACCCGGTGAATCGCTCTTCGCGCATCGAGCAGCTCAACAAATCTCTCGGCACGCGCATTCTGATTTCCGAACGCACCTCTGGCGAGGCAAACATTGCTGGTGGTAAGGCGCTTCCCCCTGTTGCCGTTAAGGGGATTGACAAGCCGCTGCAGCTGTTTACGATGGGTCAAAAGGCATCAGAGGGGAACACTTCAGCTTGAAACTTCGGCGGCTTCGTTGGCGGATTCACCCATCTTGGCGGGGCGGTCGACGAGTTCCATGGTCACGGCCTTCTCATCGCAGCAGGTGTAGCGCTCGCAGCGCAGGCAATCACGCCAGACCTTGGTGGGGAATCTTTCGCGGGGCACCTGGTGGAATCCCAGTTTCTCAAAGAATGTGGGAGCGACGGTGAGCGCGAACACGGTTTTCAGGCCAAAGGTCTCGGCTTCATCCAGCAGTTGATCCATCACCATGCGGCCGATGCCCTTGGACTTGAGCGTTTCATCCACGCAGAGTGAGCGGATTTCCGCGACTTCCTGGTTGTAAAGCTTCAGCGCGCCGCAGCCCAGCAGTTTGTCCTGCTCTTCGGCGACAACGGTGAACTCCCACACATTTTCGTAGATGTCGGTCAGGGTGCGAGGCAGCATGATGCGCTCGCCGGCATAGTGGTTCACCAGCCGGTGTATGTGCGGCACATCAGTCAGCTTTGCTTTACGGATCGTCAACTGCGTCTCCTCGTTCTGGGGGCTGGGGACTAAGAGCATCAGAAACTGCAGTTTTTCCGTACCTCAACCGTAGCCAGCGCTCAGCCCCTAAGCCCAACTCCTCGCACCCAGAACCCAAGCCCCAATACCCAGCTACGTGCGCGCATCCTGCATCAGCAGAATCATGAGCGCTTTTTGCGCGTGCAGCCGGTTCTCCGCCTGATCGAAAACCACGGACTGCGGCGAGTCGATAACCTCGTCCGTAACTTCCTGGCCGCGGTGGGCCGGAAGGCAATGCATGAACAGGGCGCCAGAGTCAGCAGCCGCCATTAAGCTCCTGGTGACGCGGTAGGGGGCAAAGACCTGGTTCCGCAGGTGGGCGGCATATTCCTGGCCCATGCTGGTCCAAACATCAGTATAAACCGCATGCGCGCCTTCCGCAGCTTGAATTGGCTCATGGCCAACCTCAATTGTTGCACCGGTCTCCGCCGCCAGGGCGCGGGCGGCTTCCAGCACTTCCGGCTTCGGCTCGTAGCCCGGCGGCGTGGCTACGCTTACCGACGTGCCCAGCTTGGCGCCTAAAATCATAAGTGAATGGCAAACATTGTTGCCATCGCCCACATAGCCCAATTTCAATCCCTTCAGGGTGCCAAATTTTTCGCGCAGCGTAAAGAAATCCGCCAAGGCCTGGCAGGGGTGATACATGTCGGTCAGCGCGTTGATGACAGGGATCGCGGCGTTGGCGGCCAGTTCCAGAACCGATTCCTGTACGAAGGTGCGGGCCACGATGCCGTGCACCCAGCGGTCGAGGTTGCGCGCGATGTCTTTGATGGCCTCGCGTTCTCCCAGGCGCGGCTTGGTGTGATCCAGGTAGACGGCAAATCCACCGAGGCTGGTGATGCCGACTTCAAAGGTGGTGCGGGTGCGCAACGACGGCTTTTCAAAAATCATCGCCAGCTGCTTGCCCCGCAGCACTTGGGCATAATCTCCGGGCGTGGCCTTAACACGCTCAGAGAGATTGAAGATAAGCTTCAAATCGTCGAGCGTCAAATCCGGGTCAGCCAAGAGATCCCGCACGCTCAGAGTTTCCGGTTTCTTCACCGTTGTTGTCATCGTCATCACCGCCATTACGCGTTTACCCCCTTCTTCAATGCAGTGGGTTCCAGCGTCGCCAGAATCGGTCGTAAAATTCCTATCGCCTCATCAACGTGCTGCTTTTCGATAATCAACGGGGGCAGGAAGCGCAGCACCTTATCCTGTGTGCAATTGATCAGCAGGCCGGCATCCAGCGCCTGCCGCACCACGGTCTTTCCGGGAACCGTTAATTCCACGGCCATCATCAATCCATCGCCACGTACTTCCTTGACCACGGGAAGCTCCGCGCGCAACTGTTCCAGGCCGGCGCGGAAATAAGCTCCCACTTCGCTGACGTGAGTTAGAAATCCGGGGCGTTCCAGAATCTCCAGGACTTTCAGCGCCACGCGGCACTGCAGCGGTCCGCCGCCAAACGTGGTTCCGTGCATGCCGGGGGAAAATGCCTGGGCAACTTCTTCGCGCGCGAGTATGGCGGCCAAAGGCAGGCCAGCGGCCAGAGGCTTCGCCACCACGACAATGTCAGGCTGCAAGCCGAATTTCTTATAGGCCAGCATGCGCCCGGTGCGGCCGAGTCCGCACTGGATTTCATCGCAGATCAGCAGCGCCCCATGCGTGCGGCAAAGTTCAGACGCGGCCTTCAGGAAATCTTCGTGAACTTCCACCACGCCGCCCTCACCCTGGATCACTTCCAACATCACCGCCGCGACCTGCGGAGTGAAGTTTTCGCGCAAATCCGCGATGTCATTCAGGTGGACGAACCGCACCCCTGGCGGCAGGGGTTCAAAAGGTTCGCGATACTTTTTCGGCCAGGTGGCGGACAGCGCGCCAAAGGTCCGCCCATGAAACGAATTTTCCAGGGCCAGAATTTCATAGCGCTCAAAAGGCCCGGGCGCGGCGTGCTTGCGCGCGTAGGCGCGGGATAGCTTCATCGCCCCTTCAATGGCTTCCGTGCCGGAATTGGCAAAGAAGGCGCGATCCATTCCGGAAAGCTGCGTCAACTTTTCCGCGAGCGGCGCCTGGAAGGGATGGTAAAGAAGATTGGAGACGTGCAGCAAAGTCTCCGCACTGTCGCGCAGCGTGGCCATGATTTCCGGATGGTTGTAACCCAGGGAATTCACCGCCAGGCCGCCGAGAAAATCCAGATACTTCTTCCCTGTGTCGTCGTAAATGTAACACCCCTCGCCGCGCACGGCGAGGACCGGCAGCCGATCGTAAGTCGGGATCAGAACGCGCTTTTCAAGTTCCGCAATCTGTTTGAAGTTCATGAGCTTTTCACAATCCGGGTTCCCGCGGTTTTCCCCTTGTTGACCGCGCTGACCAGAGCATTGGGAACGGTGGTGGAGAGGATGTCAACCTCGCCCACGTTCTGGCGCAGGGTTCGCGCGCAGGATAGCAGCTTGGGAATCATTCCATCCCGCACCACTCCTTCTTTAATCAGGCGGTTGATGTCTGTCGTCCGCACGATGGGGAGCAAATGCTTTTCGGCATCCCAGACTCCGCCGGATTCGGTGAGATAGATCAGGCGATCAGCTCCCAGCGCCACGGCCAGGGCTGCGGCCAGGTCGTCGGCATTGATATTCAGAAACTCGCCGCGCGCGTTGACTCCCAGGCTGGCCACCACCGGGATCATGCCGCCGCGCAGAGCGACGTCCAACACGTTGGTTTTGACCTTGTGCGGCCGGCCCACAAAACCCAGATCCCGCTTGCCGCCGTTCCTGCCCACGGTCAATTTGCGCGCTCGCACCATGCTGCCGTCGCCGCCGCATAGGCCCAGCGCCGGCTGCTTCAGGTTCTCAAGTTCGGCCACCCACTGTTTGTTCACCAAACCTGCAAGCACCATCATGGCCACATCGCGCGTGGCGGCGTCGGTAACGCGCAAGCCCTGGTGGAACTCCGTGGCGATGCCCATGCTGGCCAGCGTGCGGGTCAGCACCTTGCCGCCGCCATGCACCACCACCACGGAATGGCCGGCCCGGTGAATTGCCGCGATTTGCCGCGCCAGGTCTTTGCGCCCCTTGGGATCTTCCGCGCCGTGCCCGCCAATTTTGATGACCAACTTCATTTTCTTCAAATTGCAAACCCAACTTTCGACTGCCAGCCACCGGCCATCGGCGCTAAATTTTCAGATGAGGCCAGTCGGCTGGGGAAAGCCAAACATCACGTTCATATTCTGAACCGCCTGCCCCGCCGCGCCTTTTCCGAGATTGTCGATGGTGGAAACCAGGATCAGGCGTCCCGTGGCCTGGTCGAGGGCAAAACCGATGTCGGCATATTGCGTGTTCGCCACGCCCAGAATTTCCGGCAGGGTTCCCGCCGGAGAAATTCGCACCATGGGCGCGCCAGCGTAAAAATCCTGAAAGAGCGTTTCAATTTCCTTCAATTCGCGCTGCTGCGCGAGACGTAAATAGATCGTGGTCAGGATGCCCCGCGTGATGGGCAGCAGATGGGGCGTAAAAATGAAATCTTTTTCCGAGAGCGCCAGCCCCTGGAGCATTTCCGGCAGGTGGCGGTGATGGAAAAGGCCATAGGCGCGCAGATTCTCATTGACCTCGGGGAAATGCAGCTTGTCGCTGGGCTTGCGGCCGGCTCCGGTGACTCCTGATTTTGAATCGGCAATAATTCCCGCGGCCACGTTTACCCATCCCGCTTTCAACAGCGGGGCGAGCGCCAGGATCACTGAAGTGGGGTAGCAGCCGGGATTGGAAACCAGGCGCGCCCTCGAAATCGCCGGCGCATCGAATTCCGGAATACCATAAACCGCCTCGGCAAGGGCCTCTGCGGCGGTGTGATCAAAACCATACCAATGCGCGTAAGCGGCGGGGTCTTTCAGCCGAAAAGCTCCGCTGAGATCGACAATCCGCTTGCCGCCCTGCAACAGGCGCGGCACGATTTCGTGGGAGGTTTCATGCGGAGTGGCAAGAAACACCACGTCGGACCCTGAGTTCAAGACCTGATCGACATTCAGGGGTTCGCAGAGGACTGAAAAAAGGCCGCGCAGCCGGGGATGGGATTGTTCAATGGCGAAGGCCTTCTTGCCGTCCCTTCCGGACGACATCAGGCAGGTAACTTTGGCGCGGGGGTGGCGGGCAAGGAGGGTGAGGAGTTCGCAACCTGCATAGCCGGTGGCGCCAATGACGGCGGCATGAACCACTGCATGCGCAGGCGAATCAGCCCCGGCCCCCAACGAAGCGTTAGTTTCAACCGCCGTGTTCAATGGTTCTGTCTACCCACATCTCCTTAAAGAATATTTATACAGCCGCTGTATAAATATACCTTTTTATACCGGATGGGTGATTTTCTGTCAAGGAGAATCTTGGGAATCACCACGCCCATACGGTGCACTGTGTAGGTACTAATCTCTCCGCCGTTTCGGTGTTCTACCGGATGGATAGTGCGACGCAGCCGGCTGATGATCACGTTGAGCAGTGCTGATGTCTTGGGACGGGAGGACGAAAGTGAAAAGCACACACGCAGTGCATCCACCCATGGGCCCAGAGTTTCAACAACCGATTTCCAATCCCGAGCTCCAAATCGTTCGCCCACGCCCGCAGTGGGTGACCATCGCGGTGGGGTCTCTGGGGCTTTTCATGGCATTGTGCGGCCTGGCCCGCGCTGGCAATGGGCAGCCCACGGTTATGCTGGTGCGCCAATGGAACCCTGATACAGGCGTGCTGATTGGCTGGCTCCCCAGCCATGACATTGTCATCAGCCTCGAATCCGCGCAGGACAAAAAAGCGGCCAAATTTGATCTCAATGAAGCGGTGAACATCACGTGGGTGAAACGCAATGCGAGCTCGCAGGATTCGACGAGCGATTTGCGGATCTCGCCGGACGCGCGCGAATTCGATGGACAGAAATGGCTGCCGCTTTCGCGGGATGCCAATATGGTGTGGATCAAAAAGAGCCTGTTCCTGATCCACCAGATCGTACTGGAAGGCTCTCCATACCGGCGCCCGACGAAGCTTCAGGCCGAAGCATGTCCTGATGAGCCAGGCGCGGCGAAATCTTTTACCTCGTCCTGCACGCACAAGCACGGAAGATGATTTGCGCTGAGAGTCATCTTCCCCCGCGAAGCAGGTGACGAGACTGGACCCGAGCCGCAGTGCAAGCGCCGGATGCGCTGCCGCGGCGTTCCGCGACGGAGTTGTGTGGCGCTGGAATCGCCATCGTCCGTGGACAAAGGAAAAGGCTCGGGTCCGCAACATAAGCCCCAGAATTTCCGACAAACCAAAGTCCTCCTGGATTTTCCCAGAGAAATCTGAAGCGACCTTTACGCCTGGGAGCCTCTGCCTGCTTCCACCGAGCAGGTAGCTGCCTGGTGATTTCACCGCGGTGCGTGCCCCGCATGCCCGAACGCCTCCATCGATTGGACGGTAAGGGCTGCGGCGCGTAAAGTATAATGTCCGCTCTCGGACTTTTCCGATGCAGACGGCTTAACGGAGGATCGTGAATGCGCCCCCTTGCCTTGTTGGCAGCCTGGAGTTTTTTGGCAATCGCCCCCGCCACTTTCGCAGTTTCGGTGAAAACCCAGGATGTCACGTTTCCCAGCGGCACCGAGACGATTGCCGGGTATCTGGCAACCCCGGATTCTCCCGGCACGCACCCGGCGCTGGTGGTGATCCACGAGGATTGGGGTCTGACGGATTGGGTCAGGGAACAGACTCGCCGGCTTGCCGGGCAGGGTTACGCCGCCCTGGCAGTGGACCTCTACCGCGGCCAGCTGGCACACGATCCCTCCTACGCCTATGAGTTGATGGTTGGAGTGCCGCCAGACCGCGCCCTGCGCGACCTGGAAGCCGCAATTCATTTCCTGTATGCGCGGCCCGACGTCCTCAAAGAGAAGATGGGCGTGATCGGCTGGGGAATGGGTGGAAAGTGGTCACTTTTGCTGGCCGTCAATGACCCTTTCCTATCTGCCTGCGTCAGCAATTATGGTTCGATGCCCACCGACCTGGCTGACATTCAGAAGATTCACGCACCAGTGCTCGCGATGTTCGCCGGGGATGATCGTACGATTCCAGCCAGCGACGTGGATGACTTCGTGGCCGCTATGGAAAAGGCCCACAAATCCCTCGAAATAAAAATCTACAAGAATGTCGGCCGGGGATTTGAGAACTCCGGGAATGTACTGGGATACGCGGAAGGCGCCGCCGATGATGCGTGGCAACGCACACTGGTGTTTCTAGATCAACATTTGAAATAGGTGTCAGGTGGCAGGTTTTTGGGGATTGAAAAGGGTAAAGGCTAAAGGTTAAAGGATAAAATAAACGCGATCTTACTTTTTATCCTTCAACCTTTACACTTTACCCTTGAACCTTCTGGCCGGCACTTCGTATCTGTCACCTGTAACCTAGACTTTCCGGTACAGCAGCGCTTTCTTAACCTCGCCGATGGCGCGGGTAACATTGATGTCGCGCGGGCAGGCTTCCACGCAATTAAAGATGGTGCGGCATCGCCACACCCCTTCCACCGTGTTCAACACCTCCATGCGTTCCTCGCTCCCTTCGTCGCGGGAATCGAAGAGAAAGCGGTGAGCGTTCACAATGGCTGCCGGTCCAATGTAGTCGCTGTCACCCCAGAATGACGGGCAGCCCGACGTGCAGGCGCCGCACAGGATGCACTTGGTGGTGTCATCGAATTTCTCGCGTTGCTCGGGTGATTGCAGCCGTTCCTTTTCCGGCTGGGGGCCTTTGGTAATCAGGTAGGGCTTCACGCTGCGGAACTTCTCCAGAAACGCGTCCATATCCACCAGCAGATCTTTGATAACCTTGTATCCGCGCAGCGGCTCAATGGTAATCGTCTGGCCCAGGCTGCTGAGCAGCAACTTGCACGCCAGCGCGTTCCGCCCATTGATCTGCATGGCGTCGGAGCCGCAAACTCCATGGGCGCACGACCGGCGGTAAGTCAGCGTGCCATCGCGATACCACTTGACGTAGTTCAGCGCGTCCAGCAAGCGGTCCGTGGGTTCGGCATCGATCTGATACTCGCCCCACCACGCTTCTTTATCCTTTTCGGGATTGAAGCGCCTGATCTTTAAAGTGACTTGCATTATGGACTCCTCAAAATCGGCTCATCGGCCCATCGGTTCATCGAGCCATCTGGTAATCGGAGCATCTAAAAAGCGATAGGTTGTGCGTGTTCAGTTGCCGGCCCTCTTTCGTCCGATGCTCGGCAGATGAGCCGATGAACCGATGGGTCGATGACCCGATCTTTCAATACTTTCTCTCCATCGGTTGAAACTTGGTGATGACGACCGGTTTGAATTTCAGCTCCACGCCTTTGGGAGATTGATACGCCAGCGTATGTTTCAGCCAGTTGGCGTCATCGCGTTTGGGGAAATCTTCCCTGCTATGGCCGCCTCGGCTCTCCTGGCGAGCCAGGGCGCTTTCCACCAGAACATCGGCGAGATCGAGCATGCAGCCGAGTTCAATCACTTCCAGCAATTCGGTGTTATAGCGCAGGCCACGGTCCTCCGCCTTCACCTGGCGGTAGCGGTCACGCAGCTTGCGCAGCTTCTCGCGCATGGCGGTAAGGCCGGCAGCATCGCGGAACACCGAGGCCTTGTCCATCATTTCGTCCTGAAGGTTGTCGCGAATGTCGGCGGCGCGTTCCTTGCCGGTGGAATTCAGCACCTGGCTTACCATGGCGCGGGCCGGCTCTTCCGGCTTGGCCGGCAGCGGCGCCCAGTCGTTTTCCTGGATGAATTTTGCTGCGTGCCGTCCACCGCGCCGCCCGAATACCAGAATATCGACCAGGGAATTTGTTCCCAGGCGGTTGGCGCCGTGCACGGAAACGCAGGCCGCTTCACCTGCCGCATAAAGTCCAGGCATGGGCGTGTTCTTCTCGTCGATTACCACGCGGCCATCGACGTCAGTGGGAATTCCGCCCATGGCGTAGTGCGCGGTGGGCTGAATCGGAACGGGCTGGGTGAGTGGCTCAACGCCCATATAGGTTCGGACGAATTCCGTGATGTCGGGCAGCTTCTTGTCCAGCACATCTTTTCCCAGGTGGGTCATGTCGAGGTGAACGTAATTCTTGCCGCCGATTCCGCGACCTTCCCGAATCTCGCGGTAAATCGCGCGCGAAACCATGTCGCGGGGGGGCGAGGTCAAGCAGCGAGGGAGCATAGCGCTCCATAAATCGCTCCCCTGAGTGGTTACGCAGAATGGCGCCTTCACCGCGCGCCGCTTCGCTTAACAGGATTCCCAATTTGTAAATGCCCGTGGGATGAAACTGGAAGAACTCCATATCCTCCAGCGGGACGCCGCGGCGATAGACCACGGCCATGCCGTCGCCAGTGAGGGAGTGCGCGTTGGAGCTGACGCGGAACATCTTGCCGCAGCCGCCCGTAGCGAACAGAACGGCCTTGGAATGAAAAGTGTGAATCTCCCCTGTGGCCAGGCAGAGCGCCACAACTCCGGCACATCGTCCCTCCTGAACCAGCAGGTCAAGCACGTGGTATTCATTGTAAAAGTGCACGTCGTTCTTGATGCATTGCTGGTAGCAGGTCTGAAGAATCATGTGGCCGGTGCGGTCCGCGGCATAGCAGGAACGGCGCACGGGAGCTTTGCCGAAATCGCGCGTGTGGCCGCCGAAGGGCCGTTGGGCGATCTTCCCGTCGGGCGTGCGGCTAAAGGGCAGGCCCCAATGCTCGAGATCGTATACGGTTTCGATGGCCTCGCGGCAGAGGATCTCCACGGCGTCCTGGTCAGCCAGATAGTCGCCGCCCTTGACGGTGTCGAACATGTGCCATTCCCAATGGTCCTCTTCCAGATTTCCCAGTGCAGCGCCAATTCCACCTTGCGCCGCTCCGGTGTGCGAGCGCGTCGGATAGAGCTTGCTCAACACCGCCACGTTGCCCTTCCCGGCAAGTTGCAGCGCGGCCATCAGCCCCGCTCCTCCTGCCCCCACCACTACCGCGTCATACCGTTGGACCATATGATTACGCCTCGAAAAAAGCTATCAGTTCTCAGTTTTCAGTAAACCCGTTATAAGTTCGAAGTCTGATGAAGTGCTCATGCACTCCTGCTGCCACAAGGCACTACATAGGATGAAACGTCAGGATTGCCAGCGACCCCAGCGTGAGGAGGACAAACCCCAATACATAGAGTGACGCCAGCGATGCCACCCGCCAGCCGCGCGCGCTGATGTAATCCACCATCAGGGTACGAATTCCATTGATGCCGTGAATCATGGCGAACCATAACATCAACAGGTCGTAGGTGCGCCAGAAGGGCGTGGCGTAACGCGCCGCCACAAACTGGAAGTCGATGTGATCGACGTTATTGATAATATGCATGACCAGCAGATGGCCGAGGGCCAGGAAAAGCAGGGCAAGTCCTGAAATCCGCATGAAAAGCCAGGCGTAAAGCTCCAGCCCGCTTTCCGGTCTTGGATGTGCCGCTCCACTCATGAAATCCCCCTACTTTACGATAAAGCTCAACATATAGACGGCGGCAGGAATGAAGAGAACCGTAAAGATGATTCCCACCGCGTAGTTGAATTTGCGGTGATAACCCATGGTTTCCGGCCAGAAGTCCATAATGCAGATTCGGACTCCATTTATTGCATGGTAGAGAACAGCGGCCACCAGGCCTACTTCTCCTACGCGAAAGATGGGATTGCGATAAAGAAAGAGCAATTTGTTAAAGACCACTGGACCCCATCCAATTATGGAAATATCCACGATGTGGATGAGCAGAAATAGAAACACGCCAACTCCTGACAGCCGGTGTAGAAGCCA
>Ga0207054_1108_pt1 | contig 25221 bp, 18 predicted proteins | sample Alteio_BWMinCont_60_FD_153288 | JGI IMG/M metagenome (GOLD analysis project Ga0207054, IMG submission 153288) | Enriched cells from forest soil in Barre Woods Harvard Forest LTER site, Petersham, Massachusetts, United States -... | ecosystem: Environmental > Terrestrial > Soil > Temperate forest >... | reverse complement strand
TTGCTATTAGTCTCCATCCCGTTTGATACGCTTGCCAAATCAAAGCTTTCATTTCCCTTATGTTATTCTTGTCAGGCATGTCGATAACTTTCGGCGGCAACGGTTTTACCGGCATTACAACCCCTCCTCAATAATTGCCCTAATGACTAAAAATTATACCCCACGCTAAACTTTACCCCCGCATCTAAAAGGCCGTTCGGACTATTGTCATTGGTGACGATCACGCGGTGCACATTCAAAAATGGATTCATCGAAACACTAACATCGTCAAAATTGAATTTGCAGCCAATACCCATCAGGTAACCTATCCCTGACTGGTTGTCAGCTATTGTTTTGTTTGAATTACCAACTTTAAAATCAGCTGTCGCTCCTACATCGGCATACAAATGATCTAAAAAGAAAAACTGCGCATAAACAGGGAAAGACGCCATTTCAACTTTACCATAGCAATACGATGATGACGGGGCATTTTGTGCAAAAATCTTTTCGGAGGTGTTGGTTGAGAGTAATACACCACTCCCTATCGAACAGAAATCGCTCAGGCTCAATGTATAATTCACCCCATATAGTAGGCTGACTTTAGCGTTTGGCCCATAGTCACCCTGCTTGCCCGCATCATTTGCAGCTACACCTGTTTCAATTGATATATTATTAACTGACTGAGAATACGCATGAAGCGCCAGCCCATGCAAAAGCAGGAGGAGCATAATCAGCTTTTGTGTTTTTTTATTCATTCCTAACATTGTCGTTGTTTGTCGGCCGCGATGTCTTGAATACCTCACCGGTCCGTGTTTTAATTTTAAAAAGTTTTACTTTACTATAATGTACCCGGATTTGAAGGGTTAGGCGGCGTTTATATCAATAAACCGCTGCGGCTTCTAATCCTATTTGTTAATTACCGGTGTGCAGTCAGCGAGTTTCGTGTAAGCCGGGGGCCCCTTGATCATCTTATTTTTACAAGCCTGTTCATTGGATGCTGTATCACATCAGATCAAAAAAACAACAGGCGATTTGACCCTCGTGGTTTCTAAATAAGTTATGATTATAGCGTCATTGTAAAATGCGGCGCAAAGAAAGTTAAGAGTCTAAAGAGTTTTGTTATGGTATCGACACATAGCCAGGTGATGCCGACAGAAGGTAAATAATTATGGACTCGAGTGAAAAAGAGTTAGGCAACTTAAAAAAAAATGTGGAAAACTATTTTTTTATAGGTTTGATCGAAGAAGGACTCACTCCTTAATTTGATTTAATCAATATTAATATACTTATAATCAGCTAATTAAAAAATATACTCCATAAACAACCTGATGTTCAGCCAAAGCCAGCTGTTGAAATAAGTTCCAAAAAACAGCAGGCTAATTATTGAATATATATCGACCGAATAAGATTTTCATTCGGCAAACAATTAATAAAATCCGACCATTTATCTTTTCAACAAGATTTATCGCGTATGCCCTTTGTAAAGTTCAGCATTTGTATATCTGAAAAAGTTGCATGAAGTTTATAGCTGGGATAAGCTTTATGTCACCTTTTAGACAGACAAAAAGCTTGAAATACTACAAACCTGCTATAGGATATGGCTCCTTCTAATTAAAATAATATTATGATTCAAACACATAGAATACCCCGGATATTTACCGTTGAATCGCTGTTTTTAATTGGCTGTTTAAATTTTTCAATCGCTGCGCGCCCACTATATACGTTGCAGTTCTGCGTAAATGCCGACTGGTTTTTGGCGCCGCTGTTCCCGCAGTTATTTCTGACACTATTTACTAAAAAACTATGCTGAACGTGTTTTAAAAATCACTTTCAATTAAAACAATCTATTTTATTTAATTTATGACTAATCACATCGTACCAACAAGCTGTACTGTTTGGGAAAACATCAGGCATTTACGCCTCAGCTATGGCTGGAATCAGCAACATTTCGCTCATCTTTTGGGGATTTCGGTATCGGCTGTTTCCAAAATTGAAACTGGTATTACCGAGGTTAGATTGTCTCGCCTGAAGCAGATCGCAAACATTTTCGAAATCGATATCGTTCAACTTCTGACTATGGAACATGGCCAAATAAAAACTGCGGAAATGGATTCATTAAGTATTTTAAAAAACAAAATCTTCCAACACGACGCAGAAATTATTAAATTAAGAAGTAAGTTAATTGAGCTATATCAAGAGCACCAAGACAGAAATTTAATAATTTATGCGAATCAAGGGTCAAAATAGTTGATAACTTAATGGCATAAACCTCAGCGGACATTCACGAAAGCGATTTACATATACGGGACTTCCGACCTTGTTGGCGTTGTCCCCCTGACCTGCGAGTGTCGCCGCCTGCCAAAAGCCCGGCAGCACCCGTGCCCCGCTGACAGGTAACCGCTATGCTTCCCCGCTGTTTGTAGCCTTTCTGTCAGCGGGCCATCCCGATAAATCGGGCGGTAACGAAAATTGCTTGTGAGCGCATGGCGAATCCTATACTTCAATTATCAACGATATCATGTTAATTTTTTTTGTACTTTTAGATAACTAAAAGACATGCATATTTAACCGCGCCACAACCTTATGTACAAAAAATTATTAGCCATACTTGGAATAGTTCTGCTAATTGCAGCTTGCAAAAAAGAAATCTCCGGAACTAAAACTCCACAAATAAACCTGGTGCAAGGAACTATAAAAGCCGATTGGGGTGATACTATAACCATTTCAGGACAAAATTTGCCCCCGGACGTTAATATTTCATTTAATACAACTCCTTCCCGTGTTGTCTCAAACGACGGGCAACAGGTACGATGTATTGTTCCTGTTTTTGGCACAGTGCTTACTGCATCAGTATCAATTAAATACAGTACAGACTCGACCATACTAAAAAACTATGTAACGCTTAATGCACCCGTAATCACTTCGTTTACCGCAACACAAGCGCTTGGCGATACAGTTATTATTCAGGGAGATCATTTCCTTATTTATAACCTCCAGGTAAAATTTGGCGATGCGCCGGCCAAGGTGGTGTTGGTCTCAAAAAAACTATTGAAAGCGGTTGTGCCCAATGAGATAAAAAGTACACTTTTACCCATCAGTATCACTTCGCAATTACAAACAGCCACTACTACCTCCAATTTTCAGCTGTTAAAACCAGTGATCACCGCGGTTAACCCGGGAGGCGGCTTCATAGGTGATGTGATAACGGTGACGGTCCCACAATTTCGCCCCCTTGCAGCCTATCAAATATACCTTGATAACCAGCTTGTCGCCTACCAATCGAAAAATATCGGCAGCTTTACTTTCCAACTGCCCTACAAAATTTATCAGCACCATAAAACCACACTGAGTATGCGTTTTCTGGATTACAACGTTACCTGGCCGACCGATCTGGTGATTAAAGATAACTGGGTGATGGTCAGCGATACCGTTCCTTATTCTGTACAAGGGTCATTCCCGCTTAATATCGGGGCAGAGCTATACACCCTGGCCACTAAAAAAGTTACTGATCCGGATCAGTCTTTTTATTTATGGCACCTTAACCAAAATGATTATTCGTGGACACAGGTAGGGAAAATACCTGTCAACGTATATCGCGCTGCTACAGACGGAAGTGAAATTTATTTTTATACTGAATCCGGGCCGAATAATTTTTATGAGTGCGACCCCGCAACCGCAGCTTGCACAGCAAAAGCAAATTTTACCGGTCAGCCGCGTTTTCAACCCTCTATGTTTTATGCATCAGGTAAATTTTACGTAGGCGCCGGCTTGCAGGAGGGCTTCGGGACCCTTTATCCCACAGATGACTGGTACGCTTACACACCGTCAACAGATCAATGGACCCGGATAGCCGATATGAGGCAGGGCGCAACTGATCCGGTGGAAGGCGCACAGGTTGGTGTAATCAACAATATAGCATATCTGGTATGTGGCGAAGGATTTAAAGGTTATCAGTATAATATAGTAACCAATACCTGGTCACCCATGCCGGATATGATTGAAGACCGTACACATAACGGAGTAGTGGTATACAATCAAAAATTATATACATTAAAAGGCCAGGATTACCCTCAGAACGGCGATCTCAGCCACGATGTGTTCAGATATGACCCCATAAGCAACCAATGGGCTTATGTGCCATTGCAAATTGACCCTTTGCAACTTGAAGAAAACGTGGGCTTTGAAACCGGGGGGAAAATATATATGCTTACTTATGACGCTTACGGACTTCAGAATAAACTTTACGAGGGTACCTCCCTGCCATAGCTCTGCCGTATGGTCCGCTCCCGTTGGTCGGGATTTGTAATTTAGGATTGTTCGAAAGATTTTTAAAAAGCCATGGCAACGTGCGATTCCTTCCTTGGGGAAGGGAAGGTAGGGGTTTAACGAACTATTTAAACAACCCTTTTAGAGGTTACCGCTTTCAAACATGATGGCCCGCCACCTCACAGTCTACCGCACGCGTCCCCTTGGATGGAGTTTTGGCTGTAATTCAATTTTCGAACACTCGTAATTACAAATCCCTGGTAATTCAGTCCGGGATTAAAAATCCAGACTAACTGGCGAAAATGTACCCGCAGTTGTGTTTAAATATAGCAAAGAACAAATCTGAAAGCAAATCACAACTAATTTTCCGAAAGCGGCTGAGTCGTGTTGCATTTATGCGTTGCCAATCCCCGCCGAATTTCGTATATTTACTATTGTCGCAGAAGCGCCTTAGACGAGAGGTTATGGAGGCGCCAAATATTTTATTTTTATAGTTTTTCAACCGTCTTTCCGGCTTTTTTGAGATATTTTTTGTATATTTACTTGATAAACAGCTAATTAAATAAAAAACCTTCTCACGCCCTAAACGCATTTAGCCTTCGGAAACGAAATTTTTCTCACGCCCTAAACGCGTTTAGCCTTCAGAAATGAAATTTTTATCACGCCCTAAACGCGTTTAGCCTTCAGAAATGGTTTTTTTCTCACACCCTAAATGCGTTTAGGTCGTGATAATTGAGGTAAGACAGTCTGCAGCGGGCATATTTTGCCAAACCCTTATCTGCACCTTCCCCCTGGTTTAAGTTTACCCATAAAACTTGCTTAGATGGATATAATGGTCAATTTCACCAAACGTTCCTATGGAGCGTATATGTAACCCATCATTTTTCTACCAACCAAACATCCCGATGGGATGAAAGAACAAAAAAGTCTGCTGTCGGACACCTGGTTGGTATAAACAGGTGAAAAAAATGCTTTTACGTTCCATAGGAACGTCTGGTGGTAGCCGAATTTTCATTAACAAAGTAACTTATGCTCCTCATTTTTGTGGGTAAACTTAAACCCCAGGGAGGGCAGTCAGTGCGAAATGAACGTGGGCAGTGGGCGGTTTGCAGTGGGCAGTCACTCCTTGTCCTCACAGGGCCTTTTGCGAGGCCCTTCGGAAACGGAAAGGTAACGTGCCCCCTCTCCTGCCGAGTAGCTTTTTTACGGTTATATGTTTAAACATCTAATTATTATAACTAATTTTATATCCTTATTGAGAGGCATTTATGGAAATAGGAATTGACAGCTTTGCCGCAACAGGCGACCTTAACAACGCGCTGGATGCCAAAGGCAACATCAAAGCAATGGAACAACTGCTGGCCCGGATAGAATTTGCCGACCAGGCGGGCCTGGACGTGTTTGGCATCGGCGAGCATCACCGCAAGGAATACCTGGATTCGGCCACCTCGGTGATCCTGGCGGCGGCGGCGGCACGTACCAGCAACATCAGGCTAACCAGCGCGGTAACGGTTTTAAGTGCGGCTGATCCCGTCAGGCTATTCCAGCAATTTGCTACCCTGGATATTATCTCAAAGGGCCGTGCAGAAATGGTGGTTGGCCGCGGATCGTCTATAGAAGCTTTCCCGCTTTTTGGTTTTAGTTTGCAGGACTATGATGCCCTGTTTGCCGAAAAGCTCGGCTTGCTGCTACAGGTGAGGGACCAGGAAACGGTCACCTGGTCGGGCCGGTTCCGTACGCCTTTAAGCAGCCAGCCTATATACCCGCGGCCGGTGCAGCAGCCTTTGCCGGTATGGCTGGGCGTTGGCGGCACCACGGCATCATTTGCGCGCGCGGGCAAATTGGGCCTTCCACTGATGGTGGCCATCATCGGCGGCGATACGGAACGTTTCCGGCCGCTGGTTGACCTGTACCGCAACGCGGGCCGCGAAGCAGGTTTTGCCCCGGAACAATTAAAAGTAGGGATCCATTCGCTTGGTTTTGTTGCCGAAACCACCGAAGAGGCCGCCGAAACTTATTATCCCGGCTATCGTGAAACTTTTACACGGTTGGGCAGGGAACGAGGCTGGCCGCCGGTAACACGGCCCGGATACGATGCCCAGCGCGGACCTAAAGGCGCCTACCTCATCGGATCGCCCGAGTTAGTTGCTGAAAAGATCCTTCGGCATAGCGAGGCGCTTGGCGGCGTATCAAGGTTTACCTTCCAAATGGACAACGCCGGCCTCAGCCATGAGCAGCTGATGAAAGCCATAGAATTAATAGGGCAAAAGATAAAGCCGCTTGTAGGCTGAACCAGTGGCCAGTTTGCAGTAGGCGGTCGGCAGTCACTTTGCATACTGAAACTGCAAACTGCGCACTGCAAACTGAATTATGCACGCGAATATTACATCCGGTTAACAATTAAATGCGTATCTTTGCACATCATTAAAGCAAGAAAAGATTTACCTCTCCATTTATCTGCAGCGCAAAAACGTTTTGCTGCAGGATGTTTAAACATCAAAATTTACTAATCTGCTGAACGGCAATTTTGAGCTGCTATAATTGATAATTTATTTATTTCCCATCCTGGTGATGCAATTGAATGTTTGCAATTGGCTATTACCGGGCTGATATTGATTTAAAAATGAGACAATTAAAAATAACCCAATCCATTACCAACCGCGAATCGCAATCGCTTGAAAAGTATTTACATGAAATTGGCAAAGTTGACCTGATAACCGCACAGGAAGAGGTTATACTTGCCCAAAAAATACGCGAAGGCGACCAGGCTGCTTTGGAACGTTTAACAAAAACTAACCTTAGGTTTGTTGTTTCGGTAGCCAAGCAATACCAAAGCCAGGGCCTTACCTTAGGCGACCTTATTAATGAAGGTAACCTGGGCCTGATAAAAGCGGCAAAGCGTTTTGATGAAACCAAGGGTTTTAAATTTATTTCGTACGCAGTATGGTGGATACGCCAATCGATATTATCGGCCGTTGCCGAACAAAGCAGGATAGTGCGTTTGCCGCTGAACCAGATAGGTTCGTTGAGCAAGCTGCATAAATCGGCCTCCAAACTGGAGCAGCATTTAGAGCGCCAGCCTACACCGGAAGAATTAGCAGAAGATTTGGAAATGAGTGTTGAAAAGGTATCCGACTCGTTGTCAAATTCGGGCCGCCAGGTATCAGTAGATGCACCGTTTATAACCGGCGAGGAAAATACCCTGCTTGATGTGCTGCAAAGCACTGATGCCGGTACCGACAGCCAAATGATGGTTGATTCGTTATCGCAGGAGATCAACCGTTCATTAAATATCCTTGCAGAACGCGACAGGCAAGTGATCGTTTTATTTTTCGGCCTGGGCAGCAGTGCCCCGCATTCATTAGAAGAGATCGGCGAAAAATTCAGCTTAACCCGCGAACGTGTTCGCCAGATAAAAGATAAAGCGCTGATGCGCCTGAGGCAGAATTCAAAAGCGAATGTGCTGCAGTCTTATTTGTAAGTCTTTAGTCGAAAGTCTGAAGTCTTAAGTCAGAAGCTTAGGACTTTAGACTCAAGACTTCAGACTTTCGACTTTAAATGACCTTTACTGCTAAATTGCCCGAGGCGCCAAGCCTCACCAAAATATGATCATTCTGCGGCAATATCCCTTGTACACTAAACGTACTTATATTCCCCGAAAGGGCGATATTTGGCGATACCTGGCTATTTAGTGCCTGGTTCAATTTGTTTTTAACACCGTTTACCTGGCCTGCTACATTAAAATGCACCTCGTTACCCAGGTACTTCTTCAGCCCCGAAGTAAGTATCCAAACTGCCGGGCCTTCTTTTAACCTGTTGATGGTATTGGTATCGAAATTTATATCGCTGACATAAAAATTGCCGGTATTTACATCATACATGGGCAGGCAGGTAAAATATAAAAGGCCATGATAGGGCACTACGCCCTGCTTGCCGGTAAATTTCACTTTAATTAACAAATGGTTGTTCCCGGTACCAAATATCGATGCGTCCTGGATAATGATATATCCTTTTTCGCCGACTGTTATTTGTTGATTTGCTATAGCGCCGTTCAACAGTTTATTAAGCGGCGCGTAATCTAAATGGACATCCAGATTCAGATTAAACCCATCGCCGCCCGTACCCATCGAAATATCAGGCACACTGCTAACCGCCATTTTGCCGGGATCTTTTAAATAAAAAACAGGTTTGGCTGTTACGCCCGCCGAAAAGTTGAGCATATTACCTGACCCGGTAGGATGCGATATCCTGATGGCTGAGGGGTTGATAGCGATATAACCAAAATCACCGATTTTGATGGGCTGGTAAAGCTGGTTCCAGGCAGGCTGTAAAAGTGAGCGGAAATTATACTGCTTTAGTTGCTCGTTTACCCCGGTCAGGGCGCTATTGATAGCATCGATAGCCCTCGGCTTTAAAATGGGCGAAACGTCATAATTCACTACATTAAGGTTACATGCGCTGATATCGAATTGGGTTAAAACAGCATTCCCTGTTAGCGAATAATTACTTAAAAGTTTAAATCCTGCATGGATGCCTATGTTTAAATCGACATCGCATGCGCACACACTGGCCCATTTGCCGTTTAAAGGGTTTTTAAGATACCCGCCGCCGTTACAATGCGCTGCATCAACAATGTAGAGGGAATCGCCTGAGAGGGACATATTGAAGGGCTGCCGCTTAATAGTCCAACGGTACTGCGCCGGCCCTACCGTCCCATCACCTGCGAAAGTGGAAGGCACCCTTGAATTAAGATCGTTAAAGACCTGCGCCAGGTTAATACTAACAGGCACATCTATTTTTGAATCGGGCTGGGGGACGGAACTGAACTGCGATTGGGGCAAATCTGGAACTTCGGGTTTTATTGCGCCGCACGACGCCAAAAATAAAGCCGCAGTAACAATTATCGAGGATATTTTCATCCTGCAGTCTGTATAGAATATTGACATACTAAGCCGTATAACATTTTAAATATTAGTAAAATAAGCGTATTTTTTTTATAAAACACATTATAATATTTTCGACAGGGGAAAATTTATAACCAGCACGATATTTTCCAAAAACCAATTAAATCCGTAGGGTATATCTTTTGACTACCCGTTGATACTGTGGCATTTATTATCCAAAATCGTGATAATTTTATCATCATAAAAAACAAAAACTGCGTTAGCAGCTAAAATAGGCCATTATTAAATAAATGTAAATTCATTGCGTTTTTGTTACACAAAAAAAATTTTTAACATGTAAAAAAATCGGGTATCTTTGTTGCTTCATATGGCAGGTTCTAGCTTGCCTATTGTGATAAGGTTTAGGTTAAAGCCTCCGAACAGCGAGTGTGAGGAGGCTTTATTTTTTTTGAAAGTCTGGAAACTTTACCTTTCAAAAAATCCGAAATCAAAAATCCGAATCAAAAATCATTCTCAAATCCGAAATCGAAAATCCGGAATCCGAAATCAAAATGGCATTCCGATCCCAAAATTCAATTGCATAAAGTTATACGTATCGCCGCTGTTGGTTGCAGCATAGTTAGCTTTAAACGGCCCCGAATGGAAAAGCTCGTTAAAATGATCGATAAGCACCCATTGGTTTGAACCGCTAAACTGCGGGTCTTTAAACTTAAAGGCGGCATCAAGCCTGAAAACGAAAAAAGCAAGATCGAACCTCAAACCTGTACCAATATCTATCGCTGTGGCAGGCAAAATATTATTCAGCCTGAATTCCACATTTGGCGCCCCCTGTTGGGCATTAAGGCGCCAAATATTTCCGGCATCCATAAATACAGCTCCCTTTAGTACCGAACCGAAGAAATTGTCAACCAGTTTGTACCTATATTCAAGGTTCGAGATAATTTTTATCTCGCCAAACTGGTCGAGATATTTTAAACGGGTACGCAGTGAGTCGCCGCGTGATAATTTTCCGTTTATTCCTGGAGGGCCATAAAAAAGGGCACGGTTAAACTGGCCCGGTCCCAAAGTACGGGGCAGCCAGGCCCGCATATCGTTGGCCCCGCCTGCATAAAAATTCTTCTCGAATATTAGTCCGCCAGCGTAAACGCTGTCTTTATATTTTAACTGGCTGCTGTTACCGTATGGAACGCCAATGCCAGGGTTCAAGCGGAATACCAGTTGCCTTTCGCCCCCGAAGCTATGAAAAACGCGAAAATCGGTCTCGGCCTTTACGTATTGCGAAAAAGCCCTGCCGGCAAATGTCCGCTCGCCTAATGAATCTTTGGGTGTATTAAATATGTGGCTTAGCAAGTCGAGGGTATTGCCCCCCACATCTAAACTGCCCCGGAAATAAACAAAATTCGACAAGGTATTTAGCTTGTTGGCATTGTACTGGTAGGTATATTGGCTACCTGTTGTGAAAACCGTGCGACCTATAAGGTAACTATACGCAAAAAGGTTTTTAGTTAACAACTCCCGCTGTGCCACCGGGTTAATAATGCCCTGGGAAAACTCAATATCAATGGGTGTTACCGTATGTGTTTTTTCGGCGGTTTCGGCAAAGTCATAACTTATCGAGTTAATAAAACTTGTTCGCTGCACTAAACCAATCTCGTAAAATAACTGGTAGTTAGTTGAAAAAGTAGTATGCGGCACTCCGTATTTTCCTAATATCGGCAAAGTAAACGGGGTGATTATACGTGGGTAGGTAAGGTTTGCCCCAACCCGCAAGTCCTGGTTTTCAATACCATTGGGGTTGGTGGTGCTGCTGCCATTATCAAATAATACGGCCCAGTTAAGTTTTATCTGTAAAATGGCGGCATTTTTAAACAGGTCGCGGTCGGTAAAGGTATTGCCTAAATTGTAGCCATATTGGCCTGCATTAAACAGGAACTCCCCTTCCACCCTATCCGACATTTGTTTCAGCGGCACAATATCTATCCTGCTGTTTAGGCGGTTAGTGCTGTCCGGTAGTTTTTCATAGGTTGGGTTGGGTACATTTCTGAATATGTTCAACTCAGATAAGCGCGATGTTGTAAGGGTTTGCCTGTCAATATCATACAGTTGGCCCTTGCGTTGAAACACATAATCAATAACCGTACGCGGCTGAAACTTATGCGAAAAATCAACATACCGGAATTGCGAATCTACCTGTATAGTGTCGGCCTTACCCTCGGTGCGCCCGGCGCTGTTAGCTACTGTTATTAAAGTATTGTTTATTTTATAAATTGGGTGTGATGACTTACCAATGGGGTTACCGATAGTCATTTTAATATCCACAACACTGCTGCGAAAGGTTGAATCGTAAGTAAAGTTGATGTATTGCCGATAAAAATCAAAATAGCCATTGCGTTTCATGATAGTGTAGAACTCATCCCTGTCATAAGCCAGGCTATCCGTATCAAAACGCCCGCCAGGCTGCACATGCGAAAACCTTGGCCGGTTTACCCTATAAAGGTTTTGTACATTTTTATCGGGTATGCTGTCCTGTATTTTTCTGATCCGGAATAACGGCCCTTCAACGGCGGTAAATATCAATTCGGCCCTTTTCTTTTTTATCTTTATAGTATCAACAACTTTGGCTTTCAAGTAGCCCTTGTTTTGAATGAACCGCTCAATTTGTATGCGCGAAAATTCAACCAGGTTGCTATCTAAAAGAACTGGGGGCTCGCCGATATCGCTCTTGCCGTTTTTACTGAACATGTAATAAAACTGAAGATTGATGACATTGTTGGGCTGCTGCTCTTTATCAACGTAATTTGCGGCAGCTTCCGAAAATTCTTTATCAACGCCATGTATGGTTATTTTGCGTACCAGGGCCTGATTGTCTTTAAGCCTGCGCGTTAAACTGCACCCGGAAACAAGGATGACCAGAAGAATACTTAATATTGTAAAAATGTAACCACCAGGTTTATTATATGCTTTCAAAGTCTCAAATCAGTTTACTAAAGTCCTTACAACACAAAAAAGACCGTATACGTTATGGTTTATTTTTAGTTGAAGGCTATAAGTCGGTCATTGAATTTATTAATTCCCCGTACCAAATCGAAGCTATTTATCATACTGCTTCATTCAATCCAAAAGTGCTGAAATTATCCCAAAAAATAAACTTATCTGAAATTTCTGTTACAGACATCGAAAAGATCAGCAGTTTAAAAACACCTCAACAAATTACAGCGCTGGTTAAAATACCCGTTTGGCCCGCAATAAGTAACATAAAGCTTAAAGGAAAGTTCTCATTAGTTTTAGATGGTATCCAGGACCCCGGAAATATGGGCACTATTATCCGCACTGCCGACTGGTTTGGCATAACCGATATAATTTGCGCGGAGGATACTGTTGATGTATATAACCCTAAAGTTATACAGGCCAGCATGGGTTCGCTTTCGCGGATAAATGTGCATTATGTTGATTTAGCCGGCGTTTTAAATCAAACAGGGTTGCCTGTTTTTGGAGCGCTGCTAAACGGGGAAAGTATTTATACTACCAATTTTGGCAACGAAGGGTTGATAATAATGGGTAATGAGGGGAACGGGATACGGCCTGAAATTGAAAAATTGATCAGCAAAGCAGTAACCATACCGCGCACGGGAAAAGCCGAATCATTAAATGTTGCTATAGCGGCTGCTATATTTTGTTCAGAAATAAACAGAAATTTCCAATAATAATGTTGGCAGCCAATAAATAATTGCTATTTTTGCAACCTTGAAAAATGGTCGGGTGGCCGAGTGGCTAGGCAGAGGTCTGCAAAACCTTTTACAGCGGTTCGAATCCGCTCCCGACCTCGAGGATTAAAAACATTAAAATTACAACACCATGGGCGTTACTCGTTTAAAAAGAAAAGATAGGAAAAATAAAACTACTTCGAGGTTAGAAGTTCAGTTTTTAAAGCTGGCCACCAATTTAGAGCCGGGAAGCCGTTCTGCTGAGCCAAAACACAGCCAGATAGCTAAAAACAACGAAGCATTGCGCGTTGCTGCTGCAAAGTAACTTAAAAAAGTTAGTTTGCTTTTATGATATATAAATCCTGCTGGTTTAAAACCGGCAGGATTTTTTATATGCAATAATCTGCTTGTTTTACGAAGGTCGGGCTGATTTAATAAAATCTACCAGTCCCGCCAGGTCTTTCCCGGTACCATCCGGCGTCACGCTTAATTCTTCCAAAGGGACGTTTTGCCGGTTAACCCAAAAAGTTGGATATCCGAACCATTTAGCGCCAACAGCATCCCAACCCGCATGAGCAGCGAAAACAATCTCTTCTTTATTTAATTTAAATGAGTTAACCCCCATTTGATAAGCATTTATACTTGGTTTAAAAGCCTGCACTTTATCTGTACTAAGTAAATTTTCAAAGTATCCTTCTAATTTGGCATTTTTAACACACGAGGCCTGCATCTCAACAGTCCAGTTTGAAAGGATAGAAAGCCGTATCCCCATCCCCTTTAATAATTGAAGCGCCGGTAAAACATCAGGCCAAACATCTAAATGGAGATAAGCCTCCATTAATTGATGCCTATCCTTAATTGCGAGGTTAACACCGCTCTTTTTTGCTGCAAAAATTAAAGCATCTTCGGTTACATTCCAAAAATTTTTATACTGCCCGGCTGAAGTGCGTAACCAGGTATATTCAAATTGTGCTATTCGCCAACTGTTGCTGAATGCCATTCCTTTATCCGGAAACAGGCTGTCTGCCAATTGGAAAACAGGTCGTGCATCGAAAATTGGAAAAGCATCGAAAACCACGGCTTTAATTTGTGTTTTTTGTGAGGCAAAAGATAAAAGAGGTGTTGCAATTAAAGTAGCCGCTGCAATACCACCTGCAGTTAAGTTTATAAAGTTTCTTCTGCTTATTGATTCATTAGTACCGGGTCCCATAGTCGTATCTGTGCGTATATTTTATAATTTACATCCTATTATTCCTGTATCAGCTTAAAAAAACTCAAATCCCATCAAGTGATTTTAAGTGTATTGCCACGCCACCGCCAGCGGCCATAAAGATAGTTATTGCGCCTGATTTTGTTAGGGTCGTTGTTTTTAACATCAAATGGTTCGGATCATTCTTTACATCAGGTGCATCCGAATAAATTTCAGCCTTATAATTGCTGTTACTTAAAAAATCCAATGGAATAGTGACCTGCCTTGCCTTATGGTTTGTAATACCGCCAATGTACCAGTCTTTGCCCTGTCGGCGGGCAATAACTACATATTCCCCGCTTTTTGCGCAGGGTACTTTGGTTTCATCCCAATTGGTTGGCACTTCCTGTATAAATTTAAAACCCGGCTGTCCTTCGTAAGCCGACGGATAATCGCAAACCATGCTCAACGCATTCTCCAAAACCACATACATACCCAGCATATGGCAACGTGTGCCCATCATAAGCGGCCGCATATATTTTACCACAAATAAAGAATCGGGCACAGCCCTGAAACCACCGAGATGGTAATCTGTTGACCCGGCCAACAGGCGTGTAAACGGCATATTTATATCATGATCCGGTGTAATAAGTTTATCCCACTTATTTACCTCATAATTCATTGTGCCTTCTCTTGTAAATTCATTGGGATATGTTCGGCTGAAGCCGGTTGGTTTATACGCGCCATGAAACTGTACATGCAAATGATGCAATGCCGCTTTTTGTAATATTTCGGTTTGCATATTCACCATTTGCTGGTCATCACGGTTCATAAAATCAACCATCAATCCGTCAAGTCCCCATTTTTCATATGTTGCAAATGCGCTGTCGAGCTTTGGATATAAGGCATAAAAATGCACCCACACCCTTATACCCACGCCCATTTTTTTTCCGTAGTCGCAAATTTGTTTCATGTCAAGTCCCGGCACCGGGGTGGTAACGTCCACATGAGGGCCCGGCTGAAAATCTGCACCATCATCCACATACCAGGGGCGCGCGCCATATTCAACTACCGAATGGTAGGCAATGTTATTGCGGGCGCAAAAATCAATATAGTATTTATTTGTTGCAAAATTGAGGCCAGGCTCAAATGTGCTGTCAGGTACAATATTCCCATTCCACCAGGGGAATGTTGATTTACCGGGCTTTATCCAGCTTACATCGGGTATACTGCAAGGTTCATTTAAACTCGTTATGATGTTTGATTCTATTAAAGCGCCAACCCTATCGCTGATAAGCAACACACGCCATGGGCTTTTATGCGGCAGGGATGCTTTTACTTTCACCGTCTCCTGTCCGGGCAAAGGTGATAAACTACTTGTTAACACCCCATTGCGTTTGGTAAGGTACATGCCGGCATAATCAAGCAGGGCTGCCTCGGTTACCGCGACGTAAGTGCTATCCTTAAATTCAAACAATGCTGGCATATCTGATAAGGCGCCATCCCGCACCTTGCTCAATGGCAATAATGTATAGGGGCCTTCATGAGCCGTGGCATGGTCGGACAAAAATAATGCACGCATCAGCGGATCGCCGGCAAAATTAAATGTTGTATTCTCGTCGGTAATTACCATCTGGTCGTTGCTACCTGCCTGAAACTCATATCTGAAAGCCAGCCCGTCATTAAATACGCGCACAACAAGGTTAATACGCCTTTTGGCGGAAGATTGAAATAGCGGGATAGTAACCTGCTTAAAACTGTCGTGCACATGACTTGTTTTTCCAACTACCAATGCATAATCCTCTGTAGAATCTTTATACAATGGTTTCGACATAGAAATTCCATTATCGAACGCGCCTTCCGAAAAAACCAGCCCAAGCGTGCTTTTATTTATCAGTGCCTTACCTTTAAAGGTCACGTTATAAATTGGCGACCCGTTGGTAATCGAAAACGAATATGATATTGCCCCATTGGGGGAGGTGAGTTGGATACTCTTTTGGGCGATGCCATCAACAGCCAGAAGGATACAGCAAAATGTTAAAAAAAATCGGAATATTTTCATTTGTTTATCCTAAAAGCCCGTGAATATAAGTGGCGCTGTCTTTAAAATTTTCCTGTACCATTTCTACAAAGAAATTCTCTACCCCTCCGGTTTTAGCAGCAGCAAAAAACTCCTTCCAATCGATGATGCCCTGCCCTATCGGAACCGATTTTTTGTCGGCGGTCCAATCCGAAAGGTGGGCTGAAATAAACCTGCCGGGGTATTTGTTGAAATAAGTTACAGCTTTATAACCTAAGGTGATCACCTCCGTCTGGAACTGCATTTTAACCAGGTCACCGTCCAATGCGCCCATTATAGCATCGTATATAAGTTCACCGTCAAGCATGGCAAATTCCGCTGTATGGTTGTGGAGGCCGGTTTTCATGCCCGCACTTTTTATTTTCCCGGCAATCTTGTTATATTTTTCCGCAGCCTCTTTGTATTGCGATATATTAGTTCCGGGCACATCAAAACCGGGGCAGATCATTTGTGTAAGGCCAAGCTGGTGCGCAAACTCAATACTTTTATCCAAATTATCGGTAAGATCACCAATGATAAAATGACAACTCTGGCAGTGGAGGCCTGCATCATTGATCATTCGGCGCATATCAGCGGCTTTCATACCTACCAAAGGGCCAAAACCGTATTCGGCATACCCGGGCGGGTAACACATTTCCACATTTTGATATCCCATCTCAGCCATCATCTTCATTGTCCCGGCAAAATCTTTGGCAAGCATATCTTTTAACGGGAATGACTGGAAACCTACCGGGTGTTTGTACTTTTTCATTGCAGCTGCCCTCAATTCAAGCGGCAGCTGTGAAAATGCCAGCAAAGCCCCCAACCCTATCGCGCCCTGGCCAATAAATTCTCTTCTGTTTAATTTTTTCATAATTGGTTTTTATATGTAATAGAAACTATCGTATTAAATTGATGCAGGGTCCCAGCCTGTCCTGTATTCACGCGACAAGTATTTATTAGCCGCAGGCACATTTGTGATCTGCCTGCTGGCTGCATCATATTTTAATAATTTATTTGCCCTTAACGAAGCAGCATACAGATTGACAGCTTCTGTTATATACTCAGCATCCCTGAAACTACCAGGGTATTGTTTGCCGCTTTTGCAGGCATCAACAAAAAGCTGCAATCCCGTTGCCACCTTATCAGCCTCCTTAACTTGTGCCGTTTGGAGGGTATCCCATGCGTCCGGCTTTTTCTGCGAAAGAAGGCGCGGAGCCTGCACGTTAAACCCTGCAAGTATTTTGCCTTTGTCGCCAACGAACATCATACCTTCGACTGGCAGTTCTTCATTACCATCGATTAATTCAATGGGGATTGGCGGCCTCATGCCGCCATCGTACCAGCAGAGGTCGACCGCAGGCCTTGTATCATTGGCAGGGTACTTAAACCGCACCGAGCTTGCCATCGGGAAAGAGAAATCATTATATACCCAATCAGGCGTAGCGCCGCCCATGCCAACAAAGTGGCTCAAATTCGGCTCGATAATGGTTGGGCCTTTCAATTGCAGGGCGTTAAAAACGGTCCACAGGCTATAATGGCCCATATCGGCCATCGAGCCACCACCGAAATCGTACCAGCCCCTGAATACCATATTGGTATAGTCAGGCGAATATGGACGTTCAGCCTCCGGCCCAAGCCATAAATCCCAATCAAAGCCATCAGGGATTTTTGGACTTTCAGTGGGGATAGTAGAAAATTGCGGCCACACAGGGCGGTTAGTCCAGTTATGTACCTCTTTAAGCGTTCCTATCTCACCTGAATTTATCCAGCTCATCACCTGGTCCATCGGGCCGTTAGAATCCCAGGGTACAAGATGTGTTATACTATTGCTTTTGCGGGCCATTTCTATTATCGCTTTCCCTTCCAGCAGGCGGTTCGAAAGTGGCTTGTGCATCAGCACGTGTTTATTTCTCTTCAGGGCCGCCATTGAAAAAACGCCGTGAAGATGGTCAGGGGTCATTATTTTAACCGCATCCAGGTCTTTTTCTTTTTCAAGCAGTTCACGAAAATCGGCGTAGGCGGTGCAAGCTTTAAATTTGTCGCCGCCGCGGATATTGCTGTAGTAAGTGTCAACGACAGACCTGCCATTTTCCCTCCCGCCTGCAACTGCATTGTCGCCGCCGGGCCACCAATCCGGTTTACCGATTGCTGCGCGGATATCATCCCTTAACCCATCCTTCGACCAGTCTTTATAGCCAACGGCATCCCTGTTAGGGTCACATACCGATATTACCTGCAAGCCGGGCACAGATAATAAGGGCAACAATTCCCTTAATCCCTGTGTCCCGCATCCTACATAGGCAAGTGTAATTTTATCGCTAGGCGCGATAAAGCCTTTTCCGCCAAGCACGTGTCGCGGAACAATACTGAATGCCAATGCGCCGGTGGCCGCAACTTTAACGAATTTGCGACGATTGATTTGCGACATATTGCCGGTAACTTCCTGCAATTTCACATCGTTGAGACGGGGCGACTCACCTTCATTAGGAATGTCATTTTTCATATCTGCTGAATTATAATTGGGCAGGCAAAATAATTATATTAAAATTTAATTCAAAATAATAATTGTAAAATTAACGCTTATTTTGTTCTGCTATCCAGGCCCGGGAAGGAGACAATACGTTAACGGAGGATTGCGAAATATCAATTAATCCTTCATGGAACGCCACAGCTTGTGGCAAGGCATTATGTTTCAGCCTATTCCTTAATAAATATGTTTATAATCAAGCATTTATATGCTTTATAGCTAAGATAATTGCGGCTATTTTATTTTATTTCATAAAGTATTGCCTGAAATGCACTTTTTAACATTCGCTTCATCTATAACTTTACGGCAAGTTTTTTCGCTTCAATTCATCTTTAGTAATAATTGTACAACAAACACTTAATTTTTGACAAAATATCCACCGCATAGCTTTAGGTTGCTTTGTTTTATTCGAAAAAAAATGATGAGACTATTAAAAATAGCATTATTGAGGCAATATTCTCTTGTTGATTCTTTTGATCAATCCCGGCCCTTCATAAATAAACCCGGTATAAAGCTGGATGAGCGAAGCGCCGGCATTCAGTTTTTCAATTGCATCTTCCGGTGAGTGAATGCCACCAACCCCAATGATTGGAAATGCACCGTTCGATTTTTTTGCTAGATAGCTAATCACTTCGGTCGAACGTACAGTCAGTGGCTTGCCACTTAACCCTCCGGTCTCGTTTTTAAGCTCATCTTTTGATATTAAACCATCTCTACTGATGGTAGTATTGGTTGCTATAATACCGGCAATGCCCGTTTGTTTTACTATTTCTACTATATCATCAAGCTGTTCATTGGTCAAATCAGGGGCTATTTTCAGTAAGATGGGCCTGCTGATGCCATTTTTAAAATTGTGTTGCTGTAAGGTATTTAATAAAGCCATCAAAGGCTCTTTTTCCTGCAATTCGCGCAGGCCCGGGGTATTGGGCGAACTTACATTCACCACAAAATAATCAACCACATCAAATAAACGGTCGAAACATTTTACATAATCCCCTACCGCATTATCATTAGCTGTATTTTTGTTTTTGCCGATATTGCCCCCAATAATTAATTTTTTTTGTCGTTCGTTGGCATTGCTGCGAAAAGCAGCCAGCCTGTCGGCAACCACGTCGGCACCAACATTATTGAAACCCATGCGGTTAATAAGCCCACCGTCATCCGGCAGCCTAAACATGCGTGGTTTCGGATTTCCGGGTTGGGCTAAAGGCGTTACTGTGCCTACTTCAACAAAACCAAAGCCCAGGTTGGCCATTTCGCCTATCATCTCTGCATTTTTATCGAAACCCGCCGCCAGCCCTACCGGGTTTTTAAATTTCAGGCCAAAAACTTCCTTTTCCAGTCGCGCATCTTCAATCCCCCATATTGCCCGGCTTAATGCCGCTCCGCCAGGAAAACGGTTTACACGTTTGAGGTTAGCAGTTACAAAGTGATGCACATTTTCCGGATCGAACTGGAAAAGTATAGGCTTTATCAAAAAATACATGTCGGCAAAGTTAGGGCTTTTGGTTCATAATTGATAGTTCATGGCTGATGGTAGAGAATTAGTAAATTGATTTTACGCTATGAAAAGATGGCTGTATTAACAATGGCAGTTTAAACCAAATCATCGATGTTGGTTGTTTGTTTGCGCACTATAATCAGTACGCAGGTTTGCTAATTAAAGGCTATATGGGTCAATTACCTTCATTCCCTTAATATTTTTAAAGTCAGATGTGTTCCGGGAAATCAAAACCAGGCCATGCACAAGAGTTGTAGCGGCAATGATGGCATCGCCTAAAGCTATTTTTTGGGTTTGCCTTACCAGGATGGTTTTTTCTATAACGGCATTGTCAATAGGTAATATATTTGCTATTTCCATAAAAGAATACAAAGGGATTAGCTGTTCTTTAGTTGCGTTGAGCCACCCCAATACTTCGATCTTTGTAACTGCTGATACAACAGGTTCAACCGAGTTTAGCAATTCTTTTGCCTTTTGCGGCAATTTGTTGGCGAAGTTATCGATGATAACGTTAGTGTCGATTAAATAGCCCTGTTCCATTCTTTGCGGGCTTGTTCGGTATGGTCCTTTAATGATTGATAATCATTTTCCGAGAGTATGCCACAAAAGTCAGCCATCGATTTTTTAGCGGCCTGCTTTTCCTCTGTCAGTTCATCTTTTGAATAAAGCAGCACTTCAATCTCCTTGCCGATATAGCTATTAGGTATAGACAACTGGAGTTTGTTATTTTTCGGTGTTACAATTGTCTTTATCATATAAATATATTTAAGCAACCGTTATAATTACAAATTTAAGTAAATAAAAGCCATAAAAAGAATTAGTCCTGCCTTATCAAAAGTTAAGGGTATAGAATTGGGGGTTTTAATTTCATCAATAACTTTGCGGCCTGGTACAACAGTTCCTGGCAGAAAAATAAGCTAAATTACCTTTGTGCTATTAAAGAATATTTATATTAGCGACGGCTAAGTTAACGGCCAATTACGGCTAATAACTATGATCCACGAACTATGAACACCAAAAACTCCCGCCGCAGCTTTATTAAAAATGCCTCAATGGGCACAATTGCAACTTTAGCCTTGCCTCAAATTGTTTCGGCTGCATTTGCTAATGAAAATATTAAAAAGGTTGAGTTAAATAAAGATGATATTATTCTTTTCCAGGGCGATTCAATTACTGATTGGGGACGCAATTACTCAGCCACACAGCCAAACAGCACAAACTCATTAGGATCGGGCTACGTATTGTTAACGGCGGGGCACCTGTTGCTTAAATATCCCGAAAAAAACCTGCATATATATAACAAAGGCATCAGCGGCAATAAAGTTTACCAGCTGGCCGACCGCTGGGATGCCGACTGCCTGGCTTTAAAGCCCAATGTTTTAAGTATCCACATAGGTGTAAATGATTTTTGGCATACCCTGACCAATGGCTATACCGGCACCATCGATACCTATATAACCGATTACCATAAGTTACTTGACCGTACCAAACAAGCTTCACCCAATGTAAAACTGATTATTTGTGAACCCTTTGCCCTTAAAGGCGTTAAGGCAGTTGATGATAAGTGGTACCCCACCTTTGATCTTTTCAGAAAAGCAGCCCGCGATATCGCCACAGAATACAATGCCACGTTTGTACCACTTCAGTCTGTTTTTGATAAAGCCGTTGAGTCGGCCCCTGCCCCTTACTGGAACCTCGATGGGGTGCATCCATCTGTAGCCGGCGAAGCCCTAATGGCCCAGGCATGGATGGAAGCTGTGGGTTAGAAGTGAAAGGCAAAAGGTGAAAGGCAAAAGGCAGTATAAATACTTCGACAGTCGTTATTCGAATTCTTTTTTTGATGTTTTGCATTTTCGGGCCTTTCACCATTCACCTTTCACCTTTCCCCTCAAAATCGTATCTTTGCGCCCAAATGATCGCTATTAATAACCTCACGTTCGAGATCGGTGCGCGCGCCCTATATGATGAAGCCAACTGGCATATAAAACCCGGAGAAAAAATTGGCCTTATCGGCGCAAATGGCACCGGGAAAACCACCCTTTTAAAAATTATTGTGGGCGATTATACGCCTACATCGGGTACCATATCCATGGCCAAGGACCTTACTTTAGGCTACCTTAACCAGGATTTGCTCTCCTACTCATCCGACAAAAATATATTACATGTTGCTATGGAAGCTTTTGAGCGCCAAAACCAGCTGCATGATGAAATAGAAAACCTGCTGCAAAAACTTGAAACAGAATATACCGAAGACCTGCTGCATAAGCTGAGCGATAAACAGCATGAGTTTGAAGTGCTTGATGGCTACAACATTGAATACAAAGCCCACGAAATTTTAGCCGGTTTAGGTTTCAGCGAGCCTGATACCCACCGCAAGCTTAGCGAATTTTCGGGCGGATGGCGGATGCGCGTGATGCTTGCCAAAATATTATTGCAGGCACCCGATATTTTGCTACTCGATGAGCCTACCAACCACCTCGACTTACCATCGATACAATGGCTGGAAGAATATTTAAAGGCATTTGACGGTGCAGTGGTAATCGTATCGCACGACAGGTGGTTTTTGGATAAAGTAATTAACCGTACCGTTGAAACGCGCAAAGGAAAACTTACTGTTTATGCCGGCAATTATTCTTTTTATCTTGAAGAAAAGGCACAGCGAGAAGAAATTCAAAAAGGCGAATATAAAAACCAGCAATCAAAAATAAAACAGGAAGAGCGTTTGATCGAACGTTTCAGGGCAAAGGCATCGAAGGCAAAAATGGCGCAGTCGCGCATCAAAGCTTTGGATAAACTGGAGCGTGTGGATGATGTTGATGATGATAATCCAACCGTAAATTTTAGCTTCCGTTTCTCGAGGCAATCAGGTCGGCATGTGGTAACGCTTGAGCATGTAACTAAAAAATACCCGGCAATCGATATTTTAACCAATGCCGAGGCAGTTATTGAAAAGGGTGATAAAATTGCCTTGATCGGTGCGAATGGCAAAGGTAAATCAACCTTGTTACGCATCATTGCAGGCGCTGATAAAGATTTTACAGGCAAAGCAGAAACCGGGCACAACGTTACCCAAACCTTTTTTGCCCAGCACCAACTGGAGGCATTGCACCTTGAACATACCTCCTTACAGGAACTACAATCATTCGCACCAAAACACACAGAAACTGAATTGCGTACCATTTTAGGTTCGTTTTTGTTTACCGGCGATGATGTATTTAAAAAGATAAAAGTACTATCGGGAGGCGAGAAATCGCGTGTGGCATTAGCTAAGGCGCTTACTGCCGATGCCAATTTCCTGGTACTGGATGAGCCCACCAACCACCTCGATATACAATCGGTAAATATATTAGTGCAAGCCTTACAGCAATATGAAGGCACCATCATTGTAGTATCGCACGACCGGTATTTTCTTGATAATGTGGCAAATAAAATATGGTTTATTGAGGATCAACAGATAAAACAATACCCGGGCACTTATGCCGAGTATGATGTATGGAACGCCAAACGCAAATTGGAACCAAAAACTGCTGCCCCTGCGCCCCAACCTAAAAAAGAGGAAAAAAAAGAGCCTGCGCTACAGCCAAAACAGCATAATGAAAATAAATTCCAACAGTTAAAAAAACTTAACCAGGATTTAGCCAGGATGGAAGAGCAGATCGGTGGGTTGGAGCGCGAAATAAAGCAGATTGAGGCGCAATTGGCTGATGAAAAGTTATATAATGACGCAGCAAAATCAAAAGAGGTAAATAATAATTACGATAAAAAGAAGTTAGAACTGGGAAGTATTCAGCTAAAGTGGGAAGCTTTGGCTGAGCAGATAATGGAACTGGAAGCGTAGGCTGATTTCGGAATTTCGATTTCGGATTTATTTTTGATTTGCAATAAATATGCAATCGCATCTTCCATCCTTCTTTTGTTGCCTGCGATAGAGGCGGCTGTCAAGCGAAGCGATGACGGGGTGAGTAAACTATAAGAGCGACATCGACACCAATGCCTGGCGCTATCTAAACATAAATTATGAAGAAGTTTTACATACCCCTGTTCCTATCACTTTTTGTCACAAAAATATTCGCCCAATCCACCTACGATAATGCGGTTTTTAAACCCGAAATAAAAAGCGTTGAGTTTTATAACACCTCAAAAAAGGCGTCTTTCCCTATCATCACCCTGGGTTCGGGTGAAAAGGTATTACTCACATTTGATAACCTGCTGGGCGGCACGCAAAATTACTCATACACCATTGAACATTGTGATGATAGCTGGAACTCATCCAACCTGTCGACAACAGACTATATGAAAAACTATAGCGATGACAGGCTTACTGACTACAGCTATTCGACAACTACCATACAAAAATACACCCACTACCAGTTAAAGCTCCCAAATGAAAATATTGCCCCAAAAATTCCGGGAAATTATATTTTAAAGGTTTTTGAAGACGGCGACCAATCGAAATTGGTACTTACCCGGAAAATGTATGTGGTTAGTCCAAAAATCGCGATAAATGCCCAAATTGTACCTTCAAATGACAATTCCTTAAGGCAAAGCAACCAAAAAATAAACTTCACACTTGATTATGGCAGCCTCCGTGTTCAAAACCCGGGCGCAGATATCCGCACCTTTATCATGCAAAATGCCCGTACCGAAACTGCCGTATTAAATACCCAGCCAACTTATATCAGGGGTACGCAATTGGAGTTTAGCGATGTAACCCAAAATGATTTTCCTGGCGGCAATGAATTCAGGCATTTTGATACACGCAGCCTGAAAGTAAATTCCGAAAATATTTTACACATCTACCGCGATACCGCCAATACCGTTCTTTTATTGACAGACCCTGACCGTGGCCAGCAGCCGAATTATGCTTTTTTTTATGACCTTAATGGCAGCTTCTACGTACTTAACCAGGATGGCGTTGACCCGCGCACCGATGCTGACTACGCGCATATGTATTTTAATCTATCCACCAAACGGCAGCCTGATGATGGTACGCCTTACGTAGTTGGCCAGTTTAATGATTATAAGCTGGACGATAAAAGCAAAATGCACTATGATGCTGCAAACGGCAAATATGCAGTTAGTCTGTTTT
>Ga0207054_1107_pt1 | contig 25285 bp, 17 predicted proteins | sample Alteio_BWMinCont_60_FD_153288 | JGI IMG/M metagenome (GOLD analysis project Ga0207054, IMG submission 153288) | Enriched cells from forest soil in Barre Woods Harvard Forest LTER site, Petersham, Massachusetts, United States -... | ecosystem: Environmental > Terrestrial > Soil > Temperate forest >... | reverse complement strand
GGCATATTCCAATTCCTCAAACCCGCGCCCAAATACAAATGGGTCGCCGCCTTTCAGCCTTACCACATGACCATAGTTGATCGCATAATCAACCAATAACTTATTTATGGTATCCTGTGAATGGGTATGATCACCCGAACGTTTGCCTACATATACCTTCACCGCGTTTTCAGGGGCATAGGCTAATAACTCTTCATTAACCAGCGCATCATATAAAACTACATCGGCAATATTTAAAGCTTTTATAGCTTTTACGGTTATCAATTCTGCATCACCCGGACCGGCTCCAACCAATGTTATTTTTGGTTGCTTATTTGTTTGTTCTGGTATCATGATTGTACTACTTCCTCTCTTTTGGCTTTAACTAAATTTAAAAAGTCATTTGCAGCAGCCCGGTAGGTGGTTGCAAATTCTTGCGACGGCTCATTTTTATTGATCTGTAATACCAGGTCGCTGAAGGTGCCGTTTACATTCAATTCGCCTTTTTCTATATAATTTGTATCAAACTCGCGTATAATTCCGGCTTGTGTACTGCTGTTAATGCCTTTATCCAGCAATAAAGCCTTTGCCGAGCTTATAAACACGTTATAGGAATGATAAATAGCATCAGACCAGGCACCATTATTAAAAGAGTCATTGGCCCAGCCCATTTTTTCTTCTGATTCAAACAGTAAAGTAGCAACCAGATCAATTACCACACCCGCACATTCGCCTACACCAATAGCGGTAGCAAATGTTTCTTCGTGGCCCCAGTCAACAAATTCTTCATCGGTCAATGTTTCCAGGTTTGCCAAAGGCTTTAATAATTGATAAAAATAATCTTTACCCTGCCTGTCATAATAGTTATGGAAGGTTTCGTCTTCAATGGAGTTCTGTTTGTAATCATCCAATACTACTCTTAAAACATGGGTAGCGCGTTTGGCGGGGACTTTAATCACCTTTTCGGCCGCGCGGCCAACGCCATCACCAACTGTACCACCGCCCAAAAGCACCTGTACAGATGGCAATACCCGTGTTCCGGCTTTTAATGAACTACCATGAAAGCCAATATGCGCTAAACCATGCTGTCCGCATGAGTTCATGCAGCCGCTTATTTTAATCTTGATCTCGCGATTATAGATCAAATCTTCGTATTCTGAATAGATCAAATCTTCCAGCACGCGCGAAAGCGTCATGCTGTTTGATATACCTAAATTACAAGTGTCGGTACCCGGGCAGGTGGTTACATCGGCAACACTGTCAAAGCCTGGATTTGCAAACCCAAGTTCGGCCAAACCTTTAAACAGGCCCGGTAAACCTTCCTTCCGTGCAAATTTTAATAGTAAACCCTGGTTTTGGGTAATTCTTATTTCATCGGCAACATAAGGTTGAATGGCCGCCACCAGTTGGCGAGCCTTATCAGTAGGAATATCGCCAACTTCTACTTTAATATAAACGCCGTAAAAACCTTCCTGCTTTTGCTCAAAAACGTTGGTGTCCAGCCATTGCTGATAATGTAACTGATCAACAATTTCAACAGCCGGGTAGGTTGCTTCCGGAACTACCGGTAATGGAACAGAATCACGGTTAATCTTAAAGGTTTTAACTTTATTGGCAATCCGCTCTATTTTGGTTAGTCTTAAAACCTCTTCCAGTCCCAGTTTTTGGATAAGGTATTTCATCCGGGCCTTGTTGCGGTTATTGCGTTCGCCGTAGCGGTCAAACACCCGGATCACTGACTCAATATAAGGGATCAACTGATCCTCAGGTAAAAACTCTTCAACAATACTGGCTAATATGGGCTGTGCGCCCAGGCCGCCGCCTAACATCACTTTAAACCCGCGTTCGTTGTTGCTGTTGATCTTTGGTATTACACCAATATCATGTATGTAGGAAAATGCAGTATCGTTATCATTTGACGAAAACGATATTTTGAACTTACGGCCCATTTCCTGGCAAATCGGGTTACGTAAAAAATATTCAAAGGTAGCCTGTGCATAGGGTGAAACATCAAATGGCTCCAGCGGGTCAATACCCGAAGCAGGAGAAGAGGTAACATTTCTAACCGTATTTCCGCATGCTTCACGCAGCGTAATGTCATCCTGTTCCAGTTCGGCCCATAGCTGTGGTGTTCTGTCGAGGCTCACATAATGTATCTGGATGTCCTGGCGAGTGGTGAGGTGCAAATTACGGCTGGCGTATTTGTCAGAAATATCGGCAATGCGTAGCAATTGCTTAAAAGTTACCTTCCCAAATGGCAGTTTAATGCGTACCATTTGTACACCAGGTTGCCTTTGTCCGTAAACTCCTCTTGCCAGGCGCAGGCTTCTAAACTTTTCATCATGTATTTTGCCTTCACGAAAATCCCTGATCTTTTTTTCAAGATCGATAATGTCCTTTTCAACAATCGGGTTCTCCAGTTCCGTTCTGAAGCTTTGCATATTATCTTATCAATTTGTTGTTACAAAAAAGCCCCTTCAGCTAAGGCGAAAGAGGCATATATCTTTACAATTATAGCCATAATCAATTGCCTTTTGTGCGGCAACACATCATTGTTATAAAGTATTTACAATTCATTTTCTTCATTCTGTCCGACAAATATATAGATATACTATGGAATTGGTAGAATTTTTATGAAAAAACCTGATTTTTACAATTAGTTGATCAAACACAAATCTTAAATCTCACCCAACCCTCTTTACGCCGTAGGCGAAGAGAGGGTCGCCCAGCGTAGCGTCGGCGGGGTGAGTTGTCGCCGACACGCATTGACGGTAATGTCGCTTCATTAGGACTCACCTCCCGATAGCTATCGGGACTAAATCGCTCGATCACCTTCTCTTCGCTGCGCGTAAAGAGGGTAAAAACGTCAATTATTTTATTTTAATGCATTGTCTGGTGATCGAAATGGTCTAAATTGCATAACTGTTAAAATTTAACATATGTAGGTTGATTTTTTAACCTTAATTACCTTGCTTTGACCCAGAACATATATATCCATGAAAAAATACATAGCCATTTCATTTTTCTTATCAATCGCTATAGCAGCCTTTGCTCAAACTGATACCACACAAAAAATTATACCGGGCCGCAAAAATGATGTGTCACAACAAAACAAACCTTATGTGATTTTGGTGTCTGCCGATGGTTTTCGATATGATTATGCCGAAAAATACCAGGCAACGCATTTGCTCAAATTAGCCGGCGAGGGTGTAAAAGCATCTTCCATGATTCCTTCTTATCCATCGGTTACATTTCCTAACCATTATACTTTGGTAACAGGGCTTTATCCTGCACACCAGGGAATTGTTAATAATGCGTTTTACGATCGCGACCGTAAGGGGTTTTATTCGATGAGCAACAAAGCCAAGGTGGCTGATGCAAGCTGGTATGGTGGTACGCCGCTATGGGTACTGGCCGAGCAGCAACATATGCTCACTGCCAGTTTTTATTGGGTAGCATCAGAGGCGCCTATAAAAAACATAAATCCAACTTATTATTATGTTTATAACGACCAGATTGACCTTCATAAACGCGTACAGGCCGTTGTTAACTGGTTGAAGCTGCCACCAGAGAGCCGTCCACATTTTATTACCTTTTATTTTCCACAGGTCGATCATGCCGGTCATAGTTTTGGTCCCGATGCGCCGGAAACCGCACAGGAAGTACATTTTGTTGACAATGCAATGGAGGAACTGACCACCGCTGTAAAATCAACAGGATTGGACGTGAATTTTATTTTTGTTTCGGATCATGGTATGACCAAAATAGATACCGAGCATCCCATCAAAATACCTGCAGCTATTGATACTTCAAAATTTATAGTTTCTGGCGACGGAATATTGGTTGAGTTATATGCAAAGGATACAAAATATGTAGCCGAAACTTACGATCAGCTTAAAAACGAAGCTGATAAATACAAAGACTATAAAGTATATTTAAGCCAGGATGTACCTGCCTATTTACATTACAATAAGAGTGACGACCGGTTCAATCGCATAGGTGATATATTGCTGATACCTAACTGGCCAAAAGTATTCAACTTGAACAACCGCAGGCTGTCTCCCGGTACACATGGTTATGACCCGGCTGTGGTTAAGGATATGCACGCCACTTTTTTTGCATGGGGGCCGGCATTTAAACAACATTTAAATATACCCGCATTTCAAAATGTAGATGTATTTCCGCTGATTACGGATATTTTAGGATTAAGCTATACCGATAAGATTGATGGCACGAAGAAGTTGGCCGATGAAGTATTGCTAAAACCGTAATCAGGTGCCAGGTAAATGTTAAATATCAATTATCAACTTATTTTCCCTGGCGATGATGTCCGCTATACTGGTTTCAGTTAGTATTTTTAGTGTAGCATCCCGTACATCGATAAATACGTCTCTTATCCCACAGGTAACTTCCGAGTGGCATTCGTCGCATTTATGATAAAAATTAAGGCTGGCACACGGAACCATAGCTATGGGCCCATCGGTAATACGCATAATGCTAACCAGGTAAATATCTTTAGGGTCCTTGTTTAAGCTATAGCCACCACCGGCGCCTTTTTTGCTGTATAAAAAACCGGCGTTACGAAGATCGAGCAAAATTTGTTCAAGGAACTTTTTGGGGATACGCTCCAGTTCAGCAATTTTTGAAATTTGCATCGGTGGTTTGTCGGTGTTTTTACCGAGTATCACCAGCGCCTTAATTGCATATTTAGTTTTCTTTGATAGCATTTTTAAATAATAACTTTCAAACTTAATTAAAGATTTTCATATCTCGCTAACTTACAGCATAGCTTACTTTTTATCGATGTGTCCCAAATCCTTACCCGGACTAACCACATCACGCACCAATTGCTTCAGTTCTTTGATCTCCGGAAATCGTCCCTGTTCTTTACGATCGAACAATACAGCGCTATCAATACGGATATTATATTTACCTGCTGTTTCGCTTGGTTGCAGGGTTACGCCATATAATTCTTCCTCAAAGGTGGTCAATAGTTCTTGTGCCATATAGGCAGCACGTAACAACCAGTTGCATTTTGGGCAATATTCAATGGTAATTGCAGGTTTCATATCATAAATCGCTCTTCGGTATGTGTTGTTAAAACAGAAATTTGGTCGCCGACCGAAATGGACCCCAGCTCCTCACTTATTAAATTTTGTCCCAGGTAAACATTGTTGTTTTTAAATCGGTAAGTAGCTAACGTTTTTGAAGGTTCTTTTGAGTTTGTAGCATCGTCCTGATTAATGGTGGGGATGTTGCACCTGGCGCATAATTTTACACCATGAAATATGATATGGTTTATAACAAGCCTATCCATCGTGTCTTCCTCATAAGCATCACCACCAGTAAAAACGATATTGGGCCTAAAGCGGTCTATTGGTACCGGAGAGTCGAGTTTGCTATTCAGATCATCTAATGATGACTGACCTATGATCATAAAAGGATAAGCATCGGAAAAGGAAGTGAAACTGTTGGCCGGTGTATATCGCAGATCTGTTTGACGCTCACTTTTATCGGGCATATAAACCAACCTGCAGTTTATGTTTAACACATTAGTAAACCATTTATCCGCTTTTTTGCTGACAAATTGCCCGGTGCAGGTATCATCCCAAATAACGACATCCACAAATTCTTCTGTTTCTGGCGTAAAAGGAATAATAATTTCAGATCCGGTTATTTTATTTGTGATCTTTAAACCATCGCTTAAAATATTAACTTTCAACAGGGCCATCTTAGCCCGCTCTCGTTGCGAAAGGAAGCGGTTTTGTTCATCTACCAACATCCAGCGGCGGTCATATTGAAAACCGCGATCAGTAAGGACAGCTGTGTTAACCTGTACGCCGCCCAGTGATTTGATTGGATAAATGTATAGCTCACTGATTTTTAACATGTATGATATTTATAGGTAAAGTTATAAAATTCAGGCATATTTTTATTGCGAATAATGCGCGATGAGATACAAATTACATTAAAACAAATATGATTTTTGAATAACTCATAAATTATTTACCTTGCGTCAGGAAATGGTGTCTTCCTTTTAAAAACCGCATTTGCTGATGGCGCCTACAAATTAACTGTCGTACATATTTGCGATGTAATTATTTGCAGGTGAAAAAAAGTCAATCCGAATCTAACTCTTCTATAAAGCATTTGCTTTACCTTACTTTATTAATTATCCCCGTTTCTGCTGTTATCGGTAGCGCAGTTGCCTTGTTTTTATGGTTGTTAAACCTGTCGATACACTTTCGCTTTGATCACCCCTGGCTATTGTATTTACTACCTTTGGCGGGTTTGTTAATCCATTTCATTTATAAATCTGTTGGCGGTTCGTCCGAAAAGGGGAACAATCTTCTTATTGAAGAAATACACCAGCCGGGCGGTGGTATTCCAAAGCGCATGGCCCCGATCATTTTACTTACCACTATTATTACCCATTTATTTGGAGGCTCGGCCGGCCGTGAGGGTACTGCGGTACAGATGGGGGGTAGCATTGCCGCTATGTTTGGCAAGTGGTTTAAGTTAGAAAAAAAGGATGTGCGTATATTGCTGATAGCAGGCATTGCAGCCGGGTTCGGCGCCGTTTTCGGGACACCATTAACCGGGGCAATATTTGCCATAGAAGTATTAACCATAGGTAGTATAGAATATGGTGCATTTTTTCCTGCAATTATCGCGGGTATTACCGGAGATTTGACCGTATCGGCATGGCGTGTCCATCATACAGTATATCATATTGATGCGGTAGCTAAGACATCTTTTTTTTCGCTAACCGACCTTCCTGTTGAGGGGATTTTAATAATCAAGATCATTATCGCTTCTGTAATTTTTGGATTGGTAAGTTATCTGTTCGCCATAGGTGTACATCAAATAAAATCCCTGTTTTTAAAACTATTTAAAAGAACCTGGCTCATCCCCATTTTAGGCGGCCTTATTATAATAGCTTTAACCTATGTGCTGGGTAAACCAGATTACCTGAGTCTTGGAGTAGATGCGCAATACCCCGGCGCGGTTACTATACCATCAGCATTTCAAGCAGGCGGGGCGCAAACCTGGAGCTGGTTATGGAAAACTATCTACACAACGCTAACGTTAGGTACGGGGTTTAAAGGCGGCGAGGTTACGCCCTTGTTTTATATTGGCGCTACTTTAGGAAACACCTTATCGGTATGGTTAAACTCGCCGGTAAGCCTTTTTGCAGCGTTAGGGTTTATAGCGGTTTTTGCAGGCGCAACTAATACACCGCTTGCCTGTACCTTTATGGGTATAGAACTTTTTGGCAGCGAACATGCCGTATTATTTGGCATTGCCTGTTTTACCGCCTATTTGTTTAGCGGGCACACGAGTATATATAGTGCCCAGCGCATTGCCCTGCCTAAAATTTTCGAAACCGGGCTCCCTGATCAAACTTTGAAAACACAAACCAATAAGCGATGGGAATATTTATATAAAAAGCTGTATAAATACCGGGTTGATTTAAGAAAACGAAAATTATAACAACACGATTTTATACTCGTTTTACCTACTTAAAAGTATTTTTTAGAATTTGAAATTGAATATTTTAGTATTTCAGCCTATCTTGTGCGTGTTTTTAAAAAGAAAATCTTTAGAAAGTTGGTTCAAACTATGTTGATTATCACTTAATTAGTTTCGCTTAATTACAATTAACAACATTGTTACCTGCTATAACTTATATTTTTATCACTTTTACATGCCCTCTAATTATTCGGATTTGATCTTTAAAAATCCAATTATCTATTTTAATTTAGTAATGCGCAACTCTTTCAAATTTAAGTTGTTGTTGTCAAAAGTCACATCAAGCTGTTTTAAATGGCAAACATTTTTTAATATGGGTACTATCCGCTTTTTCTTACTTATCGGTTTGTTTTGTATATCAACGCTGACCTTTGCTCAAATAAAGCGAAGCAGTGTTTTGGCGCCTCCGCTTTATATACCAGATACTAATAAAAAGATGACTGTAGGTGCTAAGGATACAAACATCAATCACACCAATCAGTTTTTTACATTAAGGCAATGCATTGATTATGCGTTATTGCATCAGCCTTCTTTAAACCGGTCATTAATTAATGTAAATATAACCAAGGAAACCAATGCCGTAAATTTAGCAGCATGGTTACCGCAGGTAAATGCAACCGGTAGCTTAATACATTATATACAGGTCCCAAATAGCAATGCAGCAGCAGCTTCAAGCAGTACAGGCACTACCACAGGCAGAAGCTCGGTAGCCAATACTTTTGTACCCCAATTAGCTGTTTCGCAAGCTATATTTAGCCCAAATCTTTTGTACACACACCGTACGGCCCCTTTATTAGTTCAGTCGTCTGAACAGGTGACAGACAGTACCAAGATATTTTTAGTTTCGTCAATCACCAAGTCCTTCTATAATGTATTGCTTACATTAGAGCAGATAAATGTTTTAAAAGAAGATACTACGCGTTTGGGCAAAAATGTGCGCGATACTTACCATCAGTATATCGGTGGTATTGTTGACGAAACAGATTACGAGGAAGCCACCATCACCTTAAACAATTCAAAGGCACAGCTAAAGCAGGCAAATGAAAATGTAACCCCACAATTTGCATCTTTAAAACAGCTGATGGGCTATCCGGCCGATCAACCTCAGTTTAACGTAAGCTTTGATACTACCCAAATGATGCAGGGTATTCATATTGATACTGCACAGCAATTACGTTATGAAAACCGGATCGAGTTTAAGCAGTTGAATACGCAGAAAATATTGCAGAATGAACTGATACATTATTATAACTTTCAGTGGGTGCCAACGGTATCTGCGTTTTTTAACTATGATCTTTCTTTCCAAAATAACAATTTAGGTAGTCTTTTAGGAACATCTTATCCAACATCCTTAATAGGAGTATCTTTCAGCATACCAATTTTCACCGGCTTTGCACGATTGCATAATGTACAAAAGGCTAAGTTACAGGCGAAATTACTTGACTGGGATCAGATCGACTTGAAGTCGCAAATCTATACCGAATACACTACCGCCCTGGCCAATTACAAAAGCAACTACTATAATTTACAGTTATTGCAAAAAAACGTGGCGTTGGCTCAACGTACTTACTTTGTTGTCGATTTACAATATAAACAAGGTATTGTGGCTTATTTAAATGTAATCACTGCCGAATCAAACTTAATAACATCCGAAATAAATTACCTAAACTCCCTGTTCCAGGTGCTGTCAAATAAAATAGACCTGCAAAAAGCAATGGGAAGCATTACTTATTAACAATGTACAAAATCAACACCCGCTCCATGAATAGAGTAATATTTAATACTATTTTAATTAGCTGCCTGATGCTGGGAGCTTGTAAAAAAAAGCTGCCTCCTGTTGTAAATGAGGTGCCTGTAAATTTAATCAAGGTAAAAGAACAAACGGTATTGTATTATGATAAATACCCGTCAACAACAGCTGCCTTAAGCCAGGATAACTTGCTTCCCCAGGTATCTGGTGCAATCACAGGTATATTTTTTACCGAAGGGCAGCTGGTTAAAAAAGGCCAGAAACTATACGAAATAGATAAGCGGATTTACCAGGCTAATTATGACGCGGCAGTAGCTAATGAAAAAGTTACTGAAAGTACTCTTTTACAATCGCAGCAAGATGCAGAGCGTTACGAATATTTGAACAAATATAACGCGGTTGCCAAGCAATTGTATGATCATGCCATGATCACCCTGGCAACTTCAAAGGCGCAGGTGAAATCGGCAGAAGAAGCGGTAAAATCAGCCAAAACAAACTTAGCCTATGCAACCATCTATGCGCCATTTAACGGAACAATTGGTTTTAGCCAGGTGAAATTAGGTACTGTTGTTTCTCCGGGAACCGTTTTGAATACGGTATCGACAGATGATCCGATGGCTGTTGACTTTATTGTAAATGAAAAACAATTGCCAAAATTCGAGAAATTGCAGGAAGTAAAAAACCAGGAACGCGACTCGTTATTTACTTTTTTACTGCCGGATAATTCACTTTATCCCGCAACCGGAAAAATTACCGTTATTGACCGTGCTGTTGATTCTCAAACCGGCTCAATCAGGGTAAGGCTTGTTTTCGACAATCCCAAACATTATTTACGGGTTGGTATGAGCGGCGTGGTACGCGTACATAACCAGGATACCAAACCACAATTAGTATTGCCAAATAAAGCGGTTGTAGAGCAAATGGGCGAATACTTTGTATTTGTTGCAGCAGATACCTTAGTTAATAACCCTAAAATGGGCGCCGACTCGGCCAAAAAGCAAATGAAAGCGCTTTTAGCACATCAAAAAAAGGTTGTTACCGGCCAAACAATCGGGCCTAACGTGGTAATAAAAAGCGGCATCAATGCGGGTGATCGTGTTATTGTGGACGGCTTGCAATCACTTCATGATGGTTCAAAAATAACTACCTCTAATAAGGTAAAAGGATCAGGTGGTGGTAAAGGCGCTAAGTAGCGATAGCAACCAGGTAATAATACAAATTGTGCTTTTAGCTAATGAATAATCTATGATTGCTAATACCTTTATAAAACGACCCGTAACTGCAATAGTTATATCAATTGTGTTGGTTATTACCGGTACGGTATCTATCCTGCTTTTGCCTATTGACCAGTATCCGGATATTACGCCGCCTATTGTACAGGTAAACGGGCAGTTTACCGGCGCCGATGCCCAAACTGTTGAACAAACGGTTGCCACACCTATTGAGGAACAGGTAAACGGTACGCCGGGCATGGAATACATGCAAAGTAATAGTACCAATAACGGCTTGATGTCAATGAACGTTACCTTTAAAATAGGAACTGATATTGATGTGGCCGCGCTGGATGTTCAAAACAGGGTGAGTATTGCCACACCGCTATTGCCGGCAGTGGTAAGTAGGTTGGGGTTAACTGTACGGGCGCTTAATCCGAGTATGCTGATGATGGTGGCCATTTATGCGCCAAAGGATTCGCATAACATCACCTTTTTAGATAACTACACCAATATTTTTATACAGGATGCCTTGTTACGTGTGCCGGGAGTAGGTAGTATCAACCGATTCACCGACGACTTTAGTATGCGCATCTGGATGAACCCCGAAAAGTTGGCATCCTATAGCTTAACACCCGCCGATGTAATAGCAGCTCTTAACGCACAAAACGTACAGGTAGCAGCAGGTACAGCCGGCGTTCCGCCGCAGTCATCAAGCCAAACTTATGAGTTAGGCATTTTGGTGAATGGCAGGTTGAGCAAAGTATCCGAGTTTCAAAACATTGTTGTAAAAACCATTCCCAGTACCGGCGAATTGGTATATATGAAAGACGTTGCCCGGGTTGAGTTGGGTAAATTTACATTTTCAAGTAACTCGTTTGTTGACGGTCACCGTGCTTCTTATTTGCAGATATACCAGGCCCCCGGAAGCAACGCGCTTGAAACCGCTAAAGGAGTTTATGATGAGTTAGCCAAATTGCGTCAAACTTTTCCTACCGATGTAGAATACAGTGTTCCGTTTGAATCGGTAACCGTTGTGAAGGTTTCTATGCAGGACGTTGTGGGCACGTTGTTAAAAACACTCGGACTGGTGGCGCTGGTGGTGTTCCTGTTTTTACAGACATGGCGCTCAACACTCATTCCCGTTTTGGCTATCCCGGTATCCATATTTGGTACATTCTGTTTCTTTATACCGCTTGGCTTTACCATTAACACGCTAACCATGTTTGGTTTTGTGCTGGCTATAGGTATAGTGGTGGATGATGCCATTATTGTGGTGGAAGCGGTGCAACATTATATTGACCACAATAAGATGTCGCCTAAGGAAGCCACCTACCAGGCCATGAAAGATATTTCGGCGCCGGTTGTAGCTATTGCGCTTATATTGGCGGCAGTGTTTGTACCGGTAGGATTTATTCCCGGTATAGTAGGGCGGTTATACCAGCAATTTGCTATTACCATCGCTATATCAGTAATGATATCTGCATTTATCGCGTTATCATTGACCCCGGCACTATGTACGTTACTTTTAAAACCTACCGACGTTAACCGAAAACCCAATTGGCTGGACAGGCAGTTCGCCAAATTCAACGCCTGGTTTGACAGGGTAACGGCCCAATATACCAACGGCGTTAAGAAGAGTATTACCGGTGCAAAGTACATCGTGATCTTGTTGATATGTATTTGTATCGGCACTTACTTTTTGTTCCAGGGTAAACCATCAGGATTTATACCATCTGAAGATGATGGAAATTTATATGTTACCTTCCAATTGCCTCCGGCTTCATCAACTGCGCAGTCTGTTCAGTTAATGTCAAAACTGATGAAGGTAGTTGGCTCTACGCCGGGCGTGGCGCATTATGCCGCATTATCAGGTCTAAATGTGGTGACCAACGCCAGTAACTCAAATAACGGCACTATTTATTGTCAGTTGGCTCCCTGGGATGACCGTAACACCAGCAGCGAACAGGTCCCCGGAATTATCGCTGTAATGCAAAAACGAATAGCGGATGCGGGAATAAAAAATGCCGATGTTGAAGTTATACAGCCATCTCCATTACCTGGTGTTGGTTCGACAGTTGGTTTCAGTATGCAGATAGAGCAGCGGAGTACCAACGACGATATCCATGCCTTTGAAAAGGTAGTTAATAAATTTGTTGCCGAAGCAAACAAAAACCCGGCTATAACCAAAGCATTTAGCTTCTTTACTGCCCATACACCGAATTATAATTTAACGGTAGATAGAGAAAAGTGCGAAAAATTAGGGGTAAACGTAGCTGATGTGTTTACAACCATTCAGGCCTATATGGGTAGTTTGTATATTAATGACTTTACTACTTATAACCGTACGTTCCACGTAGTTGTGCAGGCAGATACGGCGTTTCGTACCAATATTTCAGACATGAATAAGTATTATGTGCGCAACCAGGCCGGTACTATGGTTCCGTTGGGTACGGTTATAAGTTATACGCCTACCGAAGCGGCCCCGCTCATATCGCATTTTAATATATTCCGTACTGCCGAAATAGACGGCTCTTCGGCCGAAGGCTATAGCAGTACCGATGCCTTAAAAGCATTGCAGGATGTTGCCGGGAAGGTTTTACCGGAAGGTTATACCTACGAATTTTCCGGCTTAAGCTATGAAGAAGTAAAAGCCGGTTCTACCACAATTTATATATTCCTGTTCTCTATTACGTTTGTGTTCTTGTTCCTTGCCGCGTTGTATGAAAGCTGGTCGGTGCCGTTCTCGGTATTACTTGCCGTACCGGTGGGTGCATTCGGAGCGATACTTGCTCTTGTTTTTGTGCCCAGCCTCACCAATAACGTATATGCGCAAATAGGTTTGATAACGTTGATAGGTTTGGCAGCTAAGAACGCCATATTAATAGTCGAATTTGCCAAAGTGCGGGTAGACAGGGGCGAGGATCTTCTCAAGTCTACCCTGGATGCGGTAAGCCTTCGTTTGCGGCCTATTATTATGACCTCGCTTGCCTTTATCCTGGGTGTATTGCCGCTTGTTTTTGCTACCGGGGCAGGTGCTGTTGCCAGAAGAACAATAGGTTTAACCGTGTTGGGCGGTATGCTTGCAGCTTCATCACTGGCTATATTTATAGTGCCGGTATTGTACGTGCTGATAACGCGGCTATCCTATGGTAAAGAACAGCTGGCTTATTTAAAGGCGCACCATAAACAGTTGTTAGAAAAAGAAAAGAAAGTAGAAGCTCAAAATATTGACCCTGAATTAGAATACGAGATCGCAAAATCACGTGAACTGGGTAAATCTGACCATATATGATTGCGAATACATTTATCAAAAGACCGGTAACTGCAATTGTAATATCTGTGGTGTTGATGATATCGGGAATAATATGCCTTTTTAATTTGGCGGTTGACCAATATCCCAATATTTCGCCGCCAAGCGTTTCGGTTAGTGCTTCCTATACCGGTGCCGATGCCGAAACGGTTGAACAGCAAATAGCCACACCTATAGAGGGGCAGGTGAATGGTACCCCTGGCATGGAGTACATGACCAGCACCAGCACCAATAGCGGCGGTATGAATATCAGGGTAACCTTTGACATTGGTACCAATGTACACATAGCCGCCCTTAATGTTCAAAACAGGGTGGGTATTGCCGCGCCGTTGTTGCCTGCGGTTGTTAGTAAATTAGGTACCACCGTAAGGGCAAGTAACCCCGATCAGCTAATGCTGGTTGCTATTTTTTCACCAAAGAAAACGCATGGCATAACTTTCCTGGATAACTATACCAGTACTTTTATTGTCGACGCCATATTACGTGTACCCGGCGTTGGCGATGTAAGCGCGCGTACAGACCAGTTTAGTATGCGTGTATGGATGAATCCGGATAAAATGGCATCCTATAGTTTAACCCCCGCTGATGTTATAGCTGCCTTAAATGCGCAAAACGTATACGTTGCGGCCGGGTCCGTTGGCTCGCCACCGCAAAACTCATCTCAAACGCTTGAAACCGGGATTTTGGTAAACGGTATGCTTAATAAGGTTAAGGATTATGAAAAAATAGTTGTAAAAACAAGCCCTGACAGTGCACGCATGGTTTACCTGAAAGACGTTGCCAGGGTTGAACTGGGCAAGTTCACTTTTTCAAGCAATGGCTTTGTGGACGGTAACCGGGCTTCTACCATACAAATATTTCAATCGCCGGGGAGCAACGCCCTGCAAACGGCTCAAAATGTATATGCCGAACTTAACCGGTTGAAAAAAACCTTTCCATCGGATATTGATTACGTTGTTCCTTTTGAATCTATAACCATTATTAAGGTTTCTATGCAGGAAGTGATTGGCACTTTGCTAAAAGCGCTTGCATTGGTTGCCATTGTGGTATTTATATTCCTTCAAAACTGGCGATCTACTATCATACCTATTTTGGCTATTCCGGTATCTATTTTAGCTACCTTCTGCTTTTTTATACCATTAGGATTCACCATTAATACACTTACCATGTTTGGCTTTGTGCTGGCCATTGGTATTGTGGTGGATGATGCTATTATTGTGGTCGAGGCGGTGCAGCATTATATTGATGAGAAGGGTATGTCGCCCAAAGAGGCTACCTATAATGCCATGAAAGAAATTTCGGCCCCGGTAATTGCCATCGCGCTTATCCTGGCTTCCGTATTTGTTCCGGTTGGATTTATACCCGGTATTGTGGGGCGCTTGTACCAGCAGTTCGCTATAACCATAGCTATATCGGTTATGCTGTCGGCATTTATAGCTTTATCCTTAACCCCCGCTTTGTGTACCTTGCTTTTACGGCCCAGTAAGCCGGTTACCGATAAATCAAACTGGCTGGATAAAGGGTTTGGCCATTTTAATAAATGGTTTGATAAACTGACAGGTAGGTATACCAATGGTGTTCGGAATAGTATTAAACGTTCACCATATATTGTTACACTGTTAATATTTATTTGCGGCGGTGCCTATATCTTATTTTACTTAAAGCCATCCGGATTTGTACCGCCCGAAGACGGTGGCCGCTTGTACGTAACTTATACTATACCCGAGGCATCTTCCACTACACAGTCGGTGCAGGTAATGGAGAAGCTGATGAAAATAGTAGCAACAACGCCTGGTATACAACATTATACCGCTATATCCGGTTTTAATATATTAACCGGTGGCGCTAACTCTAATAATGGTTCCATGTTTTGTATGCTCCAACCATGGGACGAGCGTACCACCAAGGAAACCATGGTCCCGGGCATAATGGATGTGCTTAAACAACGCATTGCAAAAGCCGGTATAAAAAACGCCGACGTAACGGTAGCACAACCACCGCCGATAAGGGGTATTGGTCAATCTGCCGGTTTTGCGATGCAGATTGAAGAAGGAAGTTCAACCGATGATATCTATGCTTTTGAAAAAGTAGTTAAAAAGTTTGTAGCAGCGGCTAAAAAAACACCTGCCGTTTCAACCGCAAAGAGTGCATTTTCGGCGCATACGCCAAGCTTTAACCTGACTGTCGATAGGGTAAAGTGTCAAAAATTAGGCGTTAATATTTCCGACGTATTTTCAACAATGCAAGCCTATATGGGCAGCATATTTGTAAATAACTTTACTTTATATAACAGAACGTACCATGTCGTAGTTCAGGCTGATACAGGTTACAGGGCATTAATAGCCAATATGGATAAGTATTATGTGCGCAACAGCGTTGGCCATATGCTTCCGTTAAGTGCGGTTATTAACTATAAACCTGCTATTGCCGCACCGTTGATCACACACTTCAACCTTTTTCGCTCGGCACAAGTTGATGGAGCAATACCCGTAGGTTATAGTAGCGGTCAGTCTATAGAAGCATTGAAAGAATTGTGCGCAAAAATACTACCACGGGGATATACTTACGAGTTTTCAGGTTTAAGTTATGAGGAAATAAAAGCCGGATCTATCACGGTTTATATATTTATGTTCTCGATAATTTTCGTGTTCCTTTTCCTTGCTGCACTATATGAAAGCTGGTCGGTGCCGTTTTCGGTAATGCTGGCCGTACCCATAAGTGCTTTCGGAGCCATCCTTGCCCTTACCATGGCACCGGGAATAACCAATAACGTTTATGCGCAAATAGGGTTAATAACATTGATCGGTCTTTCTGCCAAAAATGCTATCCTGATAGTTGAGTTTGCCAAGATCAGGGTTGACAGGGGAGAGGAACTCATAAAATCTACCTTAGAAGCTGTCCGTTTGCGTTTACGGCCTATTATCATGACCTCTATGGCATTTATACTGGGTGTACTACCATTGGTATTGGCAACAGGAGCAGGTGCCGAATCAAGGAATACCATTGGTGTAACCGTATTGGGTGGAATGATTGCCTCATCAACCATATCTATATTTATTGTGCCGGTGTTATTTGTATTATTTACGCGTTTGGGCTATGGTAAAAAAGAGCTGGCATATCTACAGGCCAATCATGAAGACCTGATGGAGAAAGCTAAAAGGGTAGAAGAGCAAAATATTGATCCCGAACTGGAATATGAAATAGCGTTGGAGAAAGAAAGACACCAGGAAGGTAAAGACAAGTACGGAAAAGTGAAACCTAAAGACTCCAAAAAGTAATTCTTATTCTCATAGTGCTTATTTAAATTAATTCTAAATAATGTTTTGAAATGCAAAACATGCATATATCTTTGCGCTAATTAGAATTAATCTAAACTACTTTGTGTCAAAGGAGATTTTAATCAGTGAGTAATTACTTCAGGATTTCCTCAAAGTCTTTTTGCATATTTAAAACAAAACAACCGAGCGTATGAAATTTTATCTGTCGGCCTTATTTGGCTTTTTCCTGTTAGTCTTATGCAGCAGTGCAATTAATCCGCCTGCAAAACCAGTTAGACTGTATGTTGCTGATTATGAAAATATATTAGGCACATCTCTTCAGTTGAAAATAGCAGCCATATCTTTAGATAAAGCGAAAAATGCCGAAGATGCCGCGCTTAACGAAATTGAGCGTCTTAACAAAATATTAAGCGGTTATGACGCTACAAGTGAATTTAAAAAATGGACAAATACAAATAATAAACCCGTAAAGGTATCGCCTGAACTCTTCGAAGTATTAAGCCTGTTTGATAAATGGCGCATTCAAAGCGGAGGTGCTATAGATGCATCGGCCGAGGTAATTGGTAAAGTATGGAAAGAGGCGGCGAAAAGCAATCACCAACCTACAACCGCTGAACTTGCAGCAGCCGTAGCGGTCGTGAAACAAAATCACTGGCAACTAAACGCGGCTGATGGTACAGCTACCCATACAGATAATGCGGCACTTATGCTTAATTCGTTTGTGAAAAGTTATATTATGAATAAAGCCTGTGATGTAACTATGGCTTCAAATGGCACAACCGGCGTAGTATTAAATATAGGCGGAGATATTGTAGTGCGGGGCGCACACACCGAACAGATTGAAGTAAGCGACCCTAAAGCCGACGCAGAAAATGATGCGCCGATCTCGACATTGACGATCAACAATAAAACAGTTGCCACAAGCGGGAACTATCGCCGTGGCGAACTGGTGAACGGACAATGGCACTCGCATATTATTGACCCGCGTACAGGTTTACCTGCTGATAAAATAATAAGTGCTACCGTAATTGCTGATAATCCTGCTGATGCCGGTGCTTTAGCTACTGCATTTAATGTGCTTACACCAGAAGAAAGCCGAGCACTTGCAGCTACGGTACCGAATACCGAATATATGCTAATCACCAGTGATGGAAAACGTGTTGAAAGTAATGGCTGGAAAAAAATGGAGGTACCTGTTGCGAAACCTGCTGTTTCAAAAATAGATAATAAAAAGCTTGCCGACACATGGGATCCTAATTATGAATTGCTTATAAATCTTGAATTGAACCAAATAGAAGGCATGCGGGTGCATAGGCCATATGTTGCGGTGTGGATAGTTGATAAAAATAAAAAGCCGGTGCGCAATATTGCACTTTGGTACAATAAAAATAAATTTCTCGACGAGATAACCTCATGGTATGATACTTACTATTCCAAATTTACCGAGGCAGATAAAAGTATAAGTTCAACTACAAGCGCTACAAGGCCAGCCGGAAAATATTCTTTAAAATGGGATGGTAAAAACGATAAGGGCGAATTAGTAAAGCGCGGACCCTATACCATAATGATTGAAGCTGCACGCGAGCACGGAACTCACCAATTGATGACCCAGGAAATGGACTTTACAAAAACACCTAAGGCGGTTACACTGCCGGGCAATGTAGAAATAGCAGGTGTAACGCTGGATTACGTTAAAAAAGCTGATGGCCAATAAGCCTGCCCCCCGATCTTTAATTCGCCGGCCAAAGGTTGAAAAACAGCCCAAGGCTGTATGGGAGAAACGAACTGCTTCGTTCTCCCGTTGGTTGCACATCTATCTTTCAATGGCGAGCTTTGTCATTGTTTTGTTTTTTGCCGTAACGGGTTTAACTCTTAACCACGCCGAATGGTTTGACGGAAAGGAACGAATAAAAAAATATACCGGAAAGGTGCAGTTAAAATGGGTTAAGGTAAAAGATACCGCCGCCATTGCCAAACTGGAGATTGTACAATATCTAAAACATACCCATCATATTAAAGGTGAAATAAGCGATTTTATAATCGACGATAACCAATGCACGCTAACATTTTTAGGCCCTGGGTATAATGCCGGAGCGTTTGTTAATCGCGAAAATGGAGAATATAAGATTACCGAAACCAGCCAGGGCATTATAGCAGTAATGAATGATCTTCACAAGGGGAGAGATTCCGGAAAAAAATGGTCATACCTGATTGATGTAGCGGCTGTTTTTATGAGCCTGCTATCACTCACCGGCATTGTGATGATCTGCTTTATGAAGAAAAGGCGCTTTAGTGGGTTCGTGCTATTAATTGCCGGGGCAATAGTTTGTTATCTCCTTTATTATTTCCTGGTGCCATAGCTATTTACACTTAAGTTAACGTGAGTTCGATACAAGAACCTGGTGTAAAACCCATATGACCCGTTAGGGTCTACCTATTTGTAGCATAACAATATAAGATTTGTCTTGCCCTGTTAAGGGCTACCCTTTGCAATTTGGGTAACCCCTCACGGGGCAAAAAATGTAAGGAACAATTTATTCTACAAATAGGTAGACCCTAACGGGTCAATATTTCTATCGAACTTACGTTAACTTAATAAATAAAAAACTCCCGATTAGTAGTCGGGAGTTTTTTTTATTTATCTAAACCACCACGGCGCGTTGCTTTGGTTTGAGTGGGCCATTTAACATCTGCTTTTACAGTTGATATTTTAGCGGGATCTTCGCAGGCCATATAAATCATTATAGCGGTTAACATGGCGTTATTGCGTACATCATCAAATATTATCTTATCATAAGTGTCCCGGTTGGTATGCCAGGTGTATATACTATAGGCCCAGTTTAATGAACTTAACGAGAAACCCGGGGCGCCAACTGCCACAAACGAGGCATTGTCTGATCCGCCGCCGCTTGGTGTGCCAGGGAAACGAGTACGGATGCGATTCTTAATAGTGTCCGGAACGGCCGCCAGCCACTTAGTAAGAGGTGCTTCTACGTCTTTAAATCCCTGGCCTGTTAAATTGATTACACGACCCGTACCATTATCCTGGTTAAACAGCGCCTGCAAATTACTAACTATTTCCGGGTGGTCCTCAACAAATGCGCGTGATCCATTCAAGCCTTCTTCTTCACCGCTCCAATGTCCAACTAAAATGGTACGTTTTGGGTTAGGATAAAATTTCTTCAATAGTCGCATGGCTTCCATCATCGTTAATGTGCCGGTGCCATTGTCCGTAGCGCCTGTACCACCATCCCACGAGTCGAAGTGAGCAGAAAGCATCACATATTCGTTAGGTTTTTCGGTGCCTTTAATTTCGCCAATGGTATTAAAAGTAGGAACAGCGCCCAGTTCTTTTGATTCGGTATGAACACTAATAGTTGGGCTGTTTCCCGACTCAACCAAACGGTAAAGCATGCCATAATCTTCCAATCCGATATCTACAGTCGGTACAATTTTAGTTTTGGCATCAAATATTTTGTCAACCCCCCAACCTTTAGACCAATTATTGATCAGGATGCCTACAGCACCGGCATTTTCAAGTGCCACGGGTAAAGTATTATTGGTTTTTCCCGTCTTGCGGATGCGTAGCGCCCATGCCTTTGTCATTGCACTTCTATTGGCAGTATCTTTATCAAATGTCTCTTTTAAGGCAAACTCTTTCAGGTTATCGTCGGGCCTGCCTGTAGGCTGGCACATGGATATCATAACAAACTTCCCCTTAACACTTGGCAGCCATGCTTTGAAAGCGTTAGAGTCGGCAAGGTCGGGTAGTATAACTATTTCCGCCGTAACTGTTTTCTTACCCATACCCGGGCTCCAGGCCAATTGTGTGCCTTCTAATGATTTTACGCGCGGCGAAATCATATCAATATGCGATATTCCCCTTTCCCAGCCGCGCCATTCTCCCCATTTTTCGTTACGGGCGTCTATACCCCAGCTTTTATATTTAGCTACGGCCCAATCATTGGCGGCCTTCATCTGTGGTGAGCCTAACAGGCGGGGGCCTATACCGTCGCAAAGCTCATGTGCCAATATTTCTAATTGCGAGTTATTGGTTTCTTCTTTTACCATAGCATCAATAACAGGGTTGCCTGTTTGAGCGAAAGAAATACTGCTGTATAGCAGGAGGCCCATCACAAAAGCTGCTTTGTACCGGGCAATAAAACTGGGTATATAAGGAGTGGTTTTCATAATTCTAATTTATAAAATGCGGGCCATTGTTACAATTTAATTTTTGACAGGCAGATACAGGTGAGTTTATTCTTTATTTTTGAATTGCTAAATCACCTATGCCAATTTTGAATCCTTTGTCGCTGTATCATAAATGAAAACTCAAAAAATATATTGCACTACAAAACTTCCTTTTTTAGATGAGGTAAAAGCTCAGTTTAAAGACGTTGAAATTGATTTCTGGCCCGAACAAACCAATATCACCGATGAGGCTTTAAAAGATGTCTTCAATACTTATGAAGGGGTAATAACATCGCATACCGTGAAAATTGACAGCAGGTTATTTGGAGAAAATTTTAAAGTAAAAGCTATATCAAGTTACGGTACCGGACAGGATTACCTGGATAAACCTTTCCTGGCATCAAAGGGAGTAGCAACTATTGCCATTTATGATGAATGTACTTATTCAACGGCCGAACTGGCCCTGGCACTTGGGTTAAATTGCATCCGTAATATCAATTCGTCAAGCGAATATGTAAGAGAGGGTAAATGGAATGGCAGCGGTTTAACGCTTTTTATGGGTGATAACCTGGTAAATAAAACATGGGGTATAGTAGGAATGGGGAAAATTGGAACCAGGCTGGCAAACATGCTTAAAGCGTTTAATTGCCGGGTAATTTATACCGCCAATTCAGATCATCATAATGAATGGGAATATTGTTCAAAAGAAGCGCTTTTAAAACAAAGCGATATTATATCCTTACACCTCCCGCTAAAAGACGACACCATTAATTACATTGATGAGGCAGAGCTAAAACTAATGAAGAAGAATGCAATTCTGATTAACGTTTGCCGCGGAAAAGTAATCAACAACAGTAAATTATACGAACATTTAAAACAGGGCTTGATTGGATGTGCAGCACTGGACGTAACCGACCCTGAGCCCTTGAATGATACAGCAATAACGGCTATTCCCAATTTACTTATAACCCCCCACATTGGTACCGCCGCCGCCTATACCCGCAAACAAATGACCTATGCGTCGATCAATAACTTGCTTTCGGTATTAAATGCAGGATAAAACTGTAGTAGAAAAGATTAATTATACGCCGTAACATTTTTATCGGCTACGATTTGCATATCATAATCTCTTTTCAGCGGATCGTAAGGCATCGCATCATTTACGGTGATATATATACTGCACAGATCTTTCACTACATAAGTTTGTACTTCGGGTGTTGAGCTGGATTTATTGATGTATTGCGAAATAGAATTGTTGATCAAATTATATTGTCCTATTTCATTGGTCTCCAGGTCCATAAAAAGCCTTTTTCCATCAGCACGTAAAGTCAGGTCAACATGCGTACCGCCTTTAATTGATAAAGTATATTCACGGGTCTTCTTTTTTTCATTTTTTAATTTAAGCGTGTAGCCCTTCGACATTAAAAAGGTATCAGCATGTTCCAGGTTATTATGTAACAGGTATTTCATATCCTCGTAGGATATCAAATTTGCCTGGCCAAAACATAACCCGGCCGAACCAATTAGCGTAATAAATAATATGATTGCTTTCATAATGAACCGATCTGAATAAAATTACATAATTGTTGCTATTCGCCCAATTTTCATAGCCGGAAAACCGCTAACTTAGCTTCATTGTTACACAGTATAATTATATGCCTAAAATAGAACTTTCGCGTGTTAGCGGCGATTTTGGTTTTGAAGCCAGTGATGAAAATGGCCACACCATAAAAATGGATAGCAGCCCCGAAAGCGGCGGGCAAAATTATGGGGTACGTCCTATGCAAATGCTATTGATGGGATTGGGCGGTTGCTCGGCAATTGATGTTATTCATATTTTAAAAAAACAGCGCCAGGATGTGAAGGATTACAAAATGATCATCAATGGCGATAGAGAAGCAGGTAAAGAACCATCGCTATGGAAAAATATCAATATTGAATTTCATATATATGGCGATGTTGATGAAAATAAAGCCATAAAAGCGGTTGAGTTATCTATCGAAAAGTATTGCTCCGTTTCCGCAACATTAGAAAAAGCCGGGGCCGAAATTAAATGGCAGGTATTTGTGCATCCTTTCTGATAATAATCTCGTATAAGTTTTTAAATATTAATTTAAATGTAATTGCAGGTTAATTTTTAATGAACAAACTTTAAACAATCCTCATTTTTAGTGATAAGTTGTTCACACCATTAAGGTTAATCGTTATAAGTTATTTACTTTGGATTAATAATTAAAACTAAAAACTGACACATCTTTTTTGTTCTATGTATAAGCTAATCCTAAATCAGGTTATTAAACTCTTCTCTAAAAGAATTGCATTTTTGGCTGTCGGAGTTTTAATAGGAATGAGCACATCAGCACAAACCACCGCTATCGACTCAGCCAACTATGTGCAGCCGTTTTCAAAAACCAGCGCTTTCCGAACGTGGTCAATAGGCATAAATGGTGGTTTATTAGTTCCGTTTAACGAAGATTTCCAGGGCGCTAACTATAGACAACCTGGCTTTGGCTTCTATGTTAAAAACCAAATCCTGTCAACAATTGGTTTGCAGGCTGATTTTTTTGGCGGGCAGGCAATAGGTTATAATTCGTATGATAACTCACTTTCACAATACCGCACCAGGACAGTTTCGGCTGCTTTAAGTCTTTATGTTACCCTGGCCAATATAAACTGGCGACATAAAAAGAGTGTAATACAACCTTATTTTACCGGCGGATATGGCTATATGGCTTATCAACCCGTAATAACTACTGAGGCTGCGCCCGGCAGTGAAGTTACTTCTTTATATAAGCAACCCGGAAATGGAATTATAAAATCATTTTTTGTACCGGTAGGTGTAGGGCTTAAAATTAACGTATCTAACACAATTAGTGTGGATCTGGGCTACTCAGTAAGCCTGATAAATGCCGATGATTTTGACGGGCTTATTTTTGGAACCCGTAATGATGAAATTTCTTATATACATGCAGGTTTAGAATTTGCTATCGGAAACCACCAAAAACCCCAGTTGGCTACGCATAACCCGGTTAATTCAATGCGTACAGAATACTTAAAGATCGAAAGGTTATTAATAATCAGAATTAATGCTCAAAATGCCCAGATAGACGCATTGAAAAACGAAGTCACTACTAAAACTGAACTAATAAACAACGCAAATGCCAGCTTACTTAAATTTACAACAGATAGTGATGGCGACGGTGTTCCTGATCTTTTTGATAAGTGCCCGGGCACACCCGCAGGTACAATAATAGATGGATCAGGTTGCCCGCTGGTATTTCCTGCTGTTACGGTTCCTGCTCCTAAACAGCTTGAAATTGTAAAGGCGACAGTTACCGAACAAGAAAAGAAGGTAATTAAAGATGCCGTAGATAACCTGCAGTTTGATTTTGACAAGGCCACTATCCGCGAGGTGTCATTTGAAACGTTAGACAAACTTGCAAAACTATTGGTCGAAAGACGTTTAAATTTAAGATTATCAGGCTATACAGATAATATGGGGCCTGATGCTGTTAATTTGAAATTATCTATAGATCGTGCTGAAGCTGTAAAAACTTACCTGGTAAGTAAAGGTGTAAATCCTTCAAAAATAGAAGCTAACGGCTTTGGTAAAGAAAACCCTATTGCTTCCAACAATACACTGGAAGGACGCACACTTAACCGCCGGGTAGAATTTACCGTTTATTAACAGGCAAAATAAAACAAACAAAACAGCCCCGGCTGGTATTACCAGCCGGGGCTGTTTTGTTTGTTTACTCGTCAAAAAATTCTGCTAAAGGCCCAAAATAAGCGCTGTCCCATCCTTCGGCAAATTCATCATATTCAGCATCGGGTATATTGGTATGCCTTAGTTCAACCGATGTTCCTGATTTATCAGGGTGCAGTTTAATGGTGACTATGGATTGTTCGGGCTGTCCGTCAAAATACCATTGTTGTATTATTTTTTTTCCGGGTTCAAATTCAAGGTTTTTACCTACAATGCTTCCTTCCCACATAGAAAATTCAGAGCCGGGTTCAGTTGACATTTCCG
>Ga0207054_1098_pt2 | contig 25516 bp, 28 predicted proteins | sample Alteio_BWMinCont_60_FD_153288 | JGI IMG/M metagenome (GOLD analysis project Ga0207054, IMG submission 153288) | Enriched cells from forest soil in Barre Woods Harvard Forest LTER site, Petersham, Massachusetts, United States -... | ecosystem: Environmental > Terrestrial > Soil > Temperate forest >... | reverse complement strand
CTGTCACCTTATCGCCATTGATCGTTAACCTTTCGCCGTTTTTATCAACTTCGAAATTATAATTGCCATTTACTTTTACCTGGAGCATTCTTTTAGATATGAGATGTTAGATATGAGAATTGAGATAACCTTTGACAAATAACGGATTTATAATAAATATAGACATCAGCGTCATCATCGAAATCAATTAAATCAGCGGTCCTTATTGTGTTAATGCGTACTGTACCAAATTGGCGCCCATTTTTAATGCCTTAACGCGTGTTTCCTGCGTATCGCCGGCGTAGGTGCCATAATCTTCCCAGCCGTTGCCAAGGTCGCATTGGTAGTCGTAAAAGCATACCAGGCGGCCTCTATATATCAACCCAAAGCCTTGTGCACGTTTTCCATCATGCTCATGTACCTTTGGCAGGCCCATGGGGAAACTGTATTTTTGATGATAGATAGGATGGTTTAGCGGCAGTTCCACAAATTCAAGCTCCGGGAAAACTTTTTTCATCTCCCTTCGGATAAATTCATCGAGGCCATAATTATCGCAAACGTGCAAAAAGCCGCCACCTATTAAGTATTTGCGTAAATTCAATGCTTCCTGGTCTGAAAATATCACATTACCATGGCCGGTCATAAAAATAAAAGGATAGTTAAACAGTTCTGCGCTGCCAACATCCACCACCTCATCTTCCGGCTGGAAATTTGTTTTTAAGTTTTCGTTACAAAACTTTATCAGGTTGGGTAATGCAGTCCTGTCGCCATACCAATCGCCGCCGCCATTATATTTGAGCTTGGCCATTTTATAGGTAGGCGGCACATTAAAGCTGCTAAATACACCAATCAATATAAAAGCACTAATTACAAAAACAAGCTTCTTCATATATTCAATACATATTTCGTTCAAACCAAAAACAGCATTTATAAGCCTGGTTGGCTTACATTTCACCAGGCGTTCCGATGGAACGCATCGCGCTGTATTTATTTTTCTACCAACCAAACGTCCCTACGGGACGAAGATAATGGCAATTAATAAATAGGAATGCCTTTTTACACTCTTTACGACTTGTCGCAGAGAGGGTCGACAAGCGAAGTCCCAACCGAAGGTCGGGAGGGCGAGTAGACTCTGCGCCATGCGGTTAGGTAAATACACTTACGTAAACGCCGCTCGCATATTCTACTCACCCGGTCGTTGCTTCGCTCGACTACCCTCTCTTTTGCAGGCAAAAAAGAGGGGTAAGAAATATTCCCTTAATCTCAATCTTCCAAATCCAACTCAATAAACTACTCACTTAATCAACCCAATCAACCATTCACTAACCCATCCTGTTTAAAAAATTCACCTCAAAACAAGCCTCTAACGCAGCCGTCTCGGTTCTTAAACGGCTTTCGCCTAAAGTTATCGCTTTAAAATCATTTTGCAAAGCACTGTCAATTTCACCAGGCGTAAAATCACCTTCGGGGCCTATCAATACCAAATATTTTCCTTGCTTAACAAGAGCGTCCTGAAGGCTCGTTTTATCGCCTTTTTCGCAGTGTGCAATAAATTTCTGCCCTTCAAAAGGCTTTGCCAATAGCTGGTTATAGCTTACCGCTTCATTTAAAAGGGGATGGTAAGCTTTAATAGATTGCTTTATTGCCGATGTGATTATTTTGTTAAGCCTTTCCACCTTTACCTCTTTACGTTCGGACCGCTGGCAGATGATGGGTGTGATCTCATCGATCCCTATCTCTGTCGCTTTCTCTAAAAACCACTCCATGCGCTCAATATTTTTGGTAGGTGCTACCGCTATGTGCAAGTAGTGGTTCCTTTTATTAAACGACGAAATGACCGAATTTATTTGAAGGATAGTTCTTTTTGGATGGGCATCCTTTATAGTGGCATTGTACAAACCGCCTTTTCCGTCAATTAGCTGTACTTCATCGCCTGTTTCAAGGCGGAGCACGCGGATGCAATGTTTACTTTCTTCTTCGTTCAGAAAATATTGCGGGTGCGATAGGTCAATATCAGGGGTGTAAAAAAGCATAAAGCTAAAAGCTAAAAGCCGAAAGCACAAAACCGAACGCATTAAGCTTTCAGCCTTCGGCTTTTGGCTTTAATGTAAATCTACAGCATCTTCTTCATTTATCAGCAGTTCAAGCTTAACCGATTCAATGTTTTGGTCGGATTTTTTTAATACAGTAATATTATATCCGTTTGATTCTTTCTGTTCGCCAACATCGGGTATCTTACCAAAAATATCGCCCAACCATCCTGATACGGTATCAAAGTCGCCATCTTCGGGCAAATCATGCGGCAGGTGACCGTTTACATCATAAATAGGAGCAAGCGCGTTTACAATAAATTCGCGGTCGTTTATTTTTTCAACTATTGGCTTTTCTTCGTCGTACTCATCCTGTATATCGCCAACAAGTTCTTCAACTATATCTTCAAGGGTAACCATGCCCGCGGTGCCTCCAAATTCGTCCAATACAATAGCTATTTGTATGCGCTTTTGCTGCAATTCAGCCATCAGATCGTTGATTTTTTTTGTTTCCGGAACAAAATAGGGCTTACGGATAATATTTTTTAAAATAATTTCTTCATTATGCGCCAGTAGCGGCAAAAGGTCTTTGGCATGTACAATGCCTATAATTTTATCAATTACGTCATCATAAACAGGTATGCGCGAATACCCTTCTGTTATCACCAGTTCAAGCAGTTCGTCTTCCGAGGTATTGATATCCACCCCCGAAATTTTGGTGCGCGGTACCATGATATTTTTAACCACCCGCTCATTAAAATCAAAAACATTCTGAATCAGCTCATGTTCGGTTGAATCCAATGCCCCGGTTTGCTTACCCTGGTCAAGCAGGTATTGTAACTCCTCCGAGCTATGCGATGTTTCCCCCTGTACGGGCTTGATCCCCAAAAGCTTTAAAATAAAATTTGCGAAGCCATTTAATAACCAAATTAAAGGCCTGAAAACCACAAAAAAGAACCTGAGCGGGAGGGAAATGGTCATCACTGTGCGCACAGACCGCTGTATAGCAATTGATTTTGGCGCTAACTCACCGAATACAATATGTAAAATGGTAATAAAAGCAAAGGCAACAACATGACTGGTATTGATAATAAAAGAAGATTTAATAGTTACCCCGCAGAACATAAAAAAATTCAGCATCATTTTGGTAACCACATCCTGGCCAACCCAACCTAAGCCTAACGATGCGATAGTAATGCCTAATTGGGTTGCGGCAAGATAACCATCGAGGTTGTGCAGTATGCCGCGGGCCACTTTTGCTACAGGGCTGCCGGTTTTAGCTTTAATTTCGACCTGCGAGCCACGTACCCTCACCATGGCAAATTCGGCGGCTACAAAAAAGCCATTCAGCAAAACCAGGAAGAAGGTAAGGAAAAGGTAATAACCGTTTATTTCGAGTTCAGGCCCCATACATTAATTATTGATGTTCAGGAAAAGTAGCGTTATACAATTCCAGGCCCTCTTTTATCACTTTGAGGGCGTAGCGTTTTCCAAGCAAGTGCTCAATAGTGACATTTTTGCCTTCCAGTTTTTTATAATCTTTAAAAAAGCGTACTATCTCAACCATCACATGGGGCGGCAACTCTGCAAGATCATTAATATAGTTTATCGACATGTCGTTTTTCGCTACCGCTATGATCTTGTCATCCTGTTCGCCATTATCCACCATGTGCATTACGCCAATTACCTTTGCTTCGATAATAGACATCGGGAATACATCTATTGAACAAAGCACCAGGATATCTAATGGGTCGTTGTCATCACAATAGGTTTGCGGGATAAAGCCATAATTTGCCGGGTACATCACCGACGAAAACAAAACCCGGTCAAGCTTTAATAAACCCGATTCTTTATCTATCTCATACTTAGCCTTCGAGCCTTTGGGTATCTCAATTATAGCATGTACAATTTCAGGAATATCATTACCCGGTGAAACCTGGTGCCAGGGATGTTGTGTACTCATTTATTAATTTCATTTAGTTCATTAACACTTTCGTGGCTATGCAGTTTTCGTCTAAAAAAAGCAAATACCAACGGAATTGTTGTAACCGTTATTAACCCTAACACAATATACTCCATATAATCCTTTAACTGCGGGTATTTTCTTCCTAAAAAGTAACCTGTCAATGTAAAGGTGTTTACCCAGGCAATACTGCCGATGATATTGTAAATTGTGAACTTTTTAAGATCAACTTTAACTACGCCTGCAAAGATAGGTGCAAAAGTTCTAATAATTGGGAAAAATCTGCCTAAAACCAATGCCATGCCGCCATGTTTGGTATAAAACTCTTCGGCAACCGCTATATAATGCTTCTTAAAGAAAATAGAATTGTTTTTATTGAACAATGACGGCCCCGTTCGGTATCCAAACCAGTAGCCCGTATAGTTACCTAAAATGCCCGCACCGATAAGCGAAAATACAAGCGTATATATAGAAATGTCAAATCTTCCGGTTGAACATAGCAGGCCGGCCATGAACAATAGGTAGTCGCCCGGTAAAAAAAAACCGAAAAACAAGCCGGTTTCAGCAAAAACAACAATAAGCAAAAAGTAAAACCCTAAGCCTATTATGAATTTAGCGTCCGTTAAATTTTGAAGGTGTTCCCAAAAATTATCCATTCACTATATCTGTAAAGCTACAAATAATTAAATTAATTTGTAATGATAGTGTTACAGAAATAAAATGGGTTTGGCAAATTCGATTATTAGTTAATAAACATTAACTCGCAGATTAAGTACGCAGAATTTGCAAATGACATTTAACGTTAATGCACGGTGCGTAAACTATGCAAGCGACATTAAACACCACGCATGATCTGATGTCATGCGCGGTCTAAATAAAATTCGAAATAAAAGCGGGATAAATACCAATAAGTATTGTTACCAGTGCGCCAAATCCAAGTACGAATTTATAATACACCGGTATGGTTAGCTCCGCACGGTCGGCATCGCGGAAATACATGGCTATAATTACCCTGAAGTAATAGAAGATAGCGATAATAGCATTTACTACAGCAAGGGCTACCATTACAAAGTGAAATTTCAACAATGCACCCGAGAACATAAAGAACTTACCAATAAAACCGGCAGTAAGCGGTATGCCTGCAAGTGATAACATAGCAATAGTTAAGGCAAGGGCCAGGAACGGGTTCTTCTTTGATAAACCGTTAAAGGCTTCGAAATTCTCGCTGCCTGATTGTTGCTGAACCAATATTAAAGCGCCAAAGGCAACGATAGAAGCGATTGAATAAGCAGTGGCATACATAAATACCGAATTTGCCGAACTTGAGCCTAAAGCAACAATGGCAAACAGTAAATAGCCTGCATGCGATATGCTCGAAAATGCCAGCATACGTTTAAAGCTTTGCTGATAAACTGCGGTTATATTGCCGATGAACAGGGTGATAATAGTTATTACCAGCAATACCGGTACCCAAAAATCAGATACAGTAGCAAAGCAGGCTGAAAATAAGCGTAAAAAAGCGGCAAAACCGGCAGTTTTTACAACGGTAGACATAAAAGCCGTAATCAGCGTTGGCGAACCCTCATAAACGTCGGGAGTCCAGAAGTGGAATGGGGCGGCGCCAACTTTAAAACAAAGGCCAACTATAATTAATAATATGCCTGCATAAAACATCGGGTCGGTTCCTTTTGGATGCAGCACTACCCAGTTACGGATAGCTTCGAGGTTGAATGAACCTGTTGACCCGTAGATCAAAGCAATGCCGAACAATAAAAATCCGGTGGAAAATGCACCCATCAGGAAGTATTTTAAAGCAGCTTCGTTAGATGCGAAGTCGCTCTTTTTTATTCCCGCAAGGATATATAAGCTTACCGACATGATCTCGATACCGATAAACAGCATTGTTAAGTTGTAAAACGAAACCATGACGATAATACCGGCGAGCGAGAAAAGTATAATAGCGTAATATTCGGCTATATGATTGCTGATTTTTTCAAAATACCCTTTTGAAAGGAATATGATTAGTATAGTGGATACGATGGTAATGGCTGAAAATGCTATAGAGAAGTTATCAAACAGCATCATCCCGTGATAAATGGGTTGCGCGTTGTTATTCCATTGGCCAATAGCAAAACCTAACGCAGCAAGCAAACCAATAATTGTAACAGGCAATAATGCTTTTGGGGCCTTATATAAACCCAAATATAAAAGCAGTATAGGCAGAATAGATATTATAATTAAAGTACTCATGGTTTTACCTGGGGGAATTTATTGTTAACTGTATGAACCAACTCTTTAACAGCAGCTTCGGATATATGAAGGATTGGCTGCGGGTAAACGCCAATAACAATTATTAAAATACAAATTATACTTAACACCAATGTTTCGGAACCACTGATATCGGTAAAAGTAGCCGTTAAAGCATTGGTTTCGCCCTGCATAACATTTTTGTAAACACGCAGCATATAAACCGCGCCAAATATCATAGTGAGGCCGGCGGCAGCAACCATCCAGATGTTCCACTGCATAACGCTAAGCAGTAGTAAAAATTCGCCCACAAAACCATTGGTCAATGGCAAGGCAACGGTGCCAAGTATGATGATCAAAAATGCCAGTGCAAACTTAGGGGCTACTTTAGCTATGCCGCCAAGGCTGCTAATTTCGCGGGTGTTTAAACGCCTGCTGATGATGTCCCAGATAAAGAATAAACCTACTACGTTTATCCCGTGATTTAGCATCTGTATGAGTGCGCCTTGCAGGCCTTCATTTGTCCAAACAAATATACCCGCGGCAATTAATCCTACGTGCGCTATCGACGAATAAGCAACGAGGCGTTTCCCGTCTTTTTGTTTAAATGCAATGATGGAAGCATAAACGATACCGATAACCGCCAACATGATCGTCATGCTTTGCCATTGGAAGAAGCCTGCCGGTGCATTTGGTATCATCCAGCGGATAACCCCGTAGATACCCATTTTAAGCATAATGCCAGCCAGCATCATAGTACCGGCGGATGGCGCTTCGGTGTATGTATCAGGCTGCCAGGTATGCAACGGGAATAGCGGCATTTTAATGGCAAAGGCCAGGAAGAATGCCCAAAACACCCATACCTGCTGGTGTGTGTTAAGGGTTAAACTATAAAAGTGGAATATATCATAAGTTTTTTCGGGTGTTTGCAGGTAAAGGTAAATGATACCAATCAACATAAATAAGGACCCCGAGAAAGTATAAATAAAGAACTTAAGCGTAACCTTTATGCGGTTTTCGCCACCCCAAAGGGCGCAGATAAAGTAAATAGGTATCAGGGCAACTTCCCATCCCACATAAAATAAAAAGCCATCTAAAGCCGTAAAAACCACCAATAACCCAGCCTGCATAAATAGTATCAAGGCATAAAATGCCCCTGCCTTTTTATACTCGTGTTTAAAGGTGGTTAAAATAATAAGCGGCACCAGCAAAGCAGTGAGCAATACCATTATCATGCTTATACCATCGATACCGGCATTAAAATAAATGCCGAACTTGGGTATCCAGGGCATATCAACGGTAAATTGCACCGTAGCATCGGGTACAAAATGGGTTAAAAACACTGCCGCCAATGCCAGTTCGGCAACAGAAAAAGCTAAGGCCGCATATTTTGCTGCGTTATTTTTAAAAAATAAAACTGCAAATGCTGCAATTACCGGTAAAAAAATTAAAATACTAACCGTCATTTTATGTTATAAACGCTAATCGTTTTATGCTTTAATTACAAGGTACATTAATATGGAAATGATACCCACTACCATCATAAATATATAGAAACCCACATTGCCGGTTTGCAGCAAACGCAGGCCTTTACTTGATTCAATTGTTCCTTTGCCCAGGCCATTCACACTACCATCGATGCCCATACGGTCGACCACTTTATAAAAGAACACTGATAAGCCATCCAGCGGTTTGCGGATCAGCGTATCATAAAGCTCATCAATATAAAATTTGTGGTAGGATAGGCCAACTAATGCCGGGCGTTCTGCTTCATCCGAAACAGGCACATCAGCATTTTTATTGTATTTGACATAAGCGTAAATTAAAGCAATCAATGCACCTATAACTGAAACAATCATCAACGTTTTCTCAACTTGTTGACTCAATGAAGCTGTACTTGTAAGTGCCGCAGATGCTTTGAAAACAGGCGCTAAAAACTCGCTAAGCCAATGATGGCCGCCCAAAGATTCGGGAACGCCGATAAAACCGCCAACAACTGATAATATAGCCAGCACGATAAGCGGGATGGTCATTGATGGGGGTGATTCATGTAAATGGTGCTCTTGCTCGTGTGTGCCGCGGAATTTACCGTAAAAAGTAAGGTACAACAGGCGGAACATATAAAATGAGGTGAGCATGGCTGTAATAACGCCTATTACCCACATCACGGGGCTGTAAGCAAAGGTATGGGCCAATATTTCGTCCTTTGAAAAGAAGCCTGCAAACGGCGGTATTCCCGAAATTGCCAGGGTGCCGATGAGCATTGTAATAAAGGTTATTTTCAGTTTGCCTTTTAAACCACCCATTTTGCGCATATCCTGTTCGCCGCTCATCGCATGTATTACAGAGCCTGCACCAAGGAATAAAAGCGCTTTAAAAAATGCATGGGTAAGTACATGGAAAAATGCACCTGTATATGCGCCTACGCCTAAACCTAAAAACATATAGCCCAGTTGCGATACTGTTGAATAAGCAAGTACTTTTTTAATATCTGTTTGGCTTAACGCGATAAGCGCCCCTAAAACAGCCGTAGCCAATCCTATTATAGCTATTACATGTTGTGTAATTGGCGCCAGTGAAAACAAAACACTTGAACGGGCAACCATATACACGCCGGCTGTAACCATTGTTGCAGCATGTATAAGGGCAGATACCGGCGTAGGACCCGCCATAGCATCAGGAAGCCAGGTAAATAACGGGATCTGTGCCGATTTACCCACAGCGCCAACGAACAACAATAAAGTAATTAAAGTAAAGTTTATGTTAGCATATTCTTTTGTTGCTGCTTTAGGAAAAATATCGCTGAACGCAGGGCTACCAAAAAGAAGGATAAGTATAAATATGGCGATGATGAAACCAAGGTCGCCGATACGGTTCATGATAAAAGCTTTTTTTGCAGCATCGGCATAATCGGGATTGGTGTACCAAAAACCGATGAGCAGGTAGGAGCAGAGACCAACACCTTCCCAGCCAATAAACATTACCAGGTAGTTCGACCCCATTACCAGCAAAAGCATGAAGAAAACGAATAGGTTTAAGTAGGAGAAAAACTTACCATAACCCGCATCGCCCTTCATGTAGCCAACAGAATACAGGTGGATGAGGAAGCCAACGCCGGTAATTATCAACAACATTATCGCGCTTAGCTGATCAAGCAGGAAAGCCATGGACACTTTTAAATAGCTAACGCTGAACCAGTCGAACAAGGTGACGTTAATAGGTGTTCCTGTTGATTTTATCTGTAAAAATACCCCAACGCTTAAACCAAAAGAAACCAATACCAAAAAGCTGCCCAAAAAGCCAATTAAAGCTTTTGGTAAAGTATTGCGGCCAAGGCCGTTAATAATAAAACCGGCTAACGGTAGTACAGGAATAAGCCAGATGTATTTGTCCATTTTTTATATTAGTATTTATCAATGTGAGTGGTGGCGTGACAATCCATTTGCTTTGCATGGTTATTATGCGTAGCTACGGGATTGTTTCGTCGTTCCTCCTCGCAATGACATATTTTTTTAATGCTTTGCGATGTTATGTTATTAAACATTCCGAAATCGAAATTCCGACTTCCGAAATCCTTTTCCTACCACTTTAACCTGTTCAGCACATTAATATCTATCGAGTTTGTATTTCGATAGATCATCACGATGATGGCCAATCCCACTGCAACTTCGGCAGCGGCCAGCGCCATGATAAAGAACACGAAAACCTGGCCGGTAGCATCCCCGCGATATACAGAGAAAGCAGTAAGCAGCAGATTTACTGAATTCAGCATCAATTCAACCGACATAAATATCACGATGGCATTGCGGCGGATTAATACGCCGATAACACCTATCGAAAAAATGATACTGCATAATAATATGTAATGATTAAGCGGTATTGCTTGAATATTGCGTGTCAGTGTTTCCATCAGGTAGTTTTTGGGTCTTTAGTTGCCAGTAATACAGCGCCCACCATTGCCGATAACAGCAATACAGACGATACTTCAAATGGCAGTAAATATTCGTTAAACAGTATTTTTCCTAAGTTTTTTACAAGGCCCAGGTTGGGGTCGTTCAGCATCACCGGCGGCGATACTTTAAATGCTTTTATGGCCGCAACTATGGTTATTAAAAAGCAACCGCCGCCAATAACCCCGGCAAACTTAACCAGGTTTGATTTGCGCGGCTCCGATTCTTTATTCAGGTTGATAAGCATCAGCGTATATAAAAACAATACTAAAATTGCCCCCATATATACGATGAAATTAACTACGGCCAAAAACTGGGCATTCATTAAAATATAATGAATGGTGAAAGTGAAAAATGTAAGTACCAGGTACAGGATACTGTGTACAGGATTTTTGGCAGTAATTACCAATATTGAAAAGAATATGGACAAAAATGCGATGAAGTAAAATGTACTCATGGTTTATATTTCAAAATACCTTTACCCCCTTAAAAGAGTTGGGCAAAGGTATAAAACTTCTTTATTGATTTAAGGGAGCTTCTACTAATTTGTCTTTTCCGTAAATAAAATCTTTTCTTAAATAATCTGATGTCACATGCGGGCCGTCAAGATAAATAGCCTCTTTCGGACAAGCCTCTTCGCATAAGCCGCAAAAAATGCAGCGCAGCATATTTATTTCGTAAACAGCTGCGTATTTTTCTTCGCGATATAACTTTTCTTCACCTTTCCGGCGTTCAGCGGCTATCATAGTGATGGCTTCAGCCGGGCATGACAAAGCGCACAAACCGCAGGCGGTGCAACGTTCAGCGCCATTCTCATCGCGCTTAAGTGAGTGCAGACCGCGAAAGTTTTCGGAATACTCGCGCTTTTGTTCGGGATATTGTATAGTGACAGGTTTCCTGAAAAAGTGCTTCATGGTAATTGAAAGTCCCTGCGCAATAGCCGGCAAATATATACGCTCCCAAAAATTGAGCGGTTTTGATTCAAGTACTTTTCGTTTATTACTTAATGATTCCATCTGTTTAAATCGCTTATTTTAATAAAGTAATAACAATTCCGGTAATAACAATATTGGCAATTGCCAGTGGGATCAAAGCTTTCCAGCCCAGGTCCATTAACTGATCGTAACGGAAACGGGGGATCGTCCATCGTACCCACATAAAAAAGAATATAAAGAAAAACACCTTGGCAAATAACGCTACCACGCCGATAACCGCTACCAGGTTTGGCGAATGGATCAGATCCATGAACGGGAAATTATAGCCGCCAAAATAAAGGGTGGCCATCACCGCGCTGGAGACGAACATATTGATATACTCTGAAAACAGGTAAAACCCAAGTTTCATGGATGAGTATTCGGTATGGTAGCCGCCAACAAGCTCAGTTTCGCATTCCGGAAGATCGAATGGAGTACGGTTAGTTTCCGCAAAAGCACAAACGATAAATAATAAAAAACCTAATGGCTGCCTGAAGAAGTTCCAGGTAAAATAGCCATTGTGCCAAAACCCGTGTTGTTGCTGGGCAATTTCGCGTAAGCTTAATGTGCCGGTAACCATTAAAAGGGCTATGATAGATAAGCCCATGGATATTTCGTAGCTGATATTTTGCGATGCTGCACGTATTGCGCCCAGCAATGAATATTTATTGTTTGATGCCCAGCCGCCTATCATCACACCATAAACACCTAAGGAGACTACGCCAAGTATATACAATACGCCAACATTGATGTCGGCAACCTGAAGGTCAATAACGTGTGACCCGATAGTTATCGATTGTCCCCACGGAATAACCGCTGAACCTATACAGGCGGTAAGTATGGATAAGGAAGGCCCCGCGATGAATAAAAATGCGTTGGCATTGGTCGGGATGATCTCTTCTTTCAAAAACATTTTACCGCCATCGGCAAATGGCTGTAGTATGCCCCAGGGACCGGCGCGGTTTGGCCCCAGCCTGTCCTGAAAAAATGCCGCAACTTTACGCTCGGCATAAGTAGAGTATAAGGCGATCAGTAAGCTTATCGCAAATATGATCACTACAAGTACAAATTTTATTATTATATCTGCTAATCCCATTGTAATTATAAGCGTGTGTCGCGTTCAAATTGTTCTTTATTGGCCTCTATCAGCACCTGGTTGGTTTTTACCACCGGCAAAGGTATAAAATCATAATGATTAGAGCTGATAACCGATTTATGCGAAATATGGCGCGGCCCTTCAATCACCCAATCTGATGTTTTCTTTTTATCGAAACGGCAGGTATTGCAAATAAATTCTTCCACCTCGCCATATTGGTCCTTACGAGCAGTAACGCGCAAAACTTCTTCGCCTTTATACCATAAGGTTACTTTTCCGTTGCAGTTAGGATGGTCGCAGTCGCGGTGTGCATCAACAGGTTTGGTAAACCAAACGCGGTTTTTAAACCGGAATGTTTTATCAGTTAATGCGCCTACTGGGCATACATCTATCACGTTACCCGAGAAATCGTTATCAACCGCTCTTTGTATGTAAGTTGAGATCTCCGAATGGTCGCCGCGGTTTAAAATACCATGTTCGCGGTGGTCGGTGATTTGGTCGGCAACAAAAACACAGCGGTAGCAAAGGATACAGCGCGTCATGTGCAACTGTATCTTATCACCGATATCAATTTTTTCGAAAGTACGGCGGTCAAACTCATAGCGTGTTTTAACTGCACCATGCTCAAAGCCAAGGTTTTGCAGGTCGCATTCACCGGCCTGGTCGCAGATAGGGCAATCCAATGGATGGTTTATCAACAGCATTTCTACGATGCCTTTGCGCGCTTCGATCACTTCGGGCGAGGTAATGTTTTGCACTTCCATGCCATCCATTACCGTAGTACGGCATGATGCTACCAGCTTTGGCATTGGGCGCGGATCTTTTTCAGATCCTTTGCTTACCTTAACCAAACAGGTACGGCATTTACCGCCGCTGTCTTTCAGCTTCGAATAATAGCACATAGCAGGCGGAACAATATCACCGCCTATCAGCCTTGCGGCATTAAGGATGCTTGTTCCCGGTTCTACTTCAATGGCAATGCCATCTATGGTTACTTTCATTAATTTAAATTCAAAATAAAACTAACTTCTTTAACACCATCCCGGGGCGGCCCAAGTCTTAACCTGATAATTGCCCCCGCCATAAACGGTATTTTTTCTATTATCTCTTTTACTACTTCGTATAATTTTTTAGCATCAGGCCCATATAAATAAAAAGAGCCATCACTATTATTCATCGCTATTTCGTGCCCGTCATATTCTCCTAACCCACTTTCTTCAACTATAGTCCTGAGCTTTTCAGAAAGATCATAAAACGGTTCATCCTCTTCAAGGCCGTAGTTAAATTCAATTATAACAGCTTGTTCGTTAGCCCCATCGTTCAATTTAAATTACGAAAAACATCATCCAAAGCCAACTCAAAACCCGGCAATATCGGCGTTGTAATCTTGTCTCCAACAGTAAATGCCCTGCCTTCAGACGTAAATTTGCCTTCCTTAAGAACATATCTTAATAAAGACAACTCATTGGGATATACCACCCAATATTCCTTCACACCAAACTCTTGGTACAAATCGTACTTTATTTTTATCTCTTTTGCGTTGTTTCCGGGCGATAAAATTTCTACAACAATATCGGGGGCGCCCAGACAACTCCGGTTGTCAGCTACTTTACTTAAATCGCAAATTATGCTTATATCGGGTTGAACAACAGTTTTAACCTTTTTGTCACTTTTTTCATCCCTAACCAACCTGACATCAAAAGGTGCAGGATATGCTTTGCAGGATTTGTTTTTTAAAAAAGCATAAAGTTCACCGGCAATATTGAAGGATATTGTTTGATGGTTCCCACCTGGCGCAGGGCTCATCTTAAATATCTTCCCTTTGATCAACTCCAAACGTTCCTCAAACTTCCACGAATAGTAATCCGCGTAGGTATAAGTTTTTGAGAAGTCTAAATCATCGATGCTATCCATACACAAAAGTACTTCAAATTAACTAACGCTTTCCGGTTTCGGCAACGGATCAGCATAATGTGCCAAACCATAATTGCCCGAAACTGCTGCTGATGGGTTTGTTACATGCCATTCAAATTCATCCCTGAAATGGCGTATAGCGCTGGCCACCGGCCATGCTGCCGCATCACCCAGCGGACAAATGGTATTCCCTTCAATTTTTTTCGATACATCAACCAACAGATCCATATCACTTAACTTACCATGACCATGCTCCAAACGGTGCAATACTTTTTCCATCCAGCCGGTACCTTCACGGCATGGGGAACATTGTCCGCAGCTTTCATGGTGATAAAATCGGGTGAAGTTCCAGGTATTACGTACAATGCACTGGTCCTCATCAAATGCGATAAACCCGCCCGAACCCATCATGCTGCCGCTAATAAAACCACCATCTGATAATGATTCATAGCTCATTAAGCGTGGCTCATTGTTAATGGTCTTTAAAAATAAGTTAGCAGGAAGGATTGGCACGGATGAACCACCGGCAACTACAGCTTTCAGGCGTTTGCCATTGGCTATGCCACCACAATATTCATCGGAATATAAAAATTCTTCAACAGGCAGGCCAAGATCAATTTCATAAACACCTGGGTTTTTAACATTGCCGCCAGCCGAAATAAGTTTAGTACCTGTACTGCGGCCAACACCTACTTTAGCATATTCATCGCCGCCTTCGTTGATGATAGGGACTACTGCTGCTATCGACTCCACGTTGTTTACCACAGTAGGGCAGCCATATAAGCCTGCAATAGCCGGGAATGGTGGTTTTATGCGCGGGTTACCGCGTTTACCTTCCAATGATTCAAGCAAAGCAGTTTCTTCGCCGCAAATGTATGCGCCTGCGCCTGGTTGAACATAAAGCTCAAGGTCGTAACCGCTGCCTAATATATTTTTACCAAGAAAACCTGCATTTTTGGCTTCGGCAATTGCTTTTTCAAGTATCCTGATCTGCGGCATCATTTCGCCACGGACGTAGATGTATGATACTTTTGCTCCTAAAGCATAGCTGGATACGATCATCCCCTCAATTAACAGGTGGGGGATATAATTCATCAGGTAACGGTCTTTAAAAGTGCCGGGTTCCGATTCATCGGCATTACAAACCAGGTAACGGGCAACACCTTCGGGCTTGGCCAAAAAGCTCCACTTCATCCCGGTAGGGAAACCTGCGCCGCCACGGCCGCGCAAGCCTGATTTTTTAACCTCTTCTACCACCGCCTCGGGCGACATGGTTTTCAGTGCTTTTTCAACCGAAGCATAGCCGCCTTTTGAGCGGTAAACATCAAAAGTATTGATGCCCGGTACGTTAATATGTTCTAATAATAATTTGCGTCCCATTGCCTCTTAATATATTCGTTTGGTCTGCTTATAATGATTTATATGCCTGATAATGCAGCTTGCGAAAGCAACAACAACAAGGAAATTTAAGAATACCGGATTTTTATCAAAGCCACCATTTGAGTAATTTATTACAATTACCGTCGCTACAAATAAAGTATCCGTTACAATTAAAATTGTTCCCGTCATTCTTAATTATTGCCTTTTCTTTTTAGTTCTGCTATCAATGCGTCAACCGATTCGTTTGTTAAGTTTTCGTAAAAAGTATATTCAGGGCCAATTTGTAACACTGGTGCATAACCGCATGCGGCCAGGCATTCAACACCGCGCCAGCTAAACAAGCCATCGGCGGTTACTTCGCCTTCTTTAACACCCAGTTTTTCTTCAATATGGTCCATTATTTTTTCAGCGCCAACCAGGCAGCATGGCCCGGTGCGGCAAACCTCCAAAACGTATTTGCCCTGCGGGCGTAAAAAGTACATGCTGTAAAATGTAGCAACCTCATATACTTCTATCGATTGTATCTCCAGGTATTCTGCCACAATATCCATTGCCGGGGCGCTTACCCAGCCAAATTCCGCCTGTACCAAATGTAGTATAGGCAATAGGGCCGACTTTTGTTTCCCTTCGGGATAACGACTTACAATATCATCAAACTTGGCTATCAGCTCCGGGGTAAACTCAACCGGCTGCTGTGGTGTATCAACTCTAAGCATCTAATTCTCCGGCTATAACGTTTAAACTACTCATGTTAATAATTGCATCTGATAAAAGCATCCCCCGGCTCATTGGCGCATACATCTGGTAATTGATGAAGCTTGGCCTGCGGAAATGCAAACGGTACGGTGAACGCCCGCCATCATTTACCAGGTAAAAGCCAAGTTCGCCATTGCCGCCTTCAACGGCGTGGTAAACTTCGGTATTGGGGGTTGGTATTTCGCCCATCACAATTTTAAAGTGATAGATTAAAGCTTCCATATTATTATAGACGTCCTCTTTTGGCGGGAGGTAAAAATCAGGCACATCGGCGTGGAAAATATCCGAAGGTTCTTTTTCTATCTTCTCCAAAGCCTGCTCGATCAGGCGTAAGCTTTGCCACATTTCTTCGTTACGCACCAAATAGCGGTTATATACGTCGCCGTTTGAGCCAACGGGTACTTCAAAGTCAAAATCTTCGTACGATGAATATGGCTCCATAGCGCGTACATCATAATCAACACCTGCTGCGCGTAATATAGGACCGCTCCAGCTGTAATTTAATGCATCTTCGGCGGTTACTGCGGCAACATCTTTGGTACGATCTATAAATATGCGGTTGCGTTTGGTGAGATTTTCAAATTCTTTTAATACAACCGGGTATTCTTTTAAAAACTTACGCAGTTTGCGGAAGGCGATGGCGTTAAAATTACGTTCGAAACCACCGATACGGCCAATATTCGTAGTAAGGCGCGAACCGCAAATTTCTTCGTAAATTTCATAAATCAATTCGCGGTATTCCATTACATAAAAGAAACCTGTGGCAGCGCCGGTATCAACTGCCAGTACGCTATTACAGATCAAATGGTCGGAAATTCGCGCCAATTCCATAATGATGATACGCAAATAATCCACCCTTTTTGGGGTTTCAATGCCTAAAAGCTTTTCAACTGTCATGTGCCAGCCCATGTTATTTATGGGTGATGAGCAGTAATTAAGCCTGTCGGTAAGCGGGGTTATCTGGTAAAATGGCCGGTGTTCGGCAATTTTTTCAAAAGCGCGGTGTATGTAGCCTATGGTTGATACGCCGCTTACAATTCTTTCGCCATCCAGTTGCAGCACATTCTGGAACACGCCATGCGTAGCAGGGTGGGTTGGCCCCAGGTTAAGGGTTGAAAGTTCGTTTTGCGGATCGTTATCTGTATATACCGGGTGGTTCTGCATGGCTTATCTTCCAAAAAAATAATCTTTTTTATCAACACGGTTAGGGTCTTCCAGCGGAAATTCTTTCCGCATCGGGAAGGCCGTCATATCGTCAACATTCAATATCCTGCGTAAATCGGGATGGCCGTCAAATAATACCCCGAAGAGGTCGTAAGTTTCACGTTCCATCCAGTTGGCGCCATTCCATAAAACGGTAGCCGTAGGGATATGTACATCGACATCAGTTAAAAATACTTTTATCCTTACCCGCACATTATTCACCAGGCTATGTAAATGATAAATCACGCCTATCTGTTTTTCCTGTTCGGGATAATGAATGGCAGTAATATCTGTAAGGTAAATAAATTGCAGGGCAGCGTCGTTTTTCAGGTAGGATAAAACATCAATGATCTGCTCCCTGCCGGTTTCAAGCGTTAACAAACCAAAAGGTTCGCCAACGTTAGTTACCTGGTCATGAAATTTATCGCTGATCTTTTTTAACAGATCTTCGTTTGATATTTTACCCATTATAGTATTCCGTATGATGCTAACAGTTTTTGGTATTCGGGTTCATTTCTGCGGCGCAATGTTTCGGATTGCACCAGCTGTTGAATTTGTATAAAGCCATCGATGATCGCTTCGGGGCGCGGGGGGCATCCGGGAACGTAAACATCAACCGGGATTACCTCATCAATACCCTGTAATACCGAATAGGTATCAAAAATACCACCGCTCGAAGCGCATGCGCCAACGGCCATTACCCAGCGTGGCTCGGCCATTTGCAGGTAAACCTGGCGTAATACCGGCCCCATTTTTTTTGAGATAGTGCCCATAACCATCAAAAGATCGGCCTGGCGGGGCGAAAAGCTTAAGCGTTCGGCGCCAAATCGTGCGAGGTCGTAATGCGGGGACATGGTAGCCATAAACTCGATGCCGCAGCATGAAGTGGCAAAAGGCAGCGGCCATAAAGAATATGAACGCGCTATACCTATGGCCTGATCGGCCTTGGTGGCAAAAAATCCGGCCCCTTCTATTCCCGCCGGGGCATCAACTAATTGAATATCACTCATGATTTAAGTCTTAAGCCTTTAGTTCTAAGTCGTAAGTCTTGTCCTGATGTTTTTTAACATCTAAACTTTGATTTTATAGCGGCCAAACAGATTGTTATCTGAATGCTAACACAATACCATGACAAATTTACAACATTTTACTATGTATAAGCTACACTATGCAATAAGGCAAATATATTTAGAATTAATCTAAACAGGTAGCCTCACCCTGCCCTCTCCAAAGGAGAGGGTTCTAAAAAGCGCGAAGTTAAAGTCCTCTCCTTTGGAGAGGATTTAGGTGAGGCGCTATGCCCTAATCCCAATCCAGCGCGCCTTTTTTTATCACATAGATAAAGCCTGCCAGCAGCGTAGCCATAAAAATAAACATCTCTATCATGCCATCTTTGCCCAGGTCCCTGAAATTTACGGCCCAGGGGTACATAAATATCACTTCCACATCAAACAGTACGAAAAGTATTGCCACCAAAAAGTATTTGATGGAAATTGGCGTTCGGGCATTACCTATTACTTCGATACCCGACTCAAAGGGCGTTAACTTATCCTTTGTTTTTCTTTTCGGACCAATTTTATGGGTTACAAACATGGTAACAACCACAAACCCCAATGCAACCAGCATTTGAAAAATGATGGGCAAAAAATTAACCGGCAAACTTTGTGCTTCCATGCTGCAAATATACAAATGGGATGATAATAAAAAAGCCCTCCGGCATAACCGGAGGGCTTATATTTTTTGAAGTTTTTATCTACTTGCTTTTACCTTGTCCTTTTTTAGCAAAATAATACTTTACCTGCGGGTCATCCGGCAGCAGGGCTTTTGCTTTATTATAATAATCTAAAGCTTTAGCCTCATCTTTATCTTTATTTTCGGCATAGTTACCTAAATAGGTATAAGCATTTACCAAATTTTGTTTGGTTTTATCATCAGGAGGACCTTTGGCTTCTATTAACTGCACGTACTGTTCATAATAAGGTTTAGCTAAACCTTTTATGTTATTCCTGTCGTTGTCTTCAGAGTCTTTGACATAAGCATGATAGAGCACAACAGCCGCAATAGGTTTTCCAGCCTTGCGTTCTACATAACTAAATGCCGAATCGGATTTGGTAAGTAATGTGCTATCCGGTTTAAAAGTTTTATCCTTTGCAACTTTGTCAGTTTGATCACTGAATGCCAAATAATAACTCAGACCTTCAGAAAAATGGTCAGTAAGCTTGGCCAGTCGGGATTTTTGGGCATAGATATGATATGCGTCTCCTGCTTCCTGAAATTTATTTAAAGCGTATAAAGATTTTGCAATTTCACCGTAAAGGTCAACTTGAGTTGTGTCGAGTGATATTGCTTTACGCAGATCAATTATACCCAACGAATCTTGTTTTGATGCAATTTGCAAACGGCCCAGATACAAGTAATCATTAGGGATAATACGTTTTGGATCGGCTTGTGTTACCCATTTTGTCAAAGCAGTCAAGCCTGATGGATAGTCTTTGTTTTCATAAGCAGCAATACCCAAATAACGGTAAACCCTCAAATTAGTCTTAGCTAATGCAGAAAGGTCCTGTGCTACCTTTTGCAGGTCAACATAATCTTTCGCGTCAACAAGAAAGTCCGCATAACGCATCTGCGATTCTGGCGAATAATCAGTTAAGCTGATGTATTTTTTATAATTTTCAGCAGCTTCTTTCGTTTTTGCATCATAAAGTGCTGGGTCGGTTTTTGCCTGGCGCAGGTTTGTTTCAGCCATTTCGCGGTATGCCGGCCCATAATTAGGGTCAATAGCTAAAGCTGCCTGGAATTGTTTTTGCGAGTCGTCAAAGTTGTCTGCATATCTCCACAAAACACCCTCGGCCACATTAGCGGCGGCTAATTTAGGGTCGATAGCTAAAGCTGAAGAATAAGCAGTGTAAGCATCGGTGCTTTTCAACTGTGAGCGGTAAGCATCGCCCAACGCTACAAGCAATTCAGCATCTTTTGGATTAGCAACTTTGCCCTGGTTTAATATAGCAATTGCGGCATCGGCATCTGCCGGTTTAATGTTCGACCCATTAGCCCCAGCGCTGCTACCGCTAACCGGCAGTAAATATCCCAGCCCTGCGTACATATAAGGCGTACTGTTCTTTTTTCCTGCCAAAGCAATCGCCTGGTTAAAATCATTTGTTGCAGTACTATTGTCTTTTTCAACATGGGCGGCGGCGCCTAAACCGGCATAATTTAATGCTGATTTAGGATTAACGGCAATCCCCTTGTTAAAAAACAACTTAGCCGAATCAACATAGTCCTGTTTAAGGTACACCCATCCTAAATAAAAGAAGTTTTCATCTTTATCAGCTTGCGTAACCGTCAGGTTCTTCAGCATCGATTTTGCTTTCTGGTATTGTTCATCATCAATAGCCTTCTTTGCATCGGCTAAACTTTGAGCAAAAGCTGATGATCCTATAAATAACAATCCCAACCCCGCAGCGGCTATTTTACTGGTAATTTTCATTAGATTAATTCGTATTAAGTTAATATTTAAGCTTCGTGAATCGCTGTTTGTTTGTTTTAATTTGTTTATTAGCCCAAAATAGTTGTAAACATTTTGATTTACAACTATTTCAGAATGCAATAATATATGTTTTTCGTCAAATTTGCATATACAAGTTTAAACAAGTTTATACAAAATCACCCCTAATATTTTTATTGCCTTATTTTTTTCTCAACTGTTATTTCCCTGCCCGGGATATCATCCGGCAACAGGCCCGATTTCAAAATGATCCGTTGCCCCCGGTCGCTTTTCATAAAGCCTGCAAATTCCATACCTAAACCATATTTACCGGTACAATTTAATATATATAAGTCCCTGGTTAAAGGGTACTCTTTTAATGCCAGGGTATTTTGCGATGGCAAATAGTACTGATCATCCGGGTTTTTACCGATGTCGTTCTTAACGGCTACAATCTTAACTTTTTGTACAGCATCTGCATAATCTTTGTCGGGGTCATTCAACCAGCTAAATCCTGTAATACCTATGGCGTCGGGGTGAACGGCCACATATTGTATAACTTCCTTATTTGATTTAAGCGAATAAATATTTTTTTGCTTAAGCCCTTTGCTGCCTGCAAGGTCTTTTAAATACCTTACCAAACTGGAGTTAGGGTTATCAAAAACGATATTCTTATCCGTTTTAGTATCGCCATTGAGTAAATTTTTTATTTGGCTTACGGTTATGGTTGTATCATTTGACGCCTGGTTTACAATTAATGCAACCGCATCAATTGCGAAACGGTCAATAACAGGCTTTAAATTTTTATTTTTTAGTAGTGCTGCGCGCTCAGTGGCATTTAAGTCGCGCGAGAGGATGACCACCCTTGCACTGTCGTCCAGTAAAAGGTTCACTGCCGTGTTTTCGGGTGCATAAACTATTTTAGGGAACACCTTGGTATAGGAGTTTTTAAAGATGTAGAGTTCCTCATCAACTATAGGTTTAAAAGATTCGTCCACGACAAATTCAGCCTTGTTATTTGTAAAACGGTCAAGATTGCTGTCGTTTGTTTTCTGCTTGCAGTTTTGTAAAAGCAGCAGCATTGGGGTGGCCAGTATCGCAAGCAATGATGCCCGGATAAATAGCAGCCTTGAATTACTCTTCTTATTCTTCATTTCGATCTCTTTTTAATAACCGTGAAAAACGTAATATCCCATAAAGTATAATGATGGATCCAAATCCTATCCTTTGTGTTTTTGAAATATTCGGCAGCATCCCATCCCAAAAAATAACCATCAGCCCTAATGCACAAAAGCATACAAAAGCCAGCACCACTAAAATGAGCAAAAATCGCCTTTTGGGCGATTTTTGCTTATCGTTACTATATAACATGCAATAGTCGTTATTCTGATAGTGTAAAAGCGATCGGAACAGTGTATGCACATCGTACAGGGCGGCCATTCTGGATGCCCGGAGCCCAGTGCGGTGATTTCTTTAAAACGCGTATCGCTTCATCATCACAACCATCGCCAATTCCGCGTACCACTTTTATATCGGTCAACGATCCATCTTTTTCAACCACAAACTGCATGATAACACGCCCTTGTGTGCCATTTTCCCTTGCAACAGCAGGGTATTGGATAGTTTTCCCTAAATATTTATAAAATCCTTCCAAACCTCCCGGAAACTCAGGCTGTTTTTCAACAGAGGTGAAAATCTTGTTAGGGTCTTCTTCGGTAACTTTAGCATCTGATGTACCAACTGGCTCATCGATAGTTACGTCGGCGTTTTTATCACCTTTCAAGTTTTTCTGCCCCGGGTCGGCAACTTCCAATTCCTTAACGGTTGGTGGTTTTTCTTTCACCTCAACGTCGGGTTTTACAACCGGAGGAGGGAATTTAACCTGGTCAACCTTTGGTTTTGGTGGTTCAGGCGGTGGGGGTGGAGGTGGTTTTTTTAAGTCAACCGGCGGTGGTGAAAGCACCACATTGGTGATCTTTACTTTTTCTTTGGCCGCAGGGATAAACCCTTCGATCAAATTGATGATTGTATTTGCGCATACTACGACAACAAAGAATACAAGGCCAATAATCAGGGCATTACGTGTGTTACGCCCGTTATCACGCCTTAATTCATATGCCCCATACTTTTGATTGCGATCTGTAAATACAACATCGATCCATTTTTGATCTAATATGTCTAATTTTGATCCGAACATCTTTTCAGGCTTTAGTTAATTAACGTTAGTTGTAATAATATTATTACTAATAAATATTGTTCTTTTGAAGGTCGCCAAGTTCCATCGGTGTGATCTTAACAATTGCGTACGATTGAACACCGGTGATATTCATTTCATCAAGGGTATTCACCAGGTTTTCGTAAGTTGATTTATCGCTTGGCTTTATTAAAACGATCATAAAGTTATCAGGCGCCGCATGGGTTTCCGCAACTTTTTTACCATTCTCAATAAGCGCTTTGCGCAAACCATCTTTGCCGTAACTGTCAACGGTCGGGGCTGATTTACCAGCTTCGCCCATGTACCACTCCAGTTTATTGTGACTGCCCAAAAGGATTGTCATTGACCGTGTAGCCGCAACCGGCAACTGGCTTTTTTGCACTGAATTATCTGGCATGGCCAGGTCCATTGCTTTCTTTTTACTTAGCGTAGTGGTAAGCATAAAGAAGGTGATGAGCAAGAAAGCCAGGTCAACCATCGCGGTTAAATCCACGCGTGTCGAGGCTTTTTTACTTCGTATCTTCCCGCCTTTATGTTTACCCCCGCCGGAGGTATCTAATTCTGCCATAATTTTTTATTTTTTAGGAGCCGCTCTCAGGTCGGTAATTAAATCAAACTTGAACTTTTTTTGATGTCCCAGTATGCTGATTATTTCGTTAATGACAGGATATTCCTGTTTTCTATCGCCTTTAATGGCAATGTCCAAATCCCTGTTATGTAAACCTCTCTCGGCCTGGCGCGACAAGTATATCCAGTCGCCCAATTCGTTGGCGGCTGTGGTATCTGCGGGTATGCCAGCTGTCGGAAAGCCTTTTCTTTCATCAGGCCTTAAATCCAGGTACTGTTTCAGGTTGGCAATAGGCACACCAAATACTTCGAGCAGCGAAAACCTTGATATTTCTTCGGGGGTAAACGATACTTTGTATTTATCGCCCATTGCTTTCAATGTTTCAGTGCGCACATCGGCCCCCGTAACCGAATAAAATATAGTGCTTTTTCCGTTAATATTACCAACGGTTATCGTAGCAAGGTTATCCTCGGGAACAGGTGTTGTTTTTGATGAAAACGGAATTTCGGCCTTGGTGGGGTCGTCCACTTTGGGCTTTGCCGTTAGTATGAAAAATGTAAGTAACAGGAACGCCACATCGCACATAGCTGTCATATCTATGAAGGTGCTTTTCCTGGCAACTTTTACTCTAGGCATAATTTATTAATTTTTAGTATTATGATTAAACTACCCTCCCGGCATAACCGGGAGGGTGAAAACTAAGCACTAATGAGTTTTTATTTGTTTTTGTGCGATGCAGCAAATGTTTGTACAATGCTGAAGCCTGTTTCGTCAATTGCGTAAGTCAGCTTGTCAATTTTTGATGTAAATACGTTATACATTACAATTGAGGTAGCTGAGGTACCGATACCAAAGGCTGTATTAACAAGTGCTTCAGAGATCGCAGTTGATAATGCAGTTGTGTTTGGAGCACCTGAAGTTGCTAATGCCGCGAATGCACGGATCATACCAAGTACAGTACCTAACAGACCGGTTAATGTACCGATAGATACCAGTGTTGCAATAACGGTTAAGTTTTGCTCAAGCATCGGCATTTCAAGCGAAGTAGCTTCTTCAATGTCTTTTTGAATAGCGAGGGCTTTCTGATCTACATCTAAACCTGCTTCGTCTTCCATTTCGCGGTATTTTTTCAAAGCAGATTTGATTACGTTGGCAACAGAACCTTTTTGTTTGTCGCATTCAGCGCTTGCTGCATCAATATTACCTGCGTTAAGCGCGCTTTGTACTTTTCTTACAAATGCGTCAACATTGCCTGTTCCGGATGCTTTGTTGATAACAACAAAACGCTCGATGGAAAAAACAATTACCATCAATACATACGACATGATAAGGGGTACCAGGAAACCTCCCCTGTGGATGGTACCATAAATGTCAGGAGTACCATGCTCTACGTCGCCGCCTTCAAAATGACTTGGGTCGCCCAATATGAACATGAATATTATGATTGCAACTATGATACAAATTGGCATAGTTAAAGTTGCAAACAAGCCTGATGAACTTGAACTTTCTTTCTTAACAGGACTGGTTGGTTTTGTTGGTGCGTTTGCCATTACTTTTAAATTTTAGTTAGTTTTTAGTTTTTGTTTATTTATTATAGTTAGTTAATTGCTGTTTTTTAAGCGGATAACAAAATTATAATTTTAATTATATAAAAAAATTATTTGTTAAACTTTATTTACTATAGTTTTAGTTTGAATTGCCGATTTAATTTGATTTGTCTATCGAATTTTCAAAATAATACTACATAACGTTAT
>Ga0207054_1103_pt1 | contig 26020 bp, 29 predicted proteins | sample Alteio_BWMinCont_60_FD_153288 | JGI IMG/M metagenome (GOLD analysis project Ga0207054, IMG submission 153288) | Enriched cells from forest soil in Barre Woods Harvard Forest LTER site, Petersham, Massachusetts, United States -... | ecosystem: Environmental > Terrestrial > Soil > Temperate forest >... | reverse complement strand
GACGGTTGAAAACGCTCCCGGTAAGCAGCAATAGCCTGCGGGCCACCAATAGGGTTAATGAAATGTGCAAACGATAAGCCCATACCAAAATGTGCAGCGAATAACCCGCTTTCGCCGCTTGAGCTAAGAAGCCACATAGACGGCACCGTTTTTACTTGCGGAATAGCCCTTATTTTAGCTTGTGGCGTACCCAATTCGCCCCTGTCGTGAAAATAGTTATTCAGATCGTATAGCTGTTCTATAAAATCCTGCTCCCTGAACTGGTTTGATGGGTTAAGCATGGCGGCTGCAAGCCTGTCGGTGCCCGGTGCGCGGCCCATTCCAAGGTCAATTCGTCCGGGGAACAGTGCTTCCAGCATCCTGAAGTTTTCGGCTACTTTTAAGGCGCTGTGGTTGGGCATCATTACCCCGCCCGAGCCGATGCGGATATTTTTGGTTTGTCCTGCAAGGTGTGCCATCAGCACTTCGGGGGTTGAGCCGGCCAGGCTACCTGTATTATGATGTTCGGATACCCAAAAGCGGGTATAGCCCAGCTGATCGGTAAATTTTGCTAATTCAATAGTTTCCTTAACGGCCTGCTCGGCCGAAACGCCTTTGCGTATAGGCGATTGGTCCAATACACTAAGGCGGATGTTATTTGTGCTCATGTTAATACTAAAACACAAAAGTACGGAAGGAGTTGTGGAGCTATTGTAAAGATTTGGGGCCTTTTTTAAACAGCCTTTTTAAAATCGGGAATCGAAATTCCAAAATCCGAAATACCTACAAATACGCTTCTCTTAGCTTTATCATCCGTATCCAATGCATAAATTTCATCACGGGATAAACCGGATCGAACTCAAACCACCTGGCGGCAAAGTTGGCGTTGTTAGGGCGTTTGTGGTGATTATTCTGGAATAATTCGCCAAGCATAAAAAAGTCCAATGGCGTAGTGTTTTTTGACTGGTCGCCGTTGTTAAAGTTGGCATAGCCATATTTATGACCGCACCAGTTAACTATAGCGCCTTGTATCGGGCCCATTAAAAAATGGATAGGAAGCAATAAAAACATCCACCAATGGGTAGCGAAAAATATATAGAAAGCTATATAAAAGCAGGCGAACAGGATGCGCGAAAAATGAGTTGAGCCCCAATAATCAACTAAGCGCCATTCGGGGTAATTGCCTTTAAACTGCACATCCGGTTCTTTTAAACGTTTTTCGTAAAGCTTATAGCTTTGGGCGGTACGCCACATCATCTGGAAAACATCCTTAAAAAAATAAGGGGAATGCGGGTCTTTTTCGGTATCGCTAAAGGCATGGTGCTCGCGGTGCATAATGGCATAAGCGCGCGGGTTCAAAAACGACGACCCCTGGCAAATAAATGTCAGCAGGTGAAACAACCGTTCGTTAAATTTATTGGTGCTGAACATTTTGTGCGAAGCGTAGCGGTGCAGGAAAAATGTTTGAAAGAATAAAGAAAGGAACCAGTGGGCAAGGAAGAATATTAAAATGATCACAGGGATATAATGTAAAATATAAAGGAATTGTTTTTATAATCGCGGTCAAAGATACGATTAAATTGATTTGAGAAGCAAAAACAAAAAAGGGGGGAGATACCTGGCTTTTACAGATTTTTAAATTTTGTATATTTGAATATTGATTTATTAAAAAAACAGATGGAAAATATATCTATTGCTGTTCCTCCATATATAGCCCGCGCTTTTGAAAAGGCTGATAGTTCGGTAAAAAGAAAAGCGGAGATTTATATCAATGCCTGGCTTAGCGATTTTTTTAGCGGCAAACCGGCAAATGAACAGCTTTTTGCAATCATGAAAAAAGCTACCGCAGAAGCTACTGCCAATGGTTTAACATCTGAGCAACTGGATCAATTGCTGAAAGATGAATCATGACTTTTGGATATTGGATACCGATATCTTATTGAGGGCTTTGATGAATGAAGATTCTGTGTCTGGCAGTGCATTGAAAAAGGCGAGAGAGACAGGTACTTTATTAGTATCGACCCAAATTGCCTCTGAATATTTCAATGTGTTTTCGAGGCCTAAATTTGAAAGATATATTTCCCTCGAAACCAGGCTGGCTTTTATTGAAAATATCATTTCAAACGCGCTTATGGTAGAGCCTGTTGAAAAAATAACAGCATGTCGTGATCCAAAAGATGACATGTTCCTTGAACTGGCTGTTACCGCTGAAGCATCATGTATTATAAGCGGCGATGAAGATTTACTCGTTTTACATCCTTTTAGTGGGATTTCTATTGTGTCGGCAGGGGATTTTTTAAAACTCTTTTAATGTACCCCGTAATATATTAAAACAAAAAAGGGCCGTTGGATTAACAACAGCCCCTGAACAATCCGATAGTTCATTAATTCTTTACGCGGCACTATCACGCAAAGCTTTGATCTGGTTATGTGCAGCTATAATGACCGTTTGTTGGTTTGCAATAAGCTGTTCAAGTTCTGGCGACAGCTCGTTATCCGGTGACAAGGCATTTTCGTAAGCTTTTTTAATGGCGTCCTCTCCGCGTTCGCATTCTTCTAAAACGCTTTTGCGGTCGTGCCCGCTAAAAGTAGCCTTAACATCAAGCCACATACGGTGTAAGGTTCCACTACCGCTACCATCCATTTCAGCTTCACCGCCAATTTTGATTACAGCCAACCCCAGTTCATGTACGTTATAGCGGCTTTCTTCCCTTAAACTTTGAAAAAGCGCTTTAATGTCAAGGTCATTATCGCCCAGGTCTTTAACGGCATGTGCAAAACGGGCTATGCGGTCGTTGTTAATTTCAACAAGGTCATTTAACACTTCAATTGATTTTTCAATGATTTCCATAATGATAGTTTTTATTTCGTTTTGGTTAAAACAACTATCCTGCCAAAAAATAAAGTGAGTTTATTTGGGTCCGGGGCCTATGGAATAATCAATTATGGTTTCTACGGAGTTTACGTCACCATACACAAAGGCGTCCTTTTCAATCATGCCGATACCTTTGGCAAGGTATATATCGAAATTTGCTACATTCTTAAACCCGAAGTTATTTACATTAACCTGGAGGTTTATAGCGGTATGGGTTACATTGGTGTAAGTTTTGCCGTCTACTACTTTACTTATGTTTGTTTCTTTTATGGTATTAACAGTTTGTACAGGGTCGGTATGGAACAATGAAATACCGAATGGTGTACAAATGGGCGAACTTGTCCAGGTATAGCCAACCGGCTGATTTTCAGTTATCACCTGCAGATTGATTAATCCATATGGAGTGATCGACTCAAGCAATGCAAATACATGGCCATTAACATAGTAGAACGCTGTGCCAGGCCCGTTTAATCTCGAAATTTCTGTAGCATCATAGCATCGCAAGCTATTGAGGTCAGATGTGTTGCCATTTATTGTAAAGGAAACAGTGTCAATCATGACCCCGTAAATTGGTGCGACATCAGTGGGTTCTCCGAAGATTGAGTCGCGATATCTCCATGTAGAGCCATAAGTCTCAGGAAAAAAGCTATCTGCCGGTGCTGGCGGTGGTGGAATATAGGGGTTAGTGGTTTTACAACCCACATAGCCAATTGCCAGCAGACATAGAAAAACCAGTAAGTTTTTGTTCATTGGGAGCTACAAGCCTAATTTATCGTCCCAATTATAACAAAGAACGGAAACTTTACCGCCCTGAAGTCTTCAACATATTAACAATTAAGGGATCATGGCTAAATGCCATGATCATCGTTAACCAACTTTTAATATTAAAAACACCGGCAAACTACCTGTTTAATCAACTATTAAAATGATAAAGAAAAACAACTTCACCCGTATAAGCGGGTTTTTTTTCGCCTTCAATTTCCATCTCAACGCCTATGGTGGCTTTAGTAATTCCCCTTAAATTAACTATTGCAGCAAGCCTGGCTTTAAGCCGTACATTACTGTCGACAATTACCGGTTGGGCAAATTTTATATTATCGATGCCGTAATTTATCTGCATTTTTAGGTTTTGCACATCGGCTATCTGGTGCCAGAAATAAGGTAAAAGCGATACCGTTAAATACCCGTGCGCAATGGTCGCTTTAAACGGGCTTTCATTTTTTGCCCTTTCGGGGTCGGTATGTATCCACTGATGATCGATAGTTGACTCGGCAAACTGATCTATTTGCTGTTGTGTAATGGTATGCCAGCCGGATATACCAAGCTCTTTGCCCAAATAGCTCTCAAATTCAGGGTAGTTGTTAATAATTATCATAATTAAATTATTGGTCGGGAAAATAATTACCGTTGTAAAAGTAATAAATAGCAAAGTATTAAAAAATACGCTATTAACAAGGGATTAATTTTCTTCTAAATCCCAACTATTCTGAATAGCATGAGTCCGTAATTACTTTTTAGACTGCGTGGTGTGTGTCATATCCTGGAGACAAAGTTTGTGTATAAAGTAATCAATAACTATAGCAGGGAGAGACAAGGTTTCTCTATGCATAGCAATCTTAAGTCAGGATCAGGCGACGGGCTTTATTCGCGCACTACCCTAAAAAATTGGGGGGATAAACTTTCTGGCCGTATTGTTCAGCAACTTTTATCAGTTTTTCAATGCTTTGTGGATCCATCGGGGGCGGCGGCAAAAATAAACCCGGTGCAACCGGCTTTCCTATAGCAATGAACATTTCTTCAAGCCCTGAAGGTACCACGGTACATAACAGGTGCGCCACACTATCTGTTTTGTTTTTAAAGCAGTGAACGATGCCGCCCTTTGGAATAACTACATAAGAGCCCTTTTTTGCAGTATAGGTTGACGCTTCCGATTTTACCTCAACCTCACCATCAATAACATAAAAAGTTTCCTGAAAATCCGAATGCGAATGCGGGCCGGGGCCACCGCCGGGCGGCACCAGCATATCAATAGTAGCAAAGGCGCCGCCTGTTTCTTTCCCTGTGACCAGGATGCGGTAAGTGTCGCCAACTACCGATAAACTTTGCCCTGCTTCGGCGCTAAGGGCTATAGGGGCGGGTTTTGAATTTTCCATATTGGATAATAAATTAATGATACACCAATATGGCGCTACCAAGGGTAGGTACACTGGTTGTTTTAACTTGCGTACTCATCAGATGTAGAAAACGGAGCAATGCACTCAAGGGAACAATGTACTCTTGCGCGGAGGGTGCACGAAGTTGTTAAGCAGCTATAAACTGCAAAAAGGCGGCATATTTATTGTTGACATACTGAGGCGCGTTTAATTTTCTTATATCCTGTTCTAAAATTGCTTTTAGTTCTTTTTCAACTGATTTTAACGAGATGGTTGTTTGAGTCGAGGTAGTTTTCATAATATGTGTTTTTAAGTTGTGCTTTAGTATAGCTAAATATTATGCCATAACCCTGATATAGCAGGCACAACCATAAACCGGGTGAATGTGTATATTTTTATAGACGAAAGATTAGGGTATTTTCGTTAAAAAAGGGAATATTGAACCATGCAATACCCCGGGGTGAAGGTTTGCGGGCGCCAGGCATTTCACCAAATTTCAAATCATAATTTCACAAAAGCACTTTTTCCGATAAGGCTGTTATTGTTGTTATTAACCACTTCGATAATATAAGTGCCTGGCGCCAGGTTACTGATATTGTTTTGCCAGTTAGCCGATGAAGATGTTGCACCTGCTACAACCCTTCCTGTTATGCTTATTATTTTAATACCATACAATTGTGTATTGGCGCCTTGTTTGATACCGGGTGTAATTGCACCATTTTGTAAGGCTGACTCGCCAGCGACCGGGGTACTATTGTTTTGATTTATGGCTAAGTTGATAACACTGCCCGCCGGGTTTGGATAAACGCTGATATTACCTGCACTAACATTGTTTCCATTTCCGTAAATCAATGTAACAATGTTTGAATAAACAATGGTGCCATTCACGTCTTGCATCTTAAGGCGGTACATATCTGTCGCGGCAGGCGGCGTTTTATCCAAAAAACTGTAAGTACCTAAATCACCCGAAACAAAGCCACCTACGACAACATAGGTTTCGCCTCCGTCGCTGCTCCTTTCAACAGTGAAGTTGGTATAGTTCTGCTCGTTCTCCGTTTTCCATACCACCTGCGCTCCGCCTGAAGACTTGGTAGCTGTAAAATTTAGCAAATGTACGCCTAAGGCCGGGTTTTGGCGGATAACCAACGTGAAACGGCTTTTTCCATAACTGTTAGTATCAGCTAAATCAATAGTAAAAGCATAGGTTGCATTATTGCGGATGTCCAGTGAGTCTTTTTTGTAATTATCCATCAGCCATAGCTCATAAATTGCCGGGATGGCATCTATGGCTGTTCGCTTAAGCGTATATAAGCCATTTAGGGTTCCCTCCACATCTAACTTTACAACCTGCGGGGCCAACTTCGGCAACGGGAGATAATTGATCGCCAACGGCACATTGTCTGACGATAGGCTCGATAAGCCATCAACAGCATCGATGCCGGGAATATACATGGCGTCTTCACCGGGATTATATAGCGGCGAAGTGTTTGAGTTAAACCCAATAACTATGTCATCGTAATTTAATGAATCGGTAATTAGTTTTAAGCGGAGTGTTTGCTGTACGGCGTTCTGTACCGGTGTCCCCAGCAATAAATTGCTGCCTGTTAACTGTGAGGTTGCTGCCTTAGCTGATTCGTTGAATACGAGCGATGCCCCGGCTGCATTGGCCTGCACAAAAAAGCCCTGTCCGCTTGCTATAATGTTGGTAGCAGTTCCGGTACCGCTGCCCCCGCTTGATGATTTGGTTATATAAGTATCGTACTGGTTTGTTACCGGGTTAAAAACATAAATGGTTGGGTTAATATTTGTGCGGGCGATGCCAGTATTTGAAAAAGCAGTGTTCCAGTCTATCGAGCAGGGGTACGGATTGCCTACCATATTAAATCCGCGTACAACACTATTGGTATTACTACCAGTGCCGTTCCCGGTAATGGTAAAGCCTAAATTTGACGAAGTTGGGTTATACCAATCCTTAACAGTTACCGACTGCTGGTTGATATTGCCTGTTGAAGTAAGCGTTACATTTTCAGGTGCAACATACGGCGCTGCTGTTCTTGCCGACCAATTTGTTGCCGCACCCCTAAAAAAGAAGAAAATACCATTGCCCACAGGGATGGAATAAGCATTGCCATCGCTGGCCCCTATGGTACCTGCTGAAGTTGAGTTGGTGATGTTGGTAATGCCAATAAAATCTCCACTGGTAAAGGTAGCGTTGCTTGGTATTATGCTTTCACGATACAGATAGATTGATGGGTTTCCGGCGCTGGTACTTCCACCGGCGCAACCCGTGATAAAAGCGTTTGAGGTGCTGTTTGCAGTGGTGGTTTCGCCTGCGGTAGCACCAACTATATAATTTAAACCGTAAACATTATTGCTGTTTACTTTTACAGCTGTATTAACGGGCGACGATATGATGCGGTAATTGCGCCCAAGCCAGCGCCCTTTGGTGTTGTCGAAAACAGTACTGCCCTGGTAATAACGCTGAACATTGAACGTGCCCGTACAGGTTGCTGTTGCGTTAAATGCCCCGATTGCTGCCGAGCCGTTTGCATCTGATTGTAATGTAAAAACCCCAGGACTGGTATTAGTGATTGATGTAGTAGTGCCCGTTGGGAAAATAATCGATGTTGAACCGAGGTTAAAGGTACCGGTATTGCTTAACGAGGTGCTTTGTGCGTTCAGGCTGATGACACAGGAGGATCCGGAGGTGCCTGCAAAAAACGTCCCGGAATTAGTGATGTTTGATTTAAAGGTCGCTGCTGTTATGCTTGATGCTGAATCGGCTGTAAAAGTAGCCGTATTGTTTAAAACCTGGGCGTTACCGCCCGAACCCAAAAAGTTAATGGCTGTGCCGTTTATTTTCATAGTGGCGCCCGCGCCCGTATTTTGTATGCTGGCGCCCTGGCCCGACAGAGTGTACGTTGAGGCATGGTCGTTCCAGGTACCCGAATTGGTGATCGAGCTGCCCGAAGTACTTAAAGCAAAAGCACACGAACTTTGTGTGGTAAATGTCGCGCCTGAACTATTCTGGATGGCATTGTCGTTCCCAAAGCTGAAAGTTGTACCCGTAGCTTTAAATGTTCCGGAATTACTTAAAAAAGCGCCCGCGCCCGAAAGATTGATCGTGGCTGAATTGCACGTTACCGTTGCCCCGCTTGAATTTTGCAGCGAATTGTTATCGTTTCCAAAGGTAAGCGTACCCGAAGTTATGTTTATTTTGCCCGAGCTGGTGACCGTTGAAGGGGTACCTGTGAAACTGAAGTTGCCGCCTCCGGTCACATTGATTGTCCCGGTATTGGTGATGTTCGCGGTCGAATTGACCGTACACGCGCTACAGTTAAGCGTGCCTGCATTGCTCATATTTGCAATTCCATCGCCATTATTAAGATTTACCGTGCCCGTAAAAGTAACGGTAGCGCCCGAACCTATTGCAAATTGAGAATCAAACGCGAAATTTACCGTTCCGGCGATACTCGCTGTGCCGCTGCCGCTAAAAGTAATACCCAATGCAACGCCTGATGGCTGTGCTATACTCATGCCCCCGGTTACAATAAGCGTTGGCGCCGTACCCGTAAAGCTTATAGTAATGCCCGAAACGCCAAAATTGGTCGACTCAAGCTCGGCTATGGTAACATTGCCGCTATAGCTGATGGTTGCATTGCTTGTATTTACAATGGCTATATCGGTTGTAAGTACCTGGCCGGGGTATAGCGATGGTATAAGGCCTCCAACTCTCCAGTTAACAGGTGTGGTCCATGAACCGGACGTTCCTCCGGCCCATACGTACGAAACTTGGGCATTAGTCTTTTTGGCGCCAAAACATAGTGTAAACACCACCAGGCAAAACAATAAACGTATTTTCAATTTATCGTTATTTTTAAATATTCAGCAATAAACAGCTCATCTGTGCGCGTATTTGCATAAAATGCTGGGTTTGTTAGTAGCGTTAGTCAGTTTAGTTGGTCTTTTTTCTTGAGTTAAAGTCAAACATCCTGGAGATAGTAAAGCCCAAACGGAATTGCCCTTTTGAAAAATTGGATTGGGTATCATTTAAATAGTTGATCTCCGAAACAGCCCTGGCGTTGGTTATGTTTATTGTAAACACATGCCCCCCAGTTTCAATTTCAATCCCCACACCCAGGGGGTCATAGAATCCGTTTGCGGTTGTTCTGAATGAAGAAAATGGATGGGCGTAATCAATTATTAAACCCATGTGATTCGTTAGCTTCAACCTGGCTGTGGCCCCAAGCGAAAAAAAACTTTCCTCACTGCCCGGCACTAACGGAATGGTGGAATTGTTAGTTACAAATGTTGGGGTAAGTTGTAAAGATATACCAGGCGAAAATTTTCGGGCTATCATAACTTGCGCCAGGTAGGAAACCCTGTCGCCAAATGTGGGATAAGTCACAAATCCGTATGGCCTTAATGCACCCTCGCCGAGGAGGGTAATAGCAACAGGCGAGCTACCATTACTTGTTTGATGGAGTACTGCATATTTAAATTCAAGATCTGCCAGCCCCTCGATGGTGCTTCTGCCTATATCAATGTTCAGGTTATCGGTAACGCCGTATTCAAATCCCAGGTAAACATCAGATACATCGTCAAGCCCGTAATAAAACTGGCCACCGCCGTTTGTACCTGCAAAATCACCGAACCGGTGTATGATAAGAAAATTAAGATTGTGTTTTTTTACGGTTTCGGTAGTTTGTGTTAAAATAAGCCTTGATGATTTAAAAATAACTACCGGCCCGCTTTTACTGTCGGTACTTATTGAATTTAATAATGAATCAGTTGAGCTGTTTTGTTTGGTGGTATCAGTTTTTTGAGCCATTAACCCTGTGCTGATAATGGCCAGGATAAATAAAATAAAATATTTCTTCATGCTAAAATTCTACTTGGTTTTTGAATTGTTATTATTGGATAAATAAATGGCCGAAACATTCATTTTAATGCTTTCGGCAATGTTGTGAAATACGATACTTGGTATGGTGATATGGTGATCGGCACATTTTACCATAAATTCCGATGTCATGCTTATCACGCCGTTTTTTACAGTAATGGTTCCCGGTACCGCCCTTTTTTGTGTAACGCCATGTACGGTCAGGTCGCCAGTAACTGTTACGGGGTAGGCGCCGTCTTTTGAAATGTCTACCTGTTCCTGTATTTTGCCTTTGAATGTGGCTTTTGGAAACTTGTCGCTTTCCATATAATCTGAATTAAAATGCTCCTGCATCAACGATTTTTCGAATTGGAACGAGGGTATAGAAACACTGAAGGCCAACTCGCCTGTGGAGGCATTATAAACAGAAACCCCGGTAGAGGTAGCGGCTTTAATATCCTCTATAGGCGCACTTGAATATAAAGTGATCCTTGCATTTTTACAGATGTATATATCCTGGCCGCTCGCCCTGGTGGAGCATGCTGCTACTATAAAAAATGTAAAGAAAAAAATGGAATTAATTAGATTTTTCATTGAATGATGATGTTTTTTACAGATAAATTTTTTTACCCTTCTTTTGTTACACAACGTGACTTGCTTCTCAATGGTTGCCTTGGGTATCGGTTAATGTTATAACCAGCTAATTTTTACCGCTTATAATATTCTCCTACGGCGATTTAGAAAAGTAAAGATTTGAAGAGATAATAGTTAAATAAACTCCATCATTGCGGGCAGTCTATATACTCCAAATAATACCGTTGAAAATGATGTTTAAAGTTGAAAACCTGCGGCAGGGAAAGCAATTTATGGTTGTGTAGCAGTCAAATAGATGTAACAACAATTTAACACAACGACTATTAAAGCCCGAAGAATTTATGGCTATTTTTGACTAAAATTGCGATACCGTGAAAATCAAACCATCATATACACTAATCATCTTATCCTTCATGGCTTTATTCGGCGCCTGCAAAAAACCGAATGACGCCCCAAAAGGTGCACCTGCGCAAGCGCCTACGGTTTATGTTTTAGGCGCAGATAACAACCATAATTTTATGTACTGGAAAAACGGCGTGGCCGCCAGTTTACCAGCTACCATAGCCACTGGTGGTGCTGCTTATGTTTCGGGGAATAATATTTATGCTGCCGGCGGCACTAATTTTTATTTCGGCGCGGGCAGGCCCGGAAATGCAGGATATTGGAATAATGGCGTTATTACAGCGTTGCCTGCCACAACGGGCTACGCTTTTGCAAGTGCTGTTTTTGCTTCGGGTGGCGATGTGTACGCAGCTGGTGTTACCTATTACCCCCAACAGTTCACGGTACCCTATACAACGCCTACCGCAACCTATCCAACGGCAGGCTATGTAGCCACTTGTTGGAAAAATGGGGTAGCCGCAAACCTCTCGTCCAAAGGTATTGACGGGCAGGATGGAGGCTTTGCCATTACTGATTATTCGGACTATGTAAGCGGTATATTTGTTTCGGGCAATGACGTATATATTTCCGGTGGCAGCAACATAAGTCAGCAGGGTGTCGACAGCACTTATCATTTTGCAAGGTATTGGAAAAACGGCGTTCCTACTGAACTTGTAAACGGTCTAACTACTATTACTCCTTCGCAGAACGATTATCCAAACAGTACTGCTATTTATGTGGCAGGCAGCGATGTTTACGTGGCTGGTTTTGAAAGCGTTGGAGGCCCCGACACCAGCCTTACGTTAAGAGCCCTTTATTGGAAAAACGGGGTTGCATCACTCCTTACAACTTTCGCGTTTTCGCCGGCGGTGGCCAGTTCCATTTTTGTTTCGGGGAATGACTTGTACGTGGCTGGATATGAAACCACAAACGGGTTTACTTATGCCACTTATTGGAAAAATGGTGTTGCAAAAAACCTTACCACGAATATCTATTCAGAGGCATCATCAATTTTTGTTTCGGGCAGCGACGTGTACGTGGCGGGCTTTGAAGTTGTTAATGGCGCCCGGTATGCAGTGTACTGGAAAAATGGAACGGTAGTAAAATTAGGCGCTAATGTTACCGCCAGTTCAATTTATGTGCAATAAGCCCCATTAATAACATTAAATAATAAGGGGATTAGAACGCAAGGTGCACATCCTAATTTAGCCTCTTTGATTTAAAGCTGGTCAACCCTTTCTTAATTGTTTTGCCCGCTCATCTATGGTTATAGCAACAGGCAATGGGTTTTCGTAAGGCTGAAACATTTCTATAAATTTCTGCTCATGTTTCTCCGGCCGCTGTGTTTTTAAATTGTAGTGTACAAACGTTGTCCATAGTACAGCTTTGACCGCTATATTTTGATCATCCCACATACTCATCTCAACCAGGATCGACCGCTCATCAATTTTCAGGATCATCGACCTGATGGTTACGGTTTCCATCAATAGTGCCGGCCTGATATAAACGATCTCATTTTTGCCAATCACCCAGCTCAGGCCTGTATCCCGGGCCAATTCATAAACGTTAAAATGATGAAATTTTAATAAATGGTCTTCCCTGGCATTGATAAAATAGTCGATGTACCTGGAATTATTTAAGTGGTTAAAAGGATCACAATCGGGAAACCGGACCGAATATTTGGTTTCCCAAACTTTGTTTAATGTTTGCATAATTTATTTTTCTTAACTCGTGAACCTCAGCGAATTTCGCATATCCGGCGCAATGTATAGTCATTTCATTTTCATTTGATGAAGATTGGGCCATGCATCCCACCACCAAAAAGATAAAGCAACACAAAGTGCGTCAATCACATCTTTGGGTATATTGTGATACATCAAATTAAGAAGCAGGTGTCCTATATTGTATCCTACAGATATTTTATTCGGGTAGAATTAGCTAAACTAATGTGCAAACAACGATCAAAAACCATTTGGTATTGAAATTGCAATTGTTATTTCAATTATCTACCATTAAAAAAAACACCATGAGATCAATTTTGTACATTATAGCAGTGATCCTTATAATAGGATGGGCTATCGGAACATTTGCATACGCCGCGGGCGGGTTAATCCACATTTTATTAGTAATAGCGATCATCGCTTTAATACTTGGTTTCCTACGCAGGGATACTACTGTAATTTAGTGGAATAAAGGATTAATAAGATTTGCGAAAGGTGCGGTTGAGTATAAACCCGGTTTACTAGCCGGGTTTATCGTTTATTATATTTTATATTGCCTGCCCAAAATTTGAATAACGCTAATGGCTACCCCTAATAACTTACAACGCTTTGTCACCGCCCAGGAAACTACCTGGCAGAATGCATTGACGGAAATTCAGCAGGGCCGCAAACGCAGCCATTGGATGTGGTTTATTTTCCCGCAGATACAAGGGCTTGGGTTTAGCTCGACTTCCATTTTTTATGCGATAAAGAATAAACGCGAAGCGCAGGATTTTTTAAAGCACCCGGTATTGGGCAGCCGGCTCATCCAAATCAGCAATGAGTTGTTAAACCTGAAAACTAAAGACGCCCTTGACGTATTCGGCAGCCCCGATGACCAAAAATTGAGATCATCTATGACTTTATTTTCTTCGCTTGGCAACGCCGATGAGGTATTTAAATTGGTGCTGGATAAATTTTTCGACGGGAAAAAAGACGCCATCACGTTGACACTAATGGACAATAATAAATTTTAATCCGCCCGTAACCAAATCGCCGTTTACAGCCAATAAGGCCATGCTTAACTTTCGCCCTTCGCTTTCTTAACATATTCTGTCAGCTCATTCACTGTATTCAAAGAAGCTAATTCATCAACTGCCTGTTTATGTGCATCGGTGCCGGGTTCAGCGCCGCTGATATTGCGGGCAATCATGGCTAATAAACATTTTTGCAGGTCGTTTAGCGGCATGTCGTCATCGGCATTAGTGTTGGTACAACTTAGCGGGTTAAGGGCTACAGTCCCCTTGTTTACGGTGGCATTTGCAAGCACACCCGAAAAATCAGGCGCCTGCGCGGCCCGGGCGCCCATTACGCCGCCGCTTACATCAATGCCCTGCCAGCCAAGTATAGTGCGTACAAAAGAGGTATGGTCAAATGGAATATTATCAGCGTTGCCGGTATTTGGCGAACGAAATACTGTTCCTCCTGCTATCATAGGCGAGATCAGTAGCGTTGGTATGCGTACCCCCAGGCGGTCAAACGTAAAGCCCGACCAATCGGTCATCTCATCAGGGGCAATAGTCGGGCCGGGCGGCACGTGGTCCAAAGTGCCGCCGTGTTCGTCAAACGTTACTATAAACAAGGTGGTATCCCAGTTTTTGTAAGTGCTAAGTTTGTTATAAACCTGGGCAAGCAATTGCTCGGCAGGGCAAACGTTATAAGGCGGGTGATAGTCGCTGGCAGGAACAAGGGTTTTGCCCAGCACCACTTCAGGATAAAATACGGGCTCCAGGTAACAAAATGCGGGCAAAGTGGCCTGGCTGTCTATGGTATCAAAAAATGTGTTCAGTTGGTAAAAGTTGCCGGGCTTTTCAAGCATAAGACTCCTAACCTGTGGAAATATCTCGGCCGTAATGGGTATAGGTTCCAACGAGTGCCGGTGCCAGTAAAGGCCCCAGTCATCATTACCGCAGTTGCTTAACACGTGGAAAATGCTGCGCATGCTTGGCTGTATTACATCGATTGGGTCGGTCCCGAATTTTTTATAGTTATCTACATATCCGTTTGACGTACCGGCAATGGAAAAGCCCCTGTTTGAAAATGTTTGGGAAGGCACGGAACAAAACCACGCATCGCTCACCGCATAGCTGGTTGCCAGGGTGCTTAATACCGGCAGATGCGCCGGCGTGTAAAACTCCATGATCTGGTCCGGGTTAGAATCCTTGTTATGTTTTTTGTTATATGCTTCGGTTTGCAAGGTGTAATTTGCCAGGAAGCCACCCATATTGGGAATTGCACCTGCGGGGGGGTTAGAATATGGATTATCAGCAGTAGGCGCAATGTTAAAAAGCTGCTGATTCACATCGTACCACGGTTCCCCGGGATCGGGATCCGGGACCTCCCATTCATTAGCCGGAACAGGGCTGACAATTAGCGTTGAATCATCCGCAGTGTTGCTGAAAGTCAGCGGCAGGCCGTCGTACTCAGGCGCGCTGCCTTCAGGATAAACATGGGCCGGATTTGAAGATGCATATATTTGCCCTAATAAATTATCAAGCGATCTGTTCTCCATCATCAGCATTACCACGTTAGTTATCCCCGGCAAAAATGGCGTTGGAGGGGCTTCCGCAACAAACGCATTGGCTACCACAGAGAAATTTGCATTAACCGGGGAATGCGAACCTGTATTATTAATATGATCGCGGCCCATGGGGCTGCTGTTACCCTCCGAAGCATAAAAGTACGAAACACCATAAGCAGGCAAAGCCGATGAAGAGTTTGCCGGGGCCGGGGCTACACTTAAATCAACTTTATTACCTAACAGCAGGATAGCTTTGTTTTCAAACGTCATAGTAATTTCAGCCTGGGTATCATTTTCAGCAGCGCCGGTTAACCATACCATCGTAGCCTTTGCCGATTCAATAAAACCACCGGTTAATACAAAATTCAGCGTCCCTCCGGCGGGTATCTGTACTCCGTTTTGTATGGTTGTGCCAGCGGGGACCACGTTACTGAAACTACCTTCGGAGGTTATGTTTTGTAAGGTTAGCGCATACTGGTTATTAGCATTGCTGATGGTGATGTTGCATTGGTGTGCCATGTGATAAAAGATTACAGGTCAATAGTCGTGGTTTAATATTTGCATAGTCCGGTTTAGACTGCATAAAAATATTATTTTATTTTTATAATACAATTTTGCGGAAGATGCTATTTGCCGGCATATCAACGGTTATTCCTATCTTTAGGTTATGATCCGAATTTTAAAGGCCCTTATTGCCGGCATATTATGCTGTTTGCTGCTACCGGCCATGGCGCAGCAAAAAAACAAGTATGTAAAAATTGAAACGGCACAGGGTTATTGTATTGTTAAGCTTTACAGTGAAACCCCGGTACACCGCGATAACTTTATAAAACTAATAAAAGCGCATTATTTTGATGCCACTACCTTTAACAGGATCCTGAAGGGTTTCGTTATACAGGGTGGCGACCCGGATTCACTTTACGACAAATCGAAAACATTAAAACCTGAACAAAAATGGATACAACCCGAATTTAATACGGCCTTGTTCCATAAAAGGGGCGCCCTGGCCATGGGCCGCGACGATAATAAAGCCAAAGCATCATTTACTACCCAGATTTACCTGGTCGACGGTAAAACGTATACCAATGAACAATTAGACGCTATTGAAAAAAAGTATGGGTTGCATTTCACCGACGCCCAGCGGCAAACCTACCGCACCATAGGCGGCACACCATTTTTAGACCACAATTATACCGTATTCGGCGAAATTGTTAAAGGAATGGATTTTATTGACAAAGTAACTGCCCTAAAAGTTAATAAAGACGGGAACCCGGACAATGAAGTATGGATGAAAATAACAGTATTAACGGATAGGGAAACAGCAAAAGAATTGAAAGCGATGTGATAATTAATTAAGTCATGGCCGACGGCTTTTTTTAGATCTTCAGAATGGTTGGTGTGGCAACACCAACAAAGGCTACCGGACACTTTTTCAATTACTATGTTTGCTATCACCAAATTAACACCACGCAGAAATATGCCATCACCTTCAATAAAAGATAACTGGACGGCAACCTGGAATTCGCGTTACAAACGCTATCAAATGATCATCGGCACTGTGATCATAGCCGCCATAATTTACATCATACCGTTCTTTTTCGGCTACATTCAAAAAAGAAAAGGGGCTGTGTTAAATGACTGGCTGCTGGCACACATACCCCCGCATGATGTATCCGTATTAATTTTTTCACTTATCCTGGGTATGGCCCTGTTAATACTCATCAGGGCCGTCAGTAATCCGTCCATTTATATCACCTTTTGCTGGACGTTTATATTTGTTTATATCGTGCGTTTCGCTACCCTCAGCCTGGTGGCGCTCGATCCGCCGCCAGGTATGGTCCCTTTGGTCGACCCGCTCAACAGTGCTTTTTACCGGCACGCCGCTATTACAAAAGACCTGTTTTTTTCGGGGCACACTTCTACCATGGTCCTGATATTTTTATCCCTTGAAAAAAGAACGGATAAAATAATAGCGCTTATTGCAGCTTTTGCCGTTGCTTGTTTATTGCTGGTACAGCATATCCATTATACCATTGATGTGCTGGCAGCGCCTGTTGTTGTATATGCGTGTTACCGGTTAACCCGTTATCCTTTTTTTAAATAAAAGGGTACTTCGGACAGCACGTGTTCCTGTTCATTTCACGCTAACACTTCGTTTTTAGTTTTGTTAATTGTTGATAATCAATTATTTAATTTTGCCAAAAATTCAAAACTGAAACTTTGCTGTTATTCCCATGGCGCGGGAAGGAGCTAATATTTATCACTAAATTTGTTTTAAAGATATTTGATAACCCATCACGCCAAAATTACCAAATCATGAGGTCGCGAACTAAAATTTTCATTTTATCCCTGTCGGGGATAATTATATTCCTTACCGGGATGACTTTGCCGCAGGGCGGCGCGCCACTTTCGGGCCATTATTTGTTTGTAGCGGTGCCCGGAATACGTGATTATATGGGATATGGCGGTCATGGCCTGCTTGTATTTGACATGGACCATAATCACCAATTTGTAAAGCGAATTGAAACAAAAGGTTTTCACCCGGATAGCAAGCCTTCGAATGTTAAGGGGATTGCTGTCAGTGTCCCGCTTAATAGTATTTATATCAGCACTATCGAAACGTTGCAGCGGATAGACCTTAGTACAGGAAAAATTATCTGGGAAAAAAACATCGACAAAGGATGCGACCGTATGTCGATATCGCCGGATGGCAAAACAATGTACCTTCCTTCTTTTGAAAACAAGATATGGAATGTGGTGGACTGCCAAACGGGTAATGTACTTAAGCAAATACCAGGATTCACAAGGTCACATAATACCCTTTACGGATTGTCGGGCGACCATGTTTACCTGGATGATATTGCATCGCCCTGGTTAACGATAGCTGATACTAAAACCGGTACCATTGCCGGTAAGGTTGGCCCGTTTGGGAATTTCATCCGCCCGTTTACCGTCAACGGCAAGGAAACGCGGGTATTTGCGACTGTCGACGGCCTGCTTGGCTTTGAAGCGGGAGATTTGAAAACCGGGAAAAAACTTGCCACGGTATTGGTAGAGGGATGGACCACCGGCCCTGTAAGGCGGCATGGCGATCCAAGCCACGGGATCGGGCTAACGCCTGATGAAAAAGAGATATGGCTATGCGATGGCTTTAATATGCGCCTGCATGTTTTTAGCGCCGTTGAACCCTACCAGCAACTCACCACGATCCCGTTACAGGATATGCCCGGCTGGATAACTTTTAGCCTTGACGGCAAATATGCCTATCCCTCAAGCGGCGAGGTGATAGATGTTAAAACGCGCAAAGTGCTGACAACACTTAAAGATGAATTTAACAACAGTGTGGGCAGCGAGAAATTGGTAGAAGTGGATTTTAACAACGGCAAAGCGGTAGCGGCGGGTGACCAGTTTGGTATTGGGCGGGTGAGGAGTACAAATCCCAGGTAATTAAATCCGGGATTATAAGGCTTGACCAACTGGAGACTGTCTCCGGGCATAGTGGTGCGTGGTTTAGAAATCGGACAGCGGGAAAGAAAATCAGTCCTCGTCATCCAACGCCGGATTATTGGAAAACAGGCGGGAATGGTGATGAACTGTAAGAATTTCGATCAGGCGCCCGGTCTTAAATCGATATATGATCAAATAATTTCTGAAAACTAATTTTCTTGCATCAATCGATTTATAATCGAATAGGGTTCCCGACTCAGGAAATAATAGAGCTGACCGATTGCTTCTATTATAAGCCGCTTCTCAAGGTTTGCATATTTGATAGAACCCCGTGCTATAAAATCCACAATTTCCTGCAAATCTTTTTTGGCGACCGGTAAAATTTCTATAGCTACTAATTTTCTTTTAGCCATGCCGTTTTAAAATCTTCCCAGTCTTCGCCAAGCCCCAGCCTCGACTCTTCCAGTGCCTGTTCAATTTTTGCCGAAATCAATATTTTATCAAACACTTCTTCCACATCTACCTTATCAGGCATCGTATCCAAAATATGCTGTATTTCACCTTTCGTAATCACCATAAAACACTGATTTTTTTATTGAACTGTTTACAAATTTACTTTTATGTTTTTAGGTATGCAAATGCGTTTAGTTAACTTAATGGAAGACACGTAATGTTTTTAAATACTAAGGCGTAGTTGCCAGTAATTTCGAAGCCACTGATAGCGGAGTTTAACTGGAGACACAGTCTCCAGGCATAGTGATCCGTAGTTTGGAAACTACAGCGGGGGGATGCACTCTCAGCGCATAGCCATCAGTCGTTGAAACTACCGACAGCGAAGCACTAGTAGCCCAATTTACTGTCATGCCCGCATACTCAATAGAAAAGATTTGGTTTTTATCCAGTCTGTGTATTCATCCGATTATTATGTACTTTTGTTAATGACCTTTCATAAGCCTAAAAGCAATGCAGCGCCAAAACCTATTCACGATCCGGCGGTTAAAGAAAAAAAAGAGGATGCAAAAAAGGCCTTGGAGAAAATTGATGACTCTTTAACTAAAGTTCTTAATTTTCAAATCAACTATTATTATTATGTCCTTTCAATAACCGCTGCCTGCATTGGATTTACGATATCAATCACAGTCCGTCAAAAACTGCAACATGCTGATTATATAATGATTGTTAGTTTGACATTATGGATATTTTCGTTCTACTTCGGATTAGCGAAGGTTAACAAGCTAAATAAGTTAATGTTCAATTTTAGTAATTATCTTTTAGGCCTAAGAAATAACTACGAAGATATGTCAGGCCGGTACAAACAAGAAGTAGATAAAGTGATGTTGGGAATAGATAGTCGTAAAAGTTCTCCAGTTATTTATTTGATATTCGGACTCTTCTTATTTTTAATTTGGTACGTAACCAAAATTGTAACAAATTAAGTATTACATCTCCTCGCGCCCGTGAATCCGCGCAAAGGCCTAAAAGCGCAGCGCTTCTCATGCCTTCTCTCGCGCGAGAATCCGAGTAAATGCCTAAAGCGCCCGATTTTCCGTGTGCCGCCAACCAACAAGTTGAAAACGGAAGGCAGTTGGTTGTTATTAGCATAAAACGAATAAATATGTTTAATTTGAGCCACCTTATATAAAATCGAAAGCCTGGAATTATGAAAGTTTTAACCCATCGCATTATTGTCGCAGCCGTTGCGCTGGCAATTGTTTTTTCCGCCTTTTCCGCCCCGGATAATCAAAATAACATGCTTTCAAAAAAAGAGAAAGCCGAAGGGTGGAAACTGCTTTTTAACGGGCAGTCGACAGAAGGCTGGCACCTGTACAATGGCAGCAGCCAATTTACCCTTTGGAAGGTGAAGGACGGTGAGCTTTTTTGCGATCCTGCAGACAAATCAGGCGCCAGTGACCTGGTAACCGACAATTTGTATAAAAATTACGACCTGAAATTTGATTGGAAGCTGCCAAAAGGGGGTAATAGCGGCGTATTTATCAACGTTGTGGAACGTAAAGACCTCCCTGCAGCCTGGGCATCGGGCCCCGAATACCAATTGCTCGATAACGCAAACCCCGACTTTGCGAAACCGGAAGACCGGTCGGGCTGCCTGTTTAGTTTTGGCCCGCAAAAAACCCCGGTTAAAACCAGGCCTGCAAATACCTGGAACCACAGCGAGATCAAACAAATTAATGGGAAAGTCCAATTCTATTTAAACGGGACGCTGACAACGGAAGAAGATTTCAGTTCCGGCGCCTGGGCAGCAAAGATCGCAAAGTCGCATTTTAAAACCTACCCTGATTTTGGAAAACACCTGAGCGGCTATATTGGTTTACAGGACTGGGCTACCGGTATCTCATTCAGGAATATTAAAATCAGGGAATTTTAAACTGTGGTAGTGGTTAAAATACCTCGTTTAAATAATCAGCAAATTTCAACAGCGTCATCAATAACCGCGGAAATGATGAGAACCCATGTAGCCATGCTCAGCAGCACAACCCGACATTACCGATGCCAATGCGGTAATAACCAGCGCAAAAATTACGACTTTCTTTTTCATAACCTCAATAGTTTAAACTAATTGTCATTTGTACGTAAAAAGTAGGCGACGGGTTAAGTTCTGGCGGACAAATTTTTGCCCGCCATTGCTGGTGTTATACTCCTCTCGCAAGAATCCGCGCAAATGCCTAAAGCGTCGGGCTTCGTGCGCCGTAGTACAGGGTATATTCCTCCTATCATCTATCCTGAAAAAGTTAACATTGCCAACAAATTTTAATTCCTGCTGTTCTGAAATCAACAGTAGTTATGGAAATTTTTTTAAAAAACTTTACAGACCGGGTGCCGCCGCTTGTTTGGAATTTGATAGTTGCAGCATCGGCGCTAATAATGGGCTTAATTATTAAACTGATCATTAAGGCTATCCTGAATTATTATAAAAAACACGAAGATTATTCGCTGTTCCGCAGCATTATTATATACGTAGCGGGGCCGCTGAACCATTTTGCTCCGCTTTTGGTGCTTAATGTTATGCTTCCCTTAATGCTGTTAGCCCCGGTGTACTATGCTTTGTTCAGGCACGTAATCGAAATTGCGCTGATCATATCATTTGCCCTGCTGCTTGTAAGCGCCCTCAATGTTTTTGAGGACTATCTTTACCATATTTATGATGTCGGCAAACAAGACAATCTTAAAGAACGCAAAGTAAGGACACAAATAAAATTTATACGGCGCACACTCACTGTATTAATTATTTTAATAACTGTTGCCATCATACTGCTAAGTTTTGATAATGTACGTAAAATAGGGGCAAGTTTGCTCACCGGAGTTGGCATTGGGGGTATAATTATCGGGTTTGCAGCCCAAAAATCGCTGTCGAATTTTTTAGCCGGGTTTCAGATCGCTTTTACACAGCCTATCCGTATTGACGATGTATTGATTGTTGAGGGTGAATACGGCCGCGTTGAAGATATTTCGCTGACTTTTGTGGTAGTTAAACTTTGGGACGAGCGCCGGATGATATTGCCTATTAATTATTTTATTGAAAAACCTTTTCAGAATTGGACGAGGGCCTCGTCCGAGATACTTGCAACGGTTTTTCTTTACTTTGATTATAATTTCCCGGTGGATGCACTAAGGGCTGAGCTTGACCGTTTGCTTGAAAAAACCGACCTGTGGGACAGGCGCGTAAAAACTATACAAATGACCGATACAAAGGAAAAAACCATCGAACTGCGTGTATTGATCAGCGCAAGCAATTCATCGCAAGCATTTGCACTGCGCTGCTTTGTACGCGAGCACCTTGTAAAATTTGTAAAAGATAATTTTCCCGAAAGCCTGCCGGTAAACAGGGTGGTTGTAAAAAACCTTGCGCCGGTTGGCGAAAAAGAACCGGGGCTTTAAACCCGCCTGTCCGGGTGTGCCACCTGGACACACAACAATTTAAGCGTCCCGCTTAAATTAAGGTCAATGGCCGATACTGCGCAACGCAAAAACCCACGTAAATGCCCGAAGCTGCGCGCTTCTCGTGCGCCGCTGACACGGGGTTCGCCGCCAGAAAATCACCAACTATTATGATAACGTATGTTAAAAGCCACGCCGTTTGCGCGCCATTGGTTTAAAATATTTTCCAATTCCATGTACCTGTTATATCCCCTCACCACGAAACGATTTTCATAAGTTTCATCATTGCTGCCGGTTACAGATATGCTGTTGCTTAACATATTGCCCAAAGTCTTTATGTTAGCAACGGCGACTTTTATGTTTATCGCCTTTGCTTCATTTAACGGAATTTTAACGCCATTGATAACCAAATGATCGTCCGCCACTACTAAGTCGCTATCTTTATAATAAGTCCTCACCAGGCCCATACCCATCAATATCACAAAGCTAAGGGAGATAAGGGTTGCAATGATTATCAGTGCATCAATAAGAGGGTCCCAGGGCGTTTCATACTGAACGCTATATATGCCACATAGGCCAAGAACTATGGCGCTTTTAATCAAAACGGCTCAGCATTTTTAACCTTACACAGTAAAAATTTACGAAGTTTTAAAAACTTCGTAAATTTGGACCCAATCCAACATTTCAACCTTACAACATTCCAACCTTACAACAAACAAATCGGTGAAATCACCCCCTGCAATCGGTGAAATCCAAACAAACAAAATTCTATTTGCAATTAAAGCAAAAACACCTATCTTTGCAGTCCCGAAAATGCGGGGTATAGTAAACGTTTAATTAAATTAATTTAAAGCAAGTGAATACGTTAAGTTACAAAACTGTCTCGGCCAACAAAAAAACCGTCAACAAACAATGGGTTGTTATTGACGCAAATGGCGAGATTTTGGGGCGCTTGTCTACGAAGATCGCAATGATCATCCGTGGAAAAACCAAGCCAGATTTCACCCCAAACGTAGACTGTGGTGATAATGTAATAGTTATCAATGCAGACAAGGTAAAGTTGACCGGAAACAAATTCAGCGAAAAGCAGTATGTTTCGTACACAGGTTATCCTGGTGGTCAGCGTTTCATTTCTCCTAAGGAGTTAATGGCAAAGCATCCAACACGCGTAATTGAAAAAGCCGTGCGTGGTATGTTACCTAAAAGTCGTTTGGGCAAAGCATTGTTTGGCAATTTGCATGTATATGCAGGCGCCGAGCATCCTCATGCAGCACAAAACCCAACAACCATTTAACTTTTAATTTTAAAGGAGAAAAGAAAAAATGCCAACAACTAACACTTCGGGCAGAAGAAAAACCGCAGTTGCACGCATCTACTTAACAGATGGAGCCGGTGCAATTATCGTAAACGGTAAAGATTACAAAGAGTATTTCCCAACATTGCCATTACAGTACATCGTTACGCAAAGCACTGAAGTTTCCGGCTCAACCGGCAAATTTGATGTGAAAGCTAACGTTGCAGGCGGCGGTGTTAAAGGACAGGCGGAAGCCGTTCGTTTAGCCATTGCGAAAGCTATTGTTGAACTCGACCCTGAAAAGAAACCAGCTCTGCGCGCTAAAGGTATTATGACACGTGATGACCGTATGGTTGAACGTAAAAAACCAGGACGCAAGAAAGCACGCAAGAAGTTCCAATTCAGTAAACGTTAATCAAAAAGGAGGACAACAAAATGGCAAGAACAACATATCAGGACTTACTGGATGCAGGTGTACACTTTGGTCACCTTACCCGCAAATGGGACCCAAAAATGTCGCAGTACATTTTCATGGAGCGCAACGGTATCCACATTATCGATTTAAATAAAACCTTAACAAAGGTTGAAGAAGCTGCTGCAGCTATAAAACAAATTGTAAAATCGGGCCGCAAGGTATTATTCGTAGCTACAAAGAAACAAGCGAAAGATATTGTTGCCGAATATGCAAAAAACGTGAACATGCCTTTTATCACCGAAAGGTGGCTGGGTGGTATGTTAACCAACTTTGCAACTGTAAGGAAGTCGATCAAAAAGATGTCTAACATCGATAAATTGACAAAAGACGGTACTTACAGCAACCTTTCGAAAAAAGAAAGGCTGATGATACAGCGCGAGCGTATTAAATTAGAAACATTGCTTGGTGGTATTGCGGACCTTAACCGCTTACCTGCTGCATTGTTCCTGATCGACGTTAAGAAGGAGCACATCGCAGTTTCGGAAGCATTAAAGTTGAATATCCCAACCTTTGCAATGGTTGATACCAACTCTGATCCTTCGAACATCGATTTCCCTATCCCTGCGAATGATGACGCTACCAAATCAATTTCATTGATCACCGGTATTATTATCCAGGCGATTGTTGAAGGTTTAGAAGAACGCAAACGTGAGAAAGAAGACGAAGCTGAAAAAGAAGCAGCAGTAGCGAAAGCAAAAGCTGATTCGCCTGAAGCAGCAGCGCCTGCTACAGCAGCAGTTGTTGACCGTGCACCTGGCGCCGAAGGCGGTAAACGCGCACGCAAAACAGCCGTTGAAGCTGAAGCCGCAGTAGCTGACGAAGCCCCTGCAGCAGAGAAAGAAGAAGAATAATTCAAGTAGTTGAAATGTTGTAAAGTTGTAATGTTGGAAGGTTAAACCTTTTTCGATGCTACAACTTTGCAACTTTAAAACATTACAACATTAAAACAAATAGAAATGTCTACATTAACAATATCTGCAGCCGACGTAAATAAACTGCGCCAGGAAACGGGCGCCGGAATGATGGACTGCAAAAAAGCTTTAACCGAAACTAACGGTGATTTTGAAGCTGCAAAAGATTTTTTAAGGAAAAAAGGCGCTAAAATAGCTGCTGCACGCCAGGACAGGGATTCGAACGAAGGTGTGGTTATAGCACGTACCAGCACTGATGGCAAACGTGGTGTAATTATTGAGTTGAACTGCGAAACTGATTTCGTGGCAAAAAATGCTGAGTTTGTTGCTTTTGCCAACGCGATTGCAAACGTAGCAGTTGAAAGCAACCCGGCATCTATTGAAGCATTGAACGAGCTTAGCATGGATACTGACGTTAGCCGCGCTACAATCGGCGAGCTTATCATCGAAAAAACTGGTAAGATCGGCGAAAAGATCGGCGTATCTAAATACGAAGTAATTGAAGGCGAAAAAGTAATTGCTTATATACATGGTAACTTCCGCCTTGGCGTATTAGTTGCTTTAAGCGCAAACCCGGCCAATGCTGATGAAACAGGAAAAGACGTTGCTATGCAAATTGCAGCTATGAACCCTGTTGCTATCGACAAAGACGGCGTTGATGCTACAACTATTACCCGTGAGCTTGAAATTGCTAAAGAACAAATCCGTTTGGAAGGCAAACCGGAAGAAATGGTTGAAAAAATTGCTGCCGGTAAACTGAACAAGTTTTACAAAGACAGTACTTTATTAAACCAGGAGTTTGTAAAAGACCCATCCAAAAGCGTTGCTCAATTTTTGAACACCGTTGAAAAAGG
>Ga0207054_1094_pt1 | contig 27261 bp, 19 predicted proteins | sample Alteio_BWMinCont_60_FD_153288 | JGI IMG/M metagenome (GOLD analysis project Ga0207054, IMG submission 153288) | Enriched cells from forest soil in Barre Woods Harvard Forest LTER site, Petersham, Massachusetts, United States -... | ecosystem: Environmental > Terrestrial > Soil > Temperate forest >... | reverse complement strand
AGTGGCGCCGCGCGGAGCTGGGGATCTAAGCGGGAATTGGATTTCCGATTTCCTCTGGCTGCGCATCGGCCGCGCGCCGTTTACTGAAATCAGTTTCGCAACGCTGCCGGGGTTTGAAACCCAGGCCGTAACACCAGCAGCGGTTATCCAGGGGATTCCGCCGCAGAACTTCACAGATGTGCTGGCAGGAATGTTTTACGGCTGGATCCACGCCAATGCGGGAGTTCTGGTGCAGGCGAAAGCCGGCAAGGGCAAACTGCTGATCTGCACGTTTTCGCTGGCCACCACGTACAAGTCCGACCCGTACGCCACCTACCTGCTGGATGCCCTGGTGAATTACGCGGTGTCAGACTTCTCCCCAAAGTTTGAGTTGCCGATGTGAGGGTGGGAAGGTGTCAGGGGTTAGGTGTTAGTAAGCGGCGATAAAATTCAACGGCGATTTCAATTCCTCATCCGCACTGGGGATTTATTAGGTAGCCGGGGGCAATCCCCCAGGCTTGAGTTTCTAGATTTAGGATACAGCTGACCTCAAGTGTGATGTGGCGACACGGCCAAGTGATCCAGACGATATTGATTCTCCCTACGATCCGGGAAGGGCGCTTTTCGGGCCCGATCCGAGCTTAAGTGGTGGGTTAGGCTGTCGACAGTTATCGGTAAACCTTAGCGACAAGGCAGAAACCATTTCCTCGAATGGTGCCTGGCCGCAGCTTTGGCATAAGGCGATGGCCACTCGCGGCTCGGAGAGGCGGCGGGCGTGCCGGCTAACCCGCTCACTCTTTCTCATGCTGGCGTTGATTCCCACCGAAGACATATATGTAAGAATGCCGATTGGAGTAGAACGAGCGCAAATTGTGGCCGTAGAGGCGGCTTTACGCCGCCAAATATTGTATGCATGGGTGTAGCACGCCGGAAACGATAGGCAAATGGCGGGTTAAACCCGCCGCTACGGGTGGAGGTTGACCGAAAATGCCGGTGTTGCAATTCAAGGGTAAGACCGCTATCGAGAACTACCACCCTACCGTTGCCCACCACACCCGGGGTTTGGACGCAAAGCTATCCGTGCTGGGAAAGGGTAAAAAGCCGAGTCTTGAAGGCAACCTGATTATCGAAGGCGACAACCTGAAATTATGACGGCGCCGAGGGGCCGTAACGGCGGCTTTACGCCGCCATCGGTGTGTGGCGGGGTAAACCCGCCGTTACGCCGCCATCAGCTGGGAAATCGAATCATGCCCACCTTTCACCGGAAACAGAATCGTCTGCCCAGGGACTCCTACATTGGGCGGCAGTGGTATCTCATCACAGTAAACGCTGAGGGTCGCTGCCCGGTTGTTGCCAATGGCAATGTGGTGAGTCTTCTTGTCGAGACGCTACGGGCAGCCAGCATGAAGCATATGTTTGATATATACGCCTACTGCTTTATGCCGGATCATTTTCATTTTGAACCTGTCGGGCTTATGCCCGAATCCGATTTGATCGAATTTATGCGGACCTGGAAAGGAACAAGCACGGTGCCTCTGCGGGAGGTAGGCCTCGACGATCTTCTTCAGAAGGGGTTCTACGACCATATTCTCCGCCCGGATGACAATGCCGAGGCTGTGGCTTGGTATATTTTCAACAATCCAGTCAGAAAAGGCCTGGCGAAGGATGCGCGTGATTGGCCGTACAGCGGGTCGTGGATGTTCGATTGGAAAAAGGCTGTTGCCCCACCGGAGGCGTTCGTGCCGCCGGGGTGGCGGGGTAACCCCGCCTCTACGCCGGTAGCATTGTAACGGCGGCTTTACGCCGCCATTGTGGTGCCGGGGTAAACCCGCCGTTACCCCGAGATTGCGACAACGATGCAACTGAAACGTTTGAACGTTTTCGCTGGCCACCACTTACAAGACTGATCCCTACGCAACCTATCTGCTAGATGCACTGGTGAATTATGCGGTGTCAGACTTCTCGCCGAAATTTGAGCTGCCGATGTGAGGGTGGGAAGGTATCTGGTATCAGGTGTCAGGCGTCAAGTGTCATGGAATCCACGAAACTCGAAATTCGAGTTTCGGATCTCAGCCCTGACACTACACGCGCAATTTCCCCAACCGCTTCAGCGCTTCATCCAGCGTGGCGTCTTTTTTACAGTAGGTGAAGCGCACTTGTTGGGCGCCTGACGCAGGGTTGCGGTAAAAACTGCTGCCTGGGACCACGCCCACGCCGATATCCTTCACCAGGTAGCGCGCAAATTCCACGTCGTTCGGAAACCCGAACCCGGAGATATCAGCCATGATGTAGTAAGCCCCGTGCGGGCGGAAGCAGCGGAATCCCGCCTGTTCCAACCCCGCCAGCATGCGATCACGCCGCGCCTTGTAACCCTCGCAGAGGTTTTGATAATAGGTTTCCGGCAAGCGTAAGGCAGTCGCACCCGCCTGCTGCAAGGGCGCCGCGGCTCCCACGGTGAGGAAGTCATGCATCTTGCGAATCGCGTTCGTGACTTCCGGCGGCGCGATGGCGTAACCCACGCGCCAGCCGGTTACGCTGTAGGTTTTTGACATGGCGTTGATGGTGACGGTGCGCTCGCGCATTCCGGGGAGGGTGGCCAGTGACAGGTGCTGAAAGCCATCATAGACAAGATATTGATAAATCTCGTCAGTGATGGCGTAGGCGTTCGTGCGCCGGCACTGCTCCGAGATCAGTTCGAGTTCATCGCGGGTAAAAACTTTGCCCGTGGGATTGTTCGGAGTGTTCACAATAATGGCGCGCGTACGATCGGTAAAGGCGGCCGCCAGTTCCTGCGGGTCGAAGGTCCAGTCCGGAGGGCGAAGCCGCACTTGGCGGGTCACGGCGCCGCAAATGATCGCATCCGGGCCATAATTTTCGTAAAAGGGCTCGAAGACCACTACCTCATCGCCGGGGTCCACGATGGCCAGCAAGGAGGCGATCATGGTTTCCGTAGCGCCGCAGCAGACCGTCATTTCGCGTTCGGGATCCACTTCCATACCCGTGTCGTGAAGAAAACGGTCGGCCACGGCCCGCCGGAACTCACGCGCTCCCCAGGTAATTTCATATTGATTGATGTCGTCGCGGATGGCCTGCACCGCAGCCTCTTTCACCGCTTCGGGCGCGGGGAAATCAGGGAAACCCTGGGCCAGGTTCACGGCGTTGTGTTGAAGGGCCAGGCGCGTCATCTCCCGAATCACCGACTCGGTGAACTTCCCGGCCTTTTGGGAAATGGGTGACCGCGGGGCGGATTTGGGCGTAAAGCCAATCACGTCTTCTCTCACTCAATCACCTCAGTTTCGCGCCGCTCTCTGCGTCCATGCGGACGCGCGTGCTTGCCCTTAACCGCAGGTTACGGCGCGGAAACAGCCGCCGGGGAGCAATGGGCGAATTGCGGCGAACCGCTCAAAAGCTGGCGATAAATTTCCGTGTCGCGCAGCACCAGTTCAACATACACGCGCGTGGCGGGAATGGGAATGCTTTCCAGGAATAACGCTGAATCCTGCAGGGACGAAGTTTTCACCCAATCCCGGACGCGGAAATCTCCCGCGTTGTAAGCCGCCAGGGCAAGTTCAGGCTTGCCGTCAAAATCCTTCAACAGTTCGGCAAGATAGGCACACCCCACCCGCACGTTATAGTCGGGATCGTAAAGCCGGCGGCCGGCGCTGCGGGTGCGCGAGGGCCGGCTGCTATGGGCAGCGGTCTCCGGCAGAACCTGCATGAGGCCTCGGGCATTAGCGACGGACAGCGCCTTGGCATTGAAGGCCGATTCCTGCCGGATCAGCCCCATTACCAAATAGGGATCAAGGTTGTTGAGGCGGGCCTGGGCCGCAATGAGCTTGGTGTACGATTGGGGGTAGAGGTAGTTCCAAACTTCCTCCGGCAAATCGGAAAATTCCATTTGCGCATAGGCCGGAGCGGCTTTGAGTGCGGCGAATAACGCCCCCGCGGGATTATCCTGCGCCGCGTAGGTTCCTGCCAGCAGCAGACGCAGGTCGGCGGGCGGACGGTCCGCCGCCAAAGCCGCTTTAAGGTATTCCTCCTCCAGATCCTGAAGGTCCAGGCTCTTGATAATTACGGCGGCACGGGTGGCAGCGCTGCGAGTGGTGTTGGGACACCCAAGTCCCTGGGGAATTGCCGGAGCGGTCATGACCGGGATCAAGGCGGCAGTCAGCGGGGCGGAGGCAGAATCGTTTTGGCCGGCAAGGCTTCCCTGACGGGTGCGAATTGCCCCGAGGCGCGCGGCCGCCTGAGGCGCATAGTAAGTGTGCACGAACCTTTCAACAAGCAGCGAATAGAGTGCGCGCGCCTCGATCAGGGCGCCCTGCTCCTCCTGGATTCGCCCCAGCCAATACAGCGCCGCGGGAGCGCGGGGGGAGTCCGGGAACAGCAGCAAGTAACCGTGGATGACCTCGGCAGAGGCGGGATCGCCCAAAAGATAATCACACCACGCCAGGCGCCATCCATCATCGTGCAGGTGGTCGCTTCCGGGAAAAAGTTCCCACAGTCGCCGATAATTTCGGGAGGCTTCCCGCCAATTGAGCTGGCGGTAATGAAACATTCCTGCTGCCGAAAGTGCGTCGGCGTAAGCGGAAGAGGACGCATACGAACTTTCCAGTTGCGCCAGAACCTGGGTAATCGCCAGTTCATCCTTTTGCTGAACGTGGACCTGGACAAGCAGGGCCAGGCGCTGAGCTTCCAGGTCAGGTGAGGCGTAGTGGGTGAACAGCGCCTGCAAGGCATCGGCGGTGCGGTGCAGGCGGACCAGGCAGCGCGCGCTCGCCAACTGCCAGTTTGAAACCTGGGCGCTGGCAGACTCACCGCTCCACAGATCATCGTAATCTCGCAGGGCATCCTGGTAGCGGCCCGCCTTGAACAGAGCCTGCGCGCGCGCGGTTCGAAGCTCCAAGGCAGGCTCCGGAAACTTCGTGCCCAACTCCGCGCGCAAGGCAGCAAGCTGGTCAGCGGCGGATTTGGCTTCCGTGGAAAGGGGAAAGCCGTAATACACGCTCTGGAACGCGTCAGCCGCTCGCACGGAGTTGTGGAGTTGCAGATAAGCCCGGCCCAACTGAAGTTCAAGCGATGGGTGTCGAGGCGTTTCCGGATCGGACGACAACACATCAATCGCCTGCTGAGCGTGCTGCGAATCGAGCAGAGCTCCAGCACGCAAGGCCAAAGCCTGAATATGCAGGCGGCTTTGCGGAAAGCGCGTGGCGAAATCCTCAAGCACCCGGGCGGCATCCTGCCCCCGGCTGAGCTGGCGCAGCGCCGTGGCCTGGTAATACACGGCATAATCCGCAAGAGAAAAGCTGCTCTGAGCGGCCTGAGCCAGATCCTGGGAAGCCTCAGGATAGCGCTGGCGATTGTATTCCTGATAGCCGGCGAGAAAGTAGGCCCAACCCCTCCACTCGCGGTCCGCCTGATTGCGCGCGTAGCTTCGCAACTCCGGCCAGATCTCGTGATGGATGGAGCGCGCGGCAAGATCGCGAAGAAACGCCGGAGGCAAATCCGCAGCGCGCGCAAACCGCGGCAATGCCCCCAGCCCCGCCCACAGGCAGAGGATTCGAGCTAACGGTTTACGGAGGAGGTTCACGCGGAAGGCCCTGGATATTCGGGCCCCAGTACCGCAGAGTCATTGATCGCCAGGGTTTTCACCATCTCATCGTGAAAATAATCAATCTGCTTGCTCAGGGCTTTACCGAAGCGTTTGTCAAAGGTCTGGCGGCTGCGATCGATATCGGATTTTAGCCGCTTGTACAGATCGTGGTTCTTGCGGCCATCGGCCACCTTGGCTTTGTTGTAAAGCTCGATTTCCGACACCAGGAGCTTGGCAAAGCGCTTGGCGTCTTTGTGAATCTTCTGGTCCGCATCGCTGAGCTGCGTGACATCAAAAGCGGGAGACGGCGTGGCGGCAGGTGACGCGGGCTGCTCCGTCAATCCCTGCGCCTCGGTGGGCGGCGCCTCACTGAGTGATGGAGGAGGAGCAAAATCTTCATTTGGCTCGGCGTGCGTTGCGGCGGCTTCACTCTCAACCACGCGGGTGCCGGCATCGAGGGGCTGACCGGGCTGTTCAGTGGGCGGCTCAAGCGGCGCTGCCACCGGAGCGGACGGCACCGCCACATCGATTGGCGCCTCAACCACCGGGGCTTCCATCACGGCCTGTCCTTCGGCGTATTGATCGGTGCGAACTTCCGCCGGTTGCGGCGCTTCAGCGGCAGCCTCCACCGGAATCTCTTTTACGGGCGCTTCGCCTTCCGCGGGGCGTGACTCCTCAATGGCAGCCTCCACCGGGAGATCTTCCACCGGCGATTCGCTTTCAGCCGTCTCCACCACCTGTTCGTGCCTGGCTTCGGCGTCGGGAAAGCCTCCGCTGAGCGCAATCAGGCGATCGATCTGCGCCCCCGCGAATTCAGCCAGAATCTTCAAGGCGCTGGCGGGAAGGGGTTCGGTTTTTTCCCCGGGATCCGCATAGAAGATTGCCGCCACCGTGCCCGCGGATCGAATCGGGAGCAGCAGGATCGGCGCCTGGGGAGCGGGTTTGAGCTTGTCCAGTATGTTGCGATTCTTCTTCAGGGATTCGGCGCTGGCTTCCACGTGCCCGGCCGTTTCGCATACCTGCCGGAAGGGGCTTTCCTGGTTAAGCTGGACAATCAGCGAGCGCAACACCTTGTCCGTAAGCGCGGGGCCGAAACCGTGGGCGGAGGCGCCCCAGGCCGCTTTGCCGCGAACGTCAAAAATCGCGGCGCGCACACCCCACTCCGCGGCCTCCTCGGTGAGGGTTGCAAATACGTGATCCGGAATGGTGCACGTCATCAGGCTGCGCACCGCGCCCAGAACATTTTCCAAACCCGCTTCCGGCGAGGGCTGCGCCGCGGCAGAAAGTTCGGCCGCGTGGGTTACTTCATCCCATTGACGCGAGGCTTCCCGCTCGATGCGTTCGTGGAGGTGCTGCAATTCCGTCATCTCCAGACTGAGTTTCTGGATTTGGTCGGCCTGGGCGTGCAACTCCAGCTCCAGGCGTTGGCGCGCGTCGCGAATGGAATCCGTAAAGGATACAGATTGATTTTCAGCCAAGGGAGACACCTCAGGAGGATGAGCTACCCGCCCATTATGAATCAAGGCGCGGCAAAGGCGCAACGGCAATGTCTAGATTTGAAAGAAGGGACACGGGTTACGGGTCACGGGATGCGGGCGTGGGAACTAAAATTTGTTGAAGGGAGCAAGAGTAGGCGCAGCCTTCGGGCCGGAATATACATGACCCGTTCGCCAGATGGTTCGGTGTCCCGATTACTATTTCGCTATCCGCTTGCCCGTTCACCTGAGAATGCCGGTTGCTCCACTGGCACCGGCGTGTCAAGCGCACGCGGCTTGGCAGGACGCGGAAATAGCTTCATTCTTAGGGCCTGACCCAGCAGTCTTATGATCGGCTTTCGATTCTGAAAAAGCACATTCATCCAATCGCGCCGGTTCATTTGCGGGAAATAGATACCTCGAAACCCCAGGCGGCTGAGCAGATGAATCAGGCGGTCACCAAAGGTTTTCGCTCCCAACCAATCGATGGAAGAAGCGATAGCCTGGGGGCTGTAAGACGACGCCCAAGCCTGTCGCACCTCATCCTCTGCTTGCTCTGTGGTAAGACCCAATGGTGTAAAGCTCATGGCAAAGGGCTTGAACTCCAGCCAGTGCTGCGGCCGCGTGAGCCGCCCCGCCGCTGCCAGGCGGTCGTAAAGCGGAGTAGCCGGATAGGGCGTCAGCAATCCAAACACCGGAAGTCCGGGCGGCCAGGAGCGAATCGCCTCCAGAGTGCGTTGGGCCACCCCCTGGCGGTCTCCATCCATCCCAAAAATGAACGAGGTGATGGCGTAAAGATTGTGGCGGGCCAGGCGCTCCAGAACCGCCTGATATTCGTTCGGTTTGTTGAATCCCTTGCTAACACTTTTTAGATTTTCCGGGTCCATGGATTCGAGGCCTATGAAGATCCACTTGGCGCCGCTCTGGGAGATCAGAGAGACCAACTCCTCGTCGCGCAGCAGGTTCATGCTGATTTGCGCGATCCAGGGAACCTGGGCGCCGCGCGCGATGATCTCACGTAGCAAGGACTTGGTGCGCCGTGGATTGATGGCGAAGTTGTCGTCAATGAAAAAGACCGCGATCTTCCCTTTTTGACGTTTCTCCAGGGCCTTCAACATCAGTAACTCGTCCACCACACTCTCATTGGACCGGAAGCGGATGGAGTCGCCAAAGAAGCCGGTCACCGTGCAGAACTCACAGCCGTAGGGGCAGCCGCGGCCGGACTCAATTGGAATGAGATGGAAGCTTTGCCAGGTCATGCCGAAGAGCGAAAGCATGCGCCGTGCCATTTTGGGAAAGTGTTGGATCAGATTGAACTGGTCAAGATCCATGCGGTCCCAGGGAATCACGGGGTAGTGATCCAGGGAAGGCTTGACCTCCTGGCCGTCGGTGTTCAGCGGGGCATAGATTTCCTTCAACTCGCCGCGCGCGGCATCGGCAACAATGGACGGCCACGTCTGGTCTGCCTCTCCCAGGGCGATGGCATCCGCGTGACGGGGTTCGCCGTTGCGCCCCAGCGGTTCGTCCGGCACCTCGGTGACGTGAGGACCTCCCATCACCACGGGCACGCCCGCCGCCCGCACCGCATCGGCCATACGATAGGCTTTCCGGATCATGCGCGTCATGGCGCCAATGCCCACCAGGCCGATCTGATTCTCCCGAATGTATTGCACCAGTTCGTCGCTGCTCATGCGCCGCGCGTTGCCATCAATCAGGAAGACCTTGTGCCCTGGCGGCGTCAGGGATTTCAGCAGGAACATCCAAAGGTGCGGCATGAAATTATTGGTGATTTCATTGTCGGGATTGTAGAGAAGAATATTCATGGGCAAGTGGCCTCGGTGGACAGGTTGATGGAGAAGGGCTGGTCTTGAGAAGTGGCGGGCCCGTGCAGATTACGCGCGGCGCCCGATTTGGTCTATCCGGCGGTCAAGAGAAGATAGAGATTCGGTGGTGCCCCACAATCCTGCCCCATCTTAGGGTAGCGCCCGCCAAAATGAATTACTGGTCAATATTGCTCACTTTGGGAAAATCGTGAGCCTGGGAAGGGTGCATTGAAAAGCGAGTGATCTTGCGGACAGGCTTGCTCTAATCGTGGAGAACAACGTTGAGAAGCGAACTGTGAACCAGCAGGCCGCCGTTGTAGTGAATAAATCCGAGCTTGCGGAACTTGTTCATAAAGTGGCTGACTCTGGAGCGGGTGGTTCCCACCATGCCCGCCAGGACCTCCTGACTGATCTTGGGAATCACGGGCTCCTTCGTGCCCTCTTTGCCAAAGTGGGCGAGCATCAGAAGAATTCGAGCCAGCCGCTTCTCGCTGGAATTGAAAAGCTGGTCAACCAGCTCTTCTTCATATTGAATATTTCGCGACAGCAGGTAGGCCGTAAACAGCTCTGAGAATTTTGCGTCGGTGTGCAGCAATCGCATCATGGCTCGTTTGGGGAACTGAATGATGGTGGACTCTTCCGTTGCCGTGGCGGATGACATGCGCAATTGTTGCCCGGCCAGGCAAGCTTCGCCGAAAAACTGATCCGCATTCACAAAACCCACCACCGCTTCCTTCCCCTGCTTGGAAACCACGCTCAGCCTCACGCGGCCCTTTTGCACGTAGCACACCACGTCCGCGGGGTCGCCTTGGGCAAAGATCACTTCCTTGCGCTGGTATGATGAGACAGTTCGGCCCTCAGTGACTCTCGCCAGAAGAGCCTTCGGTTTGATGTCAGGTATGCGCTTCGCGGGTTTCGCTATCATTCTCGGAACATCAGTTTTACTACAAATTGGCCCGGAGCTCAAGGGGGTTCAGGGCCGATTAATCACCCTGGCTTTGAATTGAGTTTTGTTTTAGCATTCCAGCCACAGCGATGAGCCACCGCACGCGCATCATCATCCTCGGGGCCGTCACCGCCGTAGCGGGGGTCGCTGTGGCGCTTCTCCCCCGCATTGCCCAGCCGCTCGATTACCACAATTTTGCGGATCAACGAACGCTTCTGGCAGTCCCCAATTGTCTCAATGTGATTTCCAATTTGCCGTTTCTGCTTGCTGGAGTGTGGGGATTGATGTTGGTACTGGGTCTTCGTGCGGCTCAGGGGCGGCCGTCTATCACCCGCGCGGAACGATGGCCTTACCTCATCCTGGCCGTGGGAGTGGCCCTAACCTGTTTCGGATCGGCGTACTATCACCTGGCGCCTGATAACGCCCGGCTGGTCTGGGACCGGCTGCCCATGACCTTGGGATTCATGTCCCTGCTCTCCGCCATGCTTATGGAGCGCGTAAATTTCCGCGCCGGCCTGCTGGCGCTGGCACCGCTACTGATCGTGGGGCTGGCAAGTGTGGTGGAGTGGTACCTCAGCGAATTGCGGGGCGCGGGCGATTTGCGCTTTTACCTCATGGTGCAGTTTTATACCCTGCTGCTCATTCTCCTGATCCTGGGACTCTTCCCTGCCCGCTACAGCCGAGGCGCGGACCTGGTAGCGGCGATGGGGTTTTACGCCCTGGCAAAGATCTTCGAGGTGGCGGACCGGCCCATCTACAGCCTTGGCCATGTGATCAGCGGCCACACTTTGAAACACTTGGCAGCCGCCTTGGGCGTCTTTTGGATCTTTCGCATGCTAGCCCGCCGGGAACCTGTTGTCCCATACGAGGAGTAGGCTCCCAACCGCGATCACCTTGCGCAAGCCTTCAACCCGCCGCAGCAATCAATCAAAAGCCGTGCGCAGGAACGACGCCATGTAATACGCGTCTAGAAATTTGAATGGCGTTTGGGCAGTGGTGTAATGGCCGCAGGGCAGAATGCGGGTGCGATGCGGTATGTCCCGGCGCGTGAACTCATCCAGGAGCTGGTGGGAATATAGCGGCAGAAAAGTCAAGTCGTAGGTGGCATAGATCAGAAGTGACTTCTTGGGCCAGCGCGCGTACTTGTCGACGTAAGAGATCGGACTGATGGCCATCCACGAGCGCCGCAGCGTTTCCTGATCGATGTCGCGCTCAATGCCCTGCACCACGTGTCGGGTGGATTGCCCCGTCCACACCACATCGCCGAAGGTGACGGAGAAATGGTTGAACAGGTTAACCTTCAGGCGCGGCTCGTGCGCGCTCGTCAGGAAGGCGTAGCACGAGCCCAGGCTGGTGCCGACAATGCCAAATTCCGTGTAACCCTGCGTCTCGAGCCAGTCGATGCAGGAGCGCGCGTCAATGACCGCCTGCCGCCCCGCATCGATGGTGCGGCCCAGGTTGGCGGAGCAGGCGTAATCAGCGCGTTCAGTTTCCGCCGGCTTGCGATAGTCGTGGTAAGGCAGGCTGAGGCGCAGTGAGGCAATTCCGAGCTTGTTGAAGATGCGGCACAGGCCGTTGTGCCCTTCCGCATCGGAGTTCCACTGCGGCATCACGATCAGCGCGCGCCTGCCTTTCGAGGGGAACCAGCGCGCCCGCGCCAGATTGTTTACCTCCACCGGCGTGTGCACGGGCGAAGTGAACAGCAGGAAGTCGCCGTCGAGGCGGAAATCCCGGGGCGTCTGGTAGGCGTAGAACTCATCGCTGCGCGCCACAATCTGCTGGTTCAGTTGAGCCAGATACGCGGCCGGATCCGCCTGCGCCGCCTCCTGCGAGCCATTTACAATAGGCCAGTGCTCCGTCCATTCCAGCCCCCATTCCAGGGGACGCACCACGCGGTTCTTGTCGCGGCTGTTCAGCCGGGTTTCCCAGGCGTAGATCCAATCTCGGTAGCGATTTCCCATGCGTTTCGAAGCCTCAGACCAGAACCCGTCATTATACCTGACCTGGCCCTTTTTGGTTTCAGGCAGACTGCGAAATCCGTGGCAAAGCCTCGCTTGCACCGCCGGGTCGCTAAGGCAATGATGACGTTACAGCTCGGCGTGGCAGGTCCGTAACCGGGTCCGCCCGCGGGACCCTGCGCCTCTATTAATTTGATGTGCAATTTTGAACAGACGCCGTAATTTTCAGGATGATATTATGCTGGAACATGGCGGGTCAGGCATCATGCATTCAAACTCGTGGGCAGGGTTGATGTGGCGGTCGGACGGCGACTTGGGGAGTCGCGGCGGCAACAGAATTCGAAACCCTGTGGCGCATGTGCAACACGAGCAGACACCCAAGGGATACCAATATGACCAATGATTCAACTACAAATGTCACGCGCACTGCGACCGGCAACGAAACGAAATCGATGCTTCCCGGGCACACGCGGGATTTAGCCAAACGGCTTATTGCCAACGAAGGCGCCGCGGGCAATGCCTCCGAACCCATGGAATTTGCGGCCTTTCGCGTTTGTGAGTCGTTGCGCGCGCCGGTTTGTGCGCTCGCGGGAGCTGCCGGTTTTCGCTCGCTCCTTTCTCGTGCGCTCACCCTGGCCAGCGCGGAAGCTCCCAGCCTCAGCTCGGTGCGGGTAATGCCGGATGGTTCCTTGCAGGGTCTCGACGAGCTTGGGCAGCACCTGGACAAGGGCCAGGTCCGCGAGGGCGGAGTCGTTCTCATTGCCCAGTTACTCGGGCTGCTTCTGGTCTTCATTGGCGAAGCGATGACGTCGCAGCTGGTGACCTCGGAGGTTCTGCCGCCCTATCGGTCCATGCCGAACATCGGTGTGCGCAAGGGTTTTGAAGTGATCCTGAATGAAGTTGACCAACTTCACAGCGTTTGTGCCCGGCTGGAAGGGCTGGCGCACAAACACCCGCCCTTCACCGAAGCTCTGGTGACGGTGGCGGGAAACATTCGCCATGCCACCACCGTGTTGGAAGTGCTGGTGGCGGTTCGAAGCCCCAGACCGAACTAAGTGCAGCGTCAACGTCCTGCCCGGGAAGAGGGATCATGAGTCCTCCGGTGTCGCGACAAATGGCCCGGCGCCTTCTTACTTGCGAAGCCGCCACTGAGAAGAGCTCCGAGCCCCTGGAATTAGCGGCTTATCGCGTCTGTGAGAAGCTACGCCGGCCCCTTTGTTCACTCGCGGGAGTGGCGGGGTTTCGCTCCCTCCTTAGTTCTGCTCTCAGGCTGGCCCGGGTAGAAGCTCCCAGTCTTCGCACGGTACGAGTGGCGGAGGATGGATCCTTGGAGGGCCTGGACGCGCTGGCGCCGCAGAAAGCCAAAGACGACGACGCCGAGAGAGCAGAAATTCTCATTACCCATCTTCTCGGGCTCCTGATCACGTTTATTGGCGTGGGTGTAACGTCGCGCATGGTGCAAGATGCGTGGCCGGAGGTCGCCCTCGACGATCGCGACTCCGGGGAGGAGAAAAGAGCTTGAGCAAACAGAACCGAGTGACCATCAACAAACTGCCCACCGGGGTTCCGGGCCTGGATGAAATTCTGGGCGGCGGTCTGCCGGAGTTCTCATTCAATATTCTCGCGGGCGCACCGGGAAGCGGCAAGACCACCTTGGCGCACCAAATCGTGTTCGCCAACGCCACGCCGCAGCGCCCCGCGCTCTACTTCACCATCCTCGGCGAACCCGCCATCAAAATGCTGCGCTACCAGCAACAGTACACCTTTTTCGACCAAAGCAAGATCAACACCTCCGTCCGCTTTATCAACCTCAGCCAGGTTGTTGTGGAGAAGGACCTGAACGCGGTGCTGGAGGAGATTGCGAAAGAGGTGGAGAAGGCCAGTCCCGGCGTCGTGGTGGTTGACTCCTTTCGCACGGTGGTGCGGAAGGCGCTGGGCCACACCACCGAAGTGGATCTGCAATCCTTCATTCAGCGGCTGGCGCTGCTGCTGACCAGTTGGCAGGCCACCACGTTTCTGGTGGGGGAATACGTCGAGGATGAGATCCGTGACAATCCTGTATTCACGGTCGCCGATGGTCTGTTGTGGCTCTATCAGGCTTCCGACCGGAATTCCATTGTGCGCAAGCTGCAGATCGTCAAACTGCGCGGCCAGGCCTCCGTGCCCGGGCTGCACACCTTCCGCATTACCAATGCAGGCCTGCAAGCCTTCTCCCGCACGTTGGGCCTGGGCGGGCAGCAAAGGAAAATTCCCAGCACGCGGCGACTTTCCATCGGCATTCCGGATTTGGACAAGATGATGGGTGGAGGCATTCCCGAAGGCGATAGTATCCTGGTGGCGGGCGCTTCCGGGACGGGAAAATCCGTGTTGGCAACCCAATTCATTGCCGAAGGCATACGCCAGGGTGATCCGGGAATTGTGGTGGTGTTTGAAGAACGGCCGCAGGAGTATGCGGAGCGGGCCGGCAATTTTGGCCTGGACCTGGAAACGCCGCGGCGCGACAACAAACTCGAGATCCTCTACCTCCGCCCCCTGGACCTTTCGGTGGATGAAACCATGCGCGAGATTCTGGACGCGGTGCATAAGATCAAAGCCAAGCGCCTGGTGATTGATTCGCTGGCGGGCTTTGAGATGGCGCTTGCGCCCAGCTTCCGCACGGAATTTCGCGAGTCCCTCTACCGCATGATCACCGCTTTGACAGGCATCGGGGTCACGATTCTCAGCACGGTTGAGATGGATGAGTCGTTCACCAAATTTCCGTTCAGTACCTACTCAATCTCCTTTCTCACTGATGACATCATCCGGCTGCGATACATCTCCATCGGCGACCAGCTTCGCAAGATCATGGTCGTGATCAAGATGCGAGGCGGCAACCATAGCAAGGATGTCCGCGAATACGAAATCACCTCCAAGGGCATGGTCATCCTCGGCAACCGCCTGACGGATTATCAAGGCCTCATCACCGGAATTCCCAAGGCATTGCAGGGGCCCGGCCAAAAAAAGAAGCCCGCACCCAAGCCGAAGTCCAAAAGCAGGCGCTAGAAGCAAACCGGGAAAACACTGAACTCGCAAGTTACCGGCTGCCGTTGAGTGAGGGTCAACGCCTGAATTGGCCGTCAGGGCCGCGGCGTGGCATGGATTCTGCGCTATGGGTGAGCGCCACGGATCAGCCGAAGGGCTGCACAACGCGACATCTGGCCATTCCTGATTTCGCCATGTCCCGCCGGTAGTTCCCATCTTCCGTAATCAGCGCAGGTAGCAGCGCACATCCGCCGTTACGCCCTCCCGCTAGCTCCTGCCAACTGCCCACTGCCAGCTGCATTCTGCCAACTTATTTCTGCCTTGTGCCTGCTGCCCTCCCTGCCGTGAGCTATATTGACCCTTTACGTGAGCTATATGGGGCTGACGAGCCAGCAACCTCAAAGTATAAAGAGCATGCGTAAAGTTCTGATGTCGGGGAGCGCACGCGAAAACTTTTGAGGAGGATATGAATATGCAAAAAAGGAACCTCGGCATGCTGATCCTGGGAATTGCCTTGCTTCTGATCTGCGTGCACCCTGCCATGGCGAAGGACAAGGGTTATCTGATCGTTCACGTGAATCCGGCGGAAACCTATATCTACGCTGACGGTGAACCCGTGGTTGAATCGAATCGTCACTACATTATTCTCAGCCCCGGAGACCACAAAATCGACATGTACAATTACGGGTATAAGCCGGAAACCCGCACCGTGACCATCGTCAAGAACAAGTGGTGGAATATTGGTGTCGAGATGCAGGCAATCCCCGGAATGATCACGGGGCCCTGGGGATGCATCACGCTTGAAGGTGCACCACGTGCCGCCGTGCTGCTGAATGGCAAAGACCCAGCGTTCTTCTTTGTTGGCCATGGCGATGAGTTCAACAATGAGTGGGGTTGGGCGCAGGAACTGATCGTACCTCCAGGCAAACACGTTATGACCGTGGTATACATGAATAACGAACCCTGGACCACTACGGTGGATGTGCAAGCTAACCAGCGCGTCGTGGTTGACGCTTATAAAGGCGTGCGCAAGACCGTGGCCTGGCAGAGTGGAGAACGAATGAAGGAACTGCCGCGATACCATGCAGGCATCGCCAGCGCCCGCGTGGCGGTTGAGAAAGTGGGCGGAAATTTCTCCGCTTCCTCGAATCAGGTTAATTGCGGGGATTCCGCGCACCTCGTATGGTCCTCTACCGGCGCGGCAAAGATGGAAATCAATGGTGCGGTCGTTGACGCCTCAGGCGATCAGACGATTCAGCCCAAAGAGAACACCACTTACCACTTTACCGCCTCCGGGCCGGGCGGAGTTTACACGTCCGACGCCGCGGTTAACGTCAACAACGCGGTTACTGCTTCATTGAACGTGTCGCCGGACGCAGTTAGTTACAACCAGGCGGGTCAAAAGGTCGGGGAAGGAACCCCTGCCGTGACCTGGTCGGCCGCGAATGCCGACTCCGTCTCCATCGATCCCCTGGGTTCGGTTGCATCGAATGGCAGTCAACCTCTTCACGTGACGGTCCCGACGGCGCCCGGCATGCAAACGGTTACTTACACGCTGCACGCCACCAATGCCTGCGGCGGATCGGTGACGAAAACCGCCAGCTTGCAGGTTAAGGGTCCGGATGCGGTGCTGCAAGGCGCAGTTAACAGTGAGCCTGCACCGCCCGTCGAAGCCCCGCCTGTAGAAACTGCGGCGCTGGCTCTTCCGGCAACTGCCAGCACCTTACCGCTGGTGGGATTGTTGGGACTTCTGTCGTTATGCGTCAGTATGGCTCTTCTGGTTGTTTCCAAGCACGTTGTCTAAGCCAGAAGCTTACGGCCTGCCCGGATCACGTCGAGGTTCCGGGCAGGAATCGTAAGGCGTGAGTATTTTCGCACGGGCAAGCAGCCTGAGCATCGGTTGGAGAGGTGATCCAGTACCTCCTTCGCTCGTGCTCTTGAGCATTACTGGCTACGATTTCCAGCGCGTATCCTCTTGCACCCTATAAACAGCCCCCCAACCGTTTCACCCAAACGATGGTCCCCCACAGGCAACGCCACAAGTGGGTAGACTCCTCCCTGAATTTCAAGATGGAATCTTACCCACCCTCCACCTGGTCTTTCCCCAAAAAATAAGCAACCGTCATTTTTAAAGGTCGCATCGGTGTGTCGACCCTGGCTTCGCTGCGCCCTTTGGGGCGTGGCATTCCTCGTTAAACAGGCTGCGGAAAAACCCGGTCAACCACCCCGTCGCTCGGCGCTGACCGGGAACTTTTGCCAACGAAACCTGCCGTGGTGCACAACGCACCGCATTGGTACTAGTACCACCGGTTGTTGCCAATGCGGCGCGCCAGCATTATTGTCACCGCCCGAGCCAAAAAAGGAGTAGAGTGTTTCATCTTGGCTTGCGGAATAGCCAGAGTTGTGAAACAGGTCAAATCAGCGTAGTTGGAATGAGCAGGCAAAAGATGCTGCTGATGTTGCGCAAATTTATGCCGGACGCTGGAAGTGTGTATAAGCTTTCGGCGCTTTTGCTGGCCATGGCGTGGGCGGGCGCAGGCTTCGCCTCCGGGCTTAACTCAGACCGGACACTGCCGGGACCGATCTCGCCGTTCCAGGTGCGCTACCAGTTGGATCTTCCCGGAGGCGGAGAGATCTTCCCCGCGCTCACCTCCTGCGCTGCGCCGCATTATTGGCCCATTGCCACTCTATCCATGTTGAATGGGTCGTCCCAACCGATCATCGAAATGGTTTCTGCGGAAATCCCCGGCTGGAGCAGAAAATCCGTCGAAACCGTCACGCTGGCGCCGAATGAGGCGCGAACTGTCCAGCTCAGTCCCGAGCTGCTCCCGCAGGCATTTCAGAATGATGAAATCCGTACGGCGACAGTTGAAGTCCGAGCCGCTATTGTCGGCACCACCCTCGGGTATTACGAGACACGCCCCGTTTATCTCCATTCCGCCTCCGACTTGTTCTGGGGCAACCAGTTTGTCAATGCCCAATACATTGCCCGGTGGGTGACGCCTCACGACCCCGCTGTTTTGCAATTGGTGTCTTCGGCGCGAAATTATGTGCCGCGCGGCCGCCTGGCGGGTTATCTTTTGCCCGGCAGCCGCTCTGCGCCTGCCGTGGCCGCACAGGTGGAAAATGAGGCGCGCGGCATCTTTGCCGCCATGGAGCATCTCCGCATCAGCTACGTCTCAAGCATCTCCACCTACGGGAAGTTCACGACCCATGCCGAACGCGTCCGGCTGCCGCACGAGACGCTCTCCTTAAGCAGCGCTAACTGTCTTGATCTGTCGGTCGCCTTCGCTGCCGCCATGGAGAATCTGGGCCTGGAACCGGTGATCGTTCTGGTGCCCGGCCATGCGTTTGTGGGAGTACGGCTTGGCCACGCCTCAGCGGAGATCCTCTATTTGGATCTCACCGTCATGCCCGACGGGACTTTTGAAGCTGCCGAACGCAGGGCATCCAATTGGCTGCAGAAAACCTCCAGGGCTCAACTCAACCTCATCGATATTGCCTCCGCCCGGTCACGCCAGATTTATCCCATGGCGCAGAATATCGCGCCCTAAACTACCCGTTCAGTGAGTCATAGTTGGACGCAGCGCGACGCGCCTTTGAGTGCGGTAGCAGCCGCTACCGCTTTTCCGCTCGGGCGTTTGCACGATGGCCACATAAACGCCGGCAGGAATCGTATGAAACACGGCCAGAAAGCGGTAGCGGCTGCGCCGCAACGCACTTCAGCTCTCGACATCAAATGAGGTTTGATCGGGTAGGTCCTGGCCTGCACTGCTGTGCCGATAGTGCCGTCCGTAGGGGCGCCCACACGGAGCGCCCCTGCGACTCGGCGACTACCACTTGACCCAGGTTGCCTGATAGCGGCGCGTTCCGTCGTTCGAGATGTACGACTGAATTGTCGCCGGTTCATATCCCTCGCTGGCCTTGGTGGTGGCGGTGCTCTTGTATGTCGAACACGTCATACCGTCATTGCTTTGCCACGCCACGAAGCCCGGATTGGGAACAAACGAGGCGCGGTACAGTGCGGTGCCGGTGGAGTTGTATCCCTCCACTCGCGACGGGTACTTGCCGGCGGAGTTTTCCGTGTTGAACTCCGACTGGTAGGCGGCCCCGTTCATCCAGCTCGAGTAGGGGCCGTACTGATCGAACAGGTTCGCCGTCCCGAAACTCGATGTTCCGTTGAACGCGGTCCAAAGCGCATTGTCAAGGTCTGTGCTGAACTGACTGCTGGCGGGGCGGGAATTGAAAAACGCGGCCCAACCAAAGCCGTTCGACGCGTGCACCTGTTCGGTCGTGGTCCCGGGCAGACTGCCGAAGTGCCACCAATTGCCGTACGAGTTCACTTCCCATCCCATGCCATACCAGTAGCCCGAGGGCGTGTAGGTGACAAGCTTGTTGGAGCTGTTGACCTCAGACCAGAGGACATGGGGATTTGCGGTCATGTTGGTAAGGGAGGTGGAAGTAAGCAACGGCGCGCCGCCGCCGCGGCCATCCAGTGCTCTCTGCACGCGCAGCAGGCCAATGGGCGAAGCCACCCACGCCCCATGCGCGGCCATCGCTTCGAGATAGAAGTTGCCGTACGGGTTGGTGTAGGCATTCAGGCCCGTCGCAAACACATCCTGCCCCGCCGTGGCGCCCGGGTAGTCGTAATACACCACCTCGCGGTCCGCAGGCCACAGGGTGCGGCCCTGCAAAACGTCAGTGGCTCCGGCCGGCAATAGAACACTCGTCCTGGCGTAGCTCGCATAGCTGGTCCCCGTGACCTTCTCAATCACGGCGCCCAGTGTGCAGTAGCCAAAGTTCGAATAGTCGTAAACGGTCCCGGGTGTCCAGTAAACCGGCCGGGTCAGCATGTAGCGAATGATCTGATCGCAGTTGGGCGGTGAGGGTATGCTCTGTGCGGCGGAGATAGTCTCAGACTCGAACATCGGGTCGCCCTCCGTGCTGCAATTGGTGCATCCGGTCTCCCGGCTCCAACCGCCGGTGTGCTCCAACAGTTCCTTAATGGTGATGTTGGCCAGCGCCGGCGTTTCCGTCCCGCTGGGGTCCGCCGTAAGTCCCAAAAGGGCCGCATTCGCAAAGGGCTTGTCCGTCAATGCCAGCTTGCCCTCCTGGATGAGCCTCAGAATTACCGCCGAAGTAATCTGCTTGGACAGGCTGGCGAGGCGGAACAGGCTGTCGGGATGGGCGATCTGGGTGTTGCCCGTATCGCTCAAGCCGTAGCCGCGCGCCAGAACCAACTTCCCTTCATTCATGACGGCCACGGCTCCGCCCGGCACATGATAATTCTTCATGAGCGTGGTGATGGCATGGTCGTAGGCCGCCGTCGAGTTGGCCGAGCCTAAGCCAACGGCCGGCGGGGTGGAATGCCAGGCCGCGATGAGTCCACTGTCGCAGGTGCCTTCGGACGATTGCGTCGAGTTCCAGGTGTTGCCCAACATGAGCACCGCCACGCGCTGCTGCCCACTCACCTCGTAGGCCTTCACGTCAAAGATGCGCGCTTTGTTCGTATTGGCGTAGGCTTCCGCCGACGAAGTCGTCTGGCCGTAATACCACCACCAGGGAACGCCCGTCCCCCCGCCGTACATGATCACATTGAACGTGCCGCCAGTGGCACTCGCGGGATCAATGCTGGCCAGATAGGCGTGATTAGTGCTGAGGGACGCACTGATTTGGGCCGGCGTGACCCCGTAATACCACCACCACGCGGACTGATTCTGCCCGCTGTTCGGAACCATGACGACGCCATAGAGCGTGGTGCTGCCATTATGGTACTCGCGCAGGTCGATCAGCCGGCCATTGTTCTTGGTGAGATTGGCCGTGATGTCCGCTGGGGTCATGCCGTAGTACCAGAACCAGCCGCTATAGTCCGCTCCCACGTTGTGCAACATGATGGCGGCGAAATAAGTCGTGCCGCCGACCACGTAGGGCTCAAGATTGACAATGCGCGCATCGTTGGCGTTGGCAAGGTTCTGGAGTTGTTGGGCGGTCTCCCCGTAGTACCACCACCAGGTCTTGGCATAGGTACCGGTGTTTTTGACCATGGCCACATCGAGCAGCAGAGGAGTGGCGGACTGTACCCGCAAGCTCACCAGCCGCGCACCATTCGTGCTGATGAGCGACGACACCTGCGCCGGGGTCTGGCCCACATACCACCACCAGGAAGTCGGTGCTGTCTGCACGGGTTCCCCCAGCGCAGCCCGCGCCGGCGACACCACACCGCACCCAGCCACCAAGAGCATCAGAGCCCCAAGCAATACACGTGCCTTCATATCAACCTCCTGCTGGCTGCCTCTTTTTACGCACACTCTCGAGACCGCCACGCGAAGAACCAACATTTCTTCCCAATCTCGCCCAGCTCCGCCAGCTGGAATCGCCACAAGGTTGAGGGTTGACAGCCCACCCCCTAAGGGACAAAAAGTCCCTATTGAGGGGCTGCTCGCATTCCTCTCCCAAGCCTGTGACTACGCCCTTTCTATCGGGTCATCCGCTCCCGGGTGGCCGTGCCTTCAAACCTCAGCTTCTATTTTTGGGTTGTCCTGATAGAGCCATTATACATAAAACGCCCTCTCCTGATATTGAAATATTTGCAAGACGAGGAGGGATGCCTGAGGATTCGCCGGTTGGACGCAGAGCGGGGTTTGGGGTCAGGCACCCGGGTACCGGATACGCGCTACGGAACAGGGGATTCTCAGGATCTAACCCTGAGAAGCCAGGCCCTTCTGGCATATAAGATTTACCCGGCGCGGGAGAAAATGGCGACTCCGGTAAAACCCCGAACGCGACCGCAACCTATTCATAACCAAGGCGATAAGGATGAGTAGGGCATGGCCCGGCGATTGCCTTAATAGCTTGTGAAAGGGGGGAAACTCTATGAAACAAAGGGATGAGTTCAACCGATTAATTGCATCAGCCATGACAAAGGGCGGGCTCGAGAAAGCCATTCCCGCCCATCGGCACGATGACTTCGAGAACGCGGTGCGATCGTCGGGCTCGAGATCGATTCATCGCGTCACCGGCTTCTTGCTCGCCGGGTTGCTGGTCCTGGCGGTTTTGGCGGCGCCAACCGCAGCCCGGGCCGCGTCGATTGACGTGGGCGTATCCGTTGGCTTCGCGCCTCCGCCGCTACTTGTCGATGCGCAGCCGATTTGTCCCGGCCCGGGCTACATCTGGACCCCTGGGTACTGGGCCTATGATCCGGTGGATGGCTACTACTGGGTGCCCGGCGTCTGGGTGTTGTCGCCGACGGTAGGCTTCTTGTGGACGCCTGGCTATTGGGGCTGGGACGGAGACGCATTCTTGTGGAATGCCGGATATTGGGGCCCCGAAGTGGGCTTCTACGGCGGCATCGATTATGGTTTCGGATATACCGGTGTAGGTTATGCCGGTGGATATTGGCGGGGCGGCGACTTCTTTTATAACCGCTCAGTGAACAATTTGGGCGGAGCGCACTTCGCCCACGTTTACGACCGTCCGGCGGCGAATAATTTCGGCGGAAATCGCGTCAGCTACAACGGCGGCGCGGGCGGAGTGCGTGCTCGTCCTACCCGTAGCCAAATGGCCGCGGCGCAGCAGCGGCACATGGCTGCCACCTCTCAGCAGCAGAGCCACCAGATGGCTGCGCGCAGTCAGCGCTCCAACTTTGCTTCTGCCAACCATGGGCGGCCGGCAACCAGCGCCACCGCCAGAACTAGTGAGGTGCGTGGAGGCCGGGAAGGAACGCGGACGCGCGGCTCAGTGAGCACCACTCGGGCACTCCGGAGTTCAAATGCTGGGCACACCAGGGAAATGGCCCGGAACAACAAAACCGTCCGCAGTCCGGGATCGAGCCGCACCAGAGAAACAGCTAGTAACAGGGGATTCCGGAGCACGAAACCGATTCATACGAGGGAAACAGCCAGCAGCAAGGGATTCAGCAGCCCGAAACCGACCCGCACCCGGGAGACCGCCAGTAACAGGGAAATCCGCAGCTCAAAACCGATCCACACCAGGGAGACTGCCAGTAACAGGGAAATCCGCAACTCAAAACCGATCCACACCCGGGAGACCGCCAGTCACAGGGAAATCCGCAGCTCAAAACCGATCCACACCCGGGAGACTGCCAGTAACAGGGAATTCCGCAGCTCAAAACCGATCCACACCCGGGAGACTGCCAGTAACAGGGAATTCCGCAACTCAAATGCCGGCAGGAGTTACAACACGAGGGCGGAAGTAAGGGCCCCCAGCAGCTCTCGCCCCATGCCAGAACCTCGCTATCAGGCTTCGCGTGGTGAGGCGCCGGCCCACCAGGCCCCGGCCCGCTCCCAACCGCAGCGCAGTTCGGCGCCGGCCCCAAGTACGGCACACCGCGAGCCACGTGGAAGGTAGTGCAAGGTAATTGATGGAAGTTAATCGATAGACCGGAAAACCGGGGATCGCAAGTCCCCGGTTTTCGTTCCTCGTCGGCGGGTTCACCCCGCAATTTTCCTTTCGTAGCGGCGGGTTTACCCCGCCATTTTGCTTTCATAGCGGCGCGGGTTTACCCCGCAATTTTCGCGGCCGCGTAATTGCCGGCGCATGGCGAGGTAAACTCGCCCCGACGCCGATCGCGCAATTAGTGTTTATGGATTCGATGACGCGGACCGGCTGACGTAGTCACCGACGCCGCGCAGAATATGACCGTGTATGGTTAAGATACTGAAGGCAATATGGTGGGCATCACGGACGCGGCGAACCACGAAACGCAGTTTGGCTACGACCCACTCGGCCGGGTTACAGAAGTAATCTTCCCCCCCACGCTCACGGAGAGTTACACTTACGACGCCATGAAGAATCTGCTGTCAAAGACGGACCGCAAGCAGCAGACGATCAGCTACACCTACGACGTGATGGGCAAGCTCCTGACGGTGGCGCAAGGCTCCCAGCACCGTACCTTCACCTATGATTCATTTTCCCGACTGATTACCGCCGCGAATCCTGAAACCGGCACCATCACCTACGCCTATCAGAACGCTGACGGCAGTTCGTGCGGGGGAAGCCGCAGCAGCGTTTGCACGCGCACCGACGCGCGAGGGGTGATAACCTCCTACGGCTACGATGCGGATAATCGTCTGCTCTATAAAAACTACTCCGACACCACCACCATGCGCGCGTGCTATGCTTATGACGGCCAAAATGGTTGGGGAAACCCGATGAACAACCCCATTGGGCACCTCACCTCGAGCTTCGGCATAACGCACGCCGGGGCCGTGGTGTCCGGCAATGAGTCGTGGGACTGGGACGAGATGGGGCGCTTGCGCAGTCAGATGCAGTGTACGCCTGCCACGTGTGGTTCTTCCAGCGGCTACAATGTGTACGCCACTTACGATTTGCTGGGGAATCAGACCAGCATTTGGGACTCCTCGGTAGCTGTGTACCCCACTTACGACGGCGCCGATCGGCTGCTGAAGGTTACGGCGGGCCTGAATGTGAAAGCGGGGACTCCCGGCCCGGGATCGCAGACGCTGATCACCATCACTGCGCACAGTCCCTTCGGAGGGTTGACGAACGCGAGCTTAGGTAACGGGCTGGCGGAGACGCGGGGTTACAACACGCGCGGATGGCTAAGCTCGATCGCGGACGGGTCGGTCTATTCTCTGGGCCTGACGTATTATGGGAATGGCAGCGTCTCGACCGCCAACGACAATGTCAACGGCAACTGGACGTACAATTACGACGCCCTGGACCGCATCTCCACGGCGTCAATGACGGGACAGAGCTTTACCTACAGTCCCGACAAATATGGCAATATGACCTGCACGTACTCGGGGAGCAAACCCTGCACGCCTACGCCCCTGGCTTTCAGCTCCACCACAAACCGGATCACCACCACGGGCTACAGCTACGACGCAGCGGGGAATCTCTTATCGGACAACACGCACGGGTACGTCTACGACGGCGAAAACCGCATCACCTGCATTCTGGGGACGGATGGGACGTGTACATCTTCTACCGCCACGGTTTACTCTTACGATCCGGATGGGCGGCGCGTGGCCAAAAACGCGGGGACGGGTACGGTGATTGAAGAGTACGTATACGACCTGAAGGGCGACCAGAGCTCGGCGCACAGCGGCACCGGCGCCGTGCTGCGCAACGAACTCTACAGCCCGGATGGCCGGCACCTAGCCACGTGGAAGAGTAGCGCACTCACCTACAACCTCGCCGACTGGCTTGGGACAGAGCGCGTGCGCGCCAACTCCAGCGGTGCGGCTTGCGAAACTTCCACTGACACCCCCTATGGAATGAACATGACGGTTAGCGGGTCGTGCGGAGACCCCAGCCCCATGCACTTTACCGGCAAGCAACTCGACAGCGAGAGCAACAACACCTACTTTGGGGCCCGGTACTACGCCACCAACGCTAACCTGGCGCGATTCATGACACCCGATTGGAGTGACGACGGCTCACCCGTCCCCTACGCCAAGCTCGACAACCCGCAGACTCTCAATCTGTATGCCTATCTGCGGAACAACCCGCTGAATACCGTGGATCCCGACGGGCATGCGGGCGCAGGCCAGGGAACCTTTAAGCCGTGCGCCATAGCAGACAATACATGCGCACAAGACCAACAGAACAGTACAAGCAGCCACCCGGAGGGCAGAACGACGACCACCTATGGAGAAGCCACTATAACTTCCAACGAGGCCACAAAGACCGTGACGATTTCACAGCGGAATACAACCACAACAACAGATCAAAATGGGAATGTCAGCTCGTCAACTACCAGGGTTCAAATCACGGTCTCTACGGACCCAAACAAGCCCGGTGCAATTGTACCAGGAGCGGGGGGCTTACAGATGACATCTCCGGGCATCAACACCCCCGCAGACGAACAGGCACAATTGGGTCCTGCCTCATACCAAAAGCTTCAAGATGCAGTAGTCCACGACGCTGGGAACCTCGGTCGAGCTATCACACAGGATGCTCATAACCACCCGGTTTTTTACGGAACGGTTATTGCTGGCTTCCTAGGAACCTATGCCGCAATAGCCGGAGAAGTAGGCGACGCCCTCGTGTCTGCATGGCACATCCCTGAAGCTGCTCACCAAATCAAAGAGGGAGTTACTTCGAACGACGACAATAAATGAAACAGATGGGGGCAACTATAGGGCTTGGCTGGACAGGTTTTTTCTTGGTGCAGGTGGAGGTTTCGTATGCGATTTGTTTCCCCCGCAGGTGGAGACGGACGGTTTTACAGACTGCTAGTTCCAGTTGGGTGCCTTGTGTTAGCAGTCATGGCAGGAGCTTATCTTTTGTTCATCAGCCCTGCTTTCGAAGCGTGGGTTGCTGATACGCCAATCGTTCCTCGCTTGCCGCAACGGCTGAGGCGGGAGATGGCGAGCACACTGGTAAGGGATGTGGATAAGAAAGGTCGATATAATGCTTACAACGGATCGAGCGGCGAACTGGAACAGGCGGTAAAGATAGACCCAGCGGATCCGGGAGTATGGTGGAGGCTTTGCACTAGCTACGAAACCGTTAAGAAATGGGACCTCGCCTTGGGCGCATGCCAAAAGGAAGTCGAACTCAACACGGATGAAAACTCATTAGCCGATTTGAGCGGAGTTTATATGCATAGGCACGAGTATTTCCAGGCGGCTCGAGTATTGGAACTGGGCGAGAGCCCACCAAACGGTTACCCGATTCTCATCCAGGCACTGCTGGCTTCGGGACAATACGAGAAGGCGCTGCCCGTGGCGCAGCGTCTCGTTGAGCTGAACGAACACGGGGCAGACGAGCTACCATCCGGGCTGTTGCCTGACGTTCTGCGGGAGCTGGCGTTTACGTACCAACAGCTTGGCCAACAGAAGAAAGCACAAGAGACCTTTGAGAGGCTCCAAAAGTTGGATCAGACGCTTCATTACCATTCCTGCGAGATGAAGCCCGACTCTTTGACTGACATACCCGTTGTTCGATGTTCCTGAAGGTGGAGTTAGGCGCGTAGCAACACACTCTGCAACTGCAAACGAGAGAGGATGTTTTTGGTAGAGCATGCTTCGAGAAGTAGTGAGGGTCTGGGAGTTCAGTTCGCGAGTTGTGTCTGCGAACTGATCCGGTGCTGCGACCATGTGTAAGAATTTGCTTATATGTCCAGAGTGCAACGAGACCATCGAACCCCCGCCCCTAGGCTGGGAGGCAGGTTGGGAGGCCCGCATCTGTAAGCTGGGGCACAAAGGCCGAAAACCCGGCTCGTTTCTAAAAGGTGTAAAGTTAGGACTACGATTACCATTTCTTGCGATATTGGTACTCGAAGTCATTCTCACCCATTTCTTGGGGAACATTGATGTATGGGTATTATTATCATCTAATGTTGTTTGTATAATTGTGGGGGTGATTTTTCTAGTTCGCGGTCTTCGGTGGCGTTATACCTCAGGGCCGGTACAGAACTTAGCGCCGCAGAACTTCGGCATCGCAACAGGTATGTTCTTCCTTGTTGTTTTTTTGGACT
>Ga0207054_1093_pt1 | contig 27285 bp, 23 predicted proteins | sample Alteio_BWMinCont_60_FD_153288 | JGI IMG/M metagenome (GOLD analysis project Ga0207054, IMG submission 153288) | Enriched cells from forest soil in Barre Woods Harvard Forest LTER site, Petersham, Massachusetts, United States -... | ecosystem: Environmental > Terrestrial > Soil > Temperate forest >... | reverse complement strand
GTTCATCGATACAAACTAAGCTGCCTCTTTTATCGTTATAAAGAATGGATAATAAGCATAAAAATCGAAGTGTTCCATCCGAGATATGCGTAACGTGTATTGATTTATTCAAATTTTGCTCTTCAAGCATCAACTCAATATTTCCCCCAATATAATTGAAATCAAAATTGCTATAAGATTCGTTAATGTCCTGGAGTAACTTCTTTATTATCCTGAAATTACTTTTATCATTAATATTTAAGGTATTTAATACTTGAGGCAGGTTACTGCCATCTGATAAAAGTTTATTTTCTGTTGTCGGTATAACTGGCTTTCTTATTTTACTGGATGGGGTTGTATCAATATAATCGTAAACAACAATATCGGCTATAGCTTTTCTTATTGTAGATAATGCAAAATATCTATCAGGATCTGTTATATCTTTAAATAGTGCGGAAGACTGCGGATCAAGGCCAGAATATTTAACTAATGCAGTTTTCTTATTTCGATTTTCTTTCATCAACGCAACACCTGAGCCATTTGAAATGTCTAAATATAGCCAGGGGCTACGTTGGTCGTCTTTGGGCTGAGATATTCTTTCTTCTATATAGAAGTTTGATGTAAACGGAACCTTTTTAATCGATATATTGTAAAATACATTTTCCGTAAAGTTAAAACCATACTTTTTAATAACATTAAAATCAAGTTCATACTCTATAGAAATAACATCGTTATCGTTGTTCGAATAATTAAAAATAGCATCGAATCCGCCCCAATTTCCTACAATGAGATCCTTAAAACCAATACCTGATATGCCTTCCTTTAATAATTTAATTGCTTTTAGTAGATTGGATTTACCTACACCATTGATGCCAACAAGGATATTTTCACCGGGAGAAAAATCAACCTTGCAATTATTAAAGCTAAAAAAGTTGTTTAATTTTATACTGGCAATCATCTCTTTACCCGGTGTTTGACATAATAGACTAAGCTACTATATAATTTACGTATTGTGGAATACTATTTATTCAAATACAATAATAGTAGGGTTAACTTAATCAGCCACTCACCCACCCGATAGCTATCGGGCCAACCACTCACTAACGACTAATCTCCAATATCTCAAATTCAATTTTGCCGGCGGGCACCGTGATCTCGGTAGTGTCGCCCACCTTTTTGCCTAATAAGCCTTTGGCTATAGGTGAGGCAACGGATATTTTGCCTGATTTTAGGTCGGCTTCACTTTCCGATACCAGTTGATAGCTCATAACTGTACCGTTTTTTATATTTTTTATCTTAACGATAGATAATGCAAGCACCTTCGACATATCTAATTTCGATTCATCAAGCAGGCGGGCATTCGCCAGCATCTCGCCCATTTTGGCTATTTTTGCCTCATGCAGGCCCTGCGCCTCTTTAGCGGCATCATACTCGGCATTTTCCGATAGGTCGCCCTTATCACGTGCCTCGGCAATTGCTTTACTGATATTCGATCGCCCCGAAGTTTTTAATTCGTGTAATTCTTTCTTTAAATTTTCTAAACCTTCTTTGGTATAGTATGCTACCTCTGCCATAACGCACAAATTAATTTATTAATAATCTTAGTTCAATTGGCCGCCAAAAAAAACCGCCCTCCTGTTTCAAGAAGGACGCAATGTTATTAAAAACAAAGCAAGACTATCAGCGGCGCCTGCATAGTCTTGCTTTGTGTAAAACGAAGATAAGATAATTATAGTTTAAAATGCAAATGTTTTTTTTAGCTCATGGTTCATAGACCATGGCTCATGGTAGCTGCGGTACTGCGGTAGTTCATGGTTCATAGTCCATGGTAGCTGCCAGATATACGTTATGCTTTTTACTATGGACCATGAGCTATGAACTATGAGCTAAATCAAATATCACTATCTTTGCATCATGATCATTGAAGTATTAAAATCAAAGCTTCACCGTGCTAAGGTAACACAGGCCGAGCTGAACTATGTTGGCAGCATAACCATTGACGAAGACCTGATGGATGCAGCAAATATTATCGCAAATGAAAAAGTGCAGATCGTAAATAATAACAACGGCGCCCGCTTTGAAACCTATGTTATCAGGGGTGGGCGCGGTAGCGGCACCATTTGCCTCAACGGCGCAACTGCCCGCCTGGCGCAGGTTGGTGATATTGTGATCATCATGTCGTATGTTTATATGGAGATGGACGAAGCACGCAAGTACGAACCGATATTGATTTTTCCCGACGGGGATAATAAATTAATTAAGTAAATTAGCGCTTCACCAACCGTCCTTTTCTCAATGAAGCCGTTATTAACAACCCTTCTTATTTTTTCAATATCAATTGGCTTTGCTCAAAAGAAAATCATTGGCACCTCATTTTTAAAAAATAACGGCACATATGTGACTGTGCGCGACAGCGCTGATTATTATAGGATAGTAACCGAACCCGACTCGGGGTCGGCGTTGTTTAATGTAGCCGAGTATTATAAGAACGGTACGAAAAGGCTCATCGGGAAATCAAAAAATTCCGAGCATCCTCTTTTTGAAGGCCCGTGCGAGACCTTTTATAAAAGCGGGGGCAGGTACTGTACGTGTACGTACAGGGATGGGGCAAGGGTAGGCGATGAATATTTTTTCTTTCCTAACGGTAAAACATACCTGGTGTTAACATTTCCTGCCGACAATAACCGCTATAACGAGGGGAAAGATGTTAGTTTAATAAAAGCAAATTACGACTCATTGGGAACAGCCCTGGTTGAAAACGGGAACGGGTATTGTAAGAGCCTTGATGAAACTTTTAAAGAAGTTGTGGAAGAAGGTAATATAAAGAACGGAAAACACGATGGTTTGTGGAAAGGGTATTACAAAAAAACAAAGCTTGGTTTTACCGAGAATTACAAAGACGGGGAACTTATTAGCGGAACTGCTACTTTTGGCGATGGGAGCAGTGCCACTTACACAAAAACAAGGGGGCTACCGCCCGAATTTAAGGGGGGCCTTGAAGCCTTTAGTAAATACCTTGGAAAGAATATTTCCTATCCTAAAATTGACCGTGAAAACAACATTCATGGCACCGTGGTGTTGAGTTTTGTGGTTGAAAAAGATGGGAAACTTACTGACGTTAAAGTGTTCAGATCGGTTAGCCCCACTATTGACGCGGAGGCTGTGAGGGTAATTGAAAAATGCCCGCCATGGGTTCCGGGTACACAATTTGGCCGACCTGTACGGGTAAGTTACAGCGTACCCGTAAACTTTTCTTTAACCGGTAATTAATAGAACAGTTAATCCCTATTCGGGTACGCCCCCAACCCCAGTACTAAGTGCAGGTTAGCATTAACATTAATATGGTTGCGCAGCTGATAAACCATGCGTATCCTCACTTTTGGTTCACGCACATGGTGGTCTAAAAAGTTTGAATTATCAATATCCAATACCATACTGTTGCCAACGAGTGGGGTAATGTCGGTTCGCGAGGCCACCAAAACCTCGTCGGTACTATCCACTTTTGACATATAGATTTTCATTGAGATGAAGTTGCCGATATTAAAATCCGTAGGTTCTTCCGACGTCACTTTTGCCGATTCAATTCGCACCAGGCTTACTTTATCGGCATTATTGCCATCCTTTTTAAAATCCTGGTCGAAACTGGTGGCCATGCCGGTAACCGAAAGCTCAACGCCAACCTGCGATGATTTAGGGACGGTTACTGTTGTTGTGTAAGGAAAAGTAGATTTTATGATGGACTGCATCATAGCACAGCCCGTAAAAAGCAACGCAAGCGCTGACAAAATAAACGATGCTTTCCTTTTCATGATAACGTGACGCCCCCTGTTTAGAATTGGTTATATGAATATAAAGCTAATGTTAAATGTTGAGGAAAGGTTGAAGTTTAAAAAATATTAGTGGATGTACAGGCAGGTTCTCGAATTTAATTAGTTTTATAAAATACAATTGAATTTATGGAAGCAAATAGTCTGTTAAATACCCTAAACAGCATAACTATCCTGTCCGAAGGCCTGCAAAATCAAATAAAGTCTTATTTGATCGAGGAAACTTTTGGTAAAAAGAGTATCCTGTTAAAAGCGGGCCAGGTATCTCACCGTATTTACTACATAAAAAAAGGGTTTATAAGGGCACACTATTATAAAGGGAATAATGAATTTACCAGCTGGTTTATGGGCGAAGGGGAGATCATTGTATCCGTTTACAGTTTCTTTTCCCGGAAACCATCGTTTGAAAACATTGAAGTATTAGATGACTGTGTTTTACAATCAATAAATTGGGATCAACTGCAAGGTTTATATAAAAAATATCCTGAGTTTAATTTAACCGGCCGAATAATTACAGAGCAATATTATATCAGGAGCGAAGAACGAACAATTAGCCTGCAAACCCTCAACGCTAAACAGCGCTACGAAAAGCTGCTGTCAGATTATCCAGGGATACTGCAAAAGGCTTCATTAGGGCAGATAGCATCCTATTTAAGTATAAAACAGGAAACATTGAGCAGGATAAGGGCTAAGAAGTAGTTTTTGACTAAAGTCAAAACTTTTCAGGTGCTCTGACAGCGAGATTTGATAAACTAAAAAAACAAATCTCATGCTAATTATTATTTTGTCCTGTTTCGCTCTCTGTTTCCTGGTTGAAAGGATTTCTCCAGGATGGAAATTGCCACAAGTACCTACCTGGACGATCAGGGTACTTTCTGTAAATTTTGTTCAATTATTTATTGTAGTAATTGCCGGATATAGCTGGGAAAAGTGGCTATCGGGTTCGTCATTGTTTGATTTATCCCATTTCGTGCCCAATTGGCTGGGTGGCATATTGGCCTATTTTATAGCAACCTTTATTTTTTACTGGTGGCACCGCTGGCGACATGAAAGCGATTATCTGTGGCGGCATTTTCACCAGATCCATCATAGCGCACAGCGTATTGAAGTGATTACCTCGTTTTACAAACATCCGCTGGAGATGGCCGTTAATTCGATAATCGGCAGTCTGCTTGTTTACACCCTGCTAGGCTTAAACCCGATGGCAGGGGCCATTTATACCCTATGTACAGCGCTTGGCGAATTTTTTTATCATACTAATATAAAAACGCCAAAGTGGATAGGCTATATTTTCCAAAGACCGGAAATGCACCGCATACACCACGAATATGAAAAACACACCAGTAATTATGGCGATATTGTTTGGTGGGATATGCTGTTTGGCACCTATAGTAATCCCAAAGAATTTACAACCTCATGTGGCTTTGATACAGACAAGGAACTTAAGCTTGCAGACATGCTGAAATTTAAAGATGTGCACAAGGCCGGCTAATTGTTGATAGCATCGGTTTGCGGATCGCTATCCTGCGGTAATGCCTCATCCGGGTTCTCTGAAGCTGTAATTGGTTTAATGAATTGTTGCACTGGCTTCAAGAAAAGTAATAGTAAGCCAATAGCAAACATTACCAATCCGTTTGTAAGAAAGTACCCGATGCTGTATTCTTTAAAAAGACTCCCGGGAGTAAGAAATATATATTTTAGATAATCCCATCCAAATAAGTTATATCTCAACAATAAAATTGCCACTGAAAAAACGATTAGTGAATTTACCCAGTACCACCTTTTCTTGATAACAATTGTTATTGAGATCAAAAACGCGGTTAAAAGGCCGATAGCTTTTGAACTGCCATTCCACAGCAAAAAGATTGTAAGTTTGGAAGCGTCAAAATGCCAATTTTGCGGTAGTCTTGTCCCGTATTCAGTATAATTTAAAAAGCTCAGTAAAAACTCACGGTCATGCAAATAAGATAGGATAAAAAATGAATAGATAAAAAACCAGCAGCCAATCAGGTGTACAACAATAAGCCTTCCGTTTAATTTTGATGTAAAATTTGATAAGGCCATTTGCTGTTTCAATTATAATAAAGGTAACGTTTATTTTTAAAGAATTGATTTAATCCGGGGCCTCGGAAAATGGGCAACCACAAGGGATTGCCCCTACGGGTAAATTTTGATGGCGACATTAAATGCGGACAATGCGTGGGGGCAAACCCTTGTGGTTGCCCTACAATTTCCAGCGCGCCAGATGCCCAATCCCCATTTTCCTTCCCGCTTCCCCTTCTTACCATGGACTATGAGCCATGGACTATGAACCCATCCGCATTTATTCCAAAAAAAATACGCCAATTCACCACACAAAATGTATCTTTGCACCCCGACAAGAAGATACCGGATTGCGGAAACAATTTCGGAACATTTTTAGCCGGCTTTTCCGCACCTGGCAGCTTTTCTTGAATAAAAAAAGCACATGCCCAAAGACAATTCCATCAAATCCGTTTTAATTATTGGTTCAGGCCCTATTATTATTGGCCAGGCCTGTGAGTTTGATTACGCCGGTTCGCAAGCAGCACTGTCGTTAAAAGACGAAGGTATTTCAGTATCCATCATCAACAGCAACCCTGCTACCATTATGACGGATAAGGTGATTGCCGACCACGTATACCTGCTGCCCCTGACCAGCGACAGTATCGAAAAAATATTAAAAGAGCAGCACATTGATGCCGTACTACCAACCATGGGCGGCCAAACAGCGCTTAACCTTTGTATAGAGGTTGCGGAACGCGGCATCTGGGAAAAATATGGCGTAAAAATAGTTGGGGTTGATTTAGCCGCGATTGAGAAAACCGAAAACCGCGAAGCGTTTCGCCAGCTGATGGTTGATATTGGCGTAGGCGTAGCAACCTCAAAAATTGCCAATTCATTTTTAGAAGGTAAAGAAGCTGCCCAGGAAATAGGTTTCCCGCTGGTTATACGCCCGAGCTATACTTTAGGTGGAAAAGGCGCAGGTTTTGTACACAGAAAAGAAGACTTTGATGCCGCGTTAAGTCGCGGCCTGCAGGCATCGCCAACCCACGAGGTATTGGTTGAACAGGCAGTTTTAGGCTGGAAAGAATTTGAGCTGGAATTGCTCCGCGATAGTAACGACAACGTGATCATCATCTGCTCTATCGAAAACTTCGACCCGATGGGTATCCATACCGGCGACTCGGTTACCGTGGCACCGGCCATGACGCTGAGCGACCGCTGCTACCAGGAAATGCGTAACCAGGCCATAAAAATGATGCGCGCCATTGGTAATTTCGCAGGCGGCTGTAACGTGCAGTTCTCGGTAAACCCGGCTGACGAAGCAATAATTGCCATTGAAATTAACCCAAGGGTATCGCGCTCATCGGCACTGGCCTCAAAAGCAACCGGGTATCCTATCGCTAAAATAGCTGCCAAACTGGCAATAGGCTATAACCTTGATGAAATAGAAAACCAGATCACTAAAACAACTTCGGCCTATTTTGAACCGACGCTGGATTATGTGATCGTAAAAATACCGCGCTGGAACTTTGATAAATTCAAGGGTGCCAACCGCGAACTTGGCCTGCAAATGAAATCGGTAGGCGAAGTAATGGGCATTGGCCGCAGCTTTATTGAAGCATTGCAAAAGGCTTGTCAGAGTTTGGAGATCGGTCGCGCCGGTTTGGGCGCCGATGGCCGCCAGAGCCGCAACCTTGAAGAAATTATGCACAGCCTGGAGCATCCAAGCTGGGACAGGCTGTTCCATATTTATGATGCCTTGAGTTTGGGTGTGCCGATTGAATCGGCGCGTAAAGCCACCAAGATAGACCGCTGGTTTTTAAACCAGATAATGGAAGTGGTGAACCTGGAAAACGAGTTGCGCCGCTATTCGTTAAACAATATTCCCGAAGAGTTTTTCTTTACCATGAAACAAAAAGGCTTTTCGGACAAACAGATCTCTCATATCCTCGGCAATGTAAGCGAAGAAGATGTTTACCAGCGCAGGCAGGTTTTAGGCATCCGCCGGGTTTATAAAATGGTTGATACCTGCGCGGCAGAGTTTCCCGCAAAAACGCCTTATTACTATTCAACCTACGAGGGAGAAAATGAATCCATCGTATCTGATAAGAAAAAAATAATTGTATTGGGCTCAGGCCCTAACCGCATTGGTCAGGGTATTGAGTTTGATTATAGCTGTGTGCATGGCTTGATTGCCGCGAAAGAGGCCGGTTTTGAAGCCATCATGATCAACTGCAATCCTGAAACTGTTTCGACCGATTTCAACATGGCCGATAAGCTATATTTTGAGCCGGTGTATTGGGAACATGTGCGCGAGATCATCGAACTGGAAAAACCTTATGGTGTGATTGTTCAGCTTGGCGGCCAAACAGCTTTAAAAATGGCCGAAAAGATGCATGAGCATGGCATCCGCATTATTGGTACATCCTTTAATGACATGGACATTGCCGAAGACCGCGGCCGTTTCTCTGACTTGTTGAAAGAGCTTGATATTCCCTATCCAAAATACGGCGTAGCCGAAAGTGCCGAAGAAGCCATTGAAGTGGCCCACGAGGTTGGTTATCCGGTACTTGTGCGCCCAAGCTATGTATTAGGTGGCCAGGGCATGAGTATTGTCATCAACGATGAAGACCTTGAAAAAGCGGTAGTTAGCTTATTGAAAAATTTGCCGGGGAATCGTGTATTGATAGATCACTTCCTTGATCGTGCGGCAGAAGCTGAATCAGACTCGATCAGTGATGGGGATGATGTGCATATTGTTGGTTTGATGGAACACATTGAGCCGGCGGGCATCCACTCCGGCGATTCGTTCGCGGTTTTGCCGCCTTTTGATCTTTCGGACAACGCGATAGCGCAGATGGAAGAATATACAATTAAAATAGCTAAAGCATTAAATGTTTTGGGCTTGCTTAACATACAATTCGCAATCAAAAACGATAAAGTATATGTAATTGAGGCCAACCCGCGCGCATCACGTACGGTGCCTTTCATCGCGAAAGCATATGATGTGCCTTATATAAACATTGCAGCAAAATGTATGCTGGGCGTTAATAAACTTAAAGATTTTACCATTGAACGCAAGCTTTGGGGATATGCGATAAAAGAGCCTGTTTTCTCGTTCGATAAATTCCCGGAAGTAAACAAGGAATTAGGTCCCGAAATGAAATCAACCGGCGAAGCCATCCGGTTTATACCAAACCTGCAGGATCCTTATTTCAGGCATTTATATAAGGAAAAATCAATGTACTTGAGCCGGTAGGGAGCAGAAAGCTTAAAGCTTAAAGACCAAAGCTTTTTTTGCTTTCTGCTTTAAGCTTTCTGCTCTCCGCTTTTTGCTTGTTAATATTTGTTAAAATTCTTCAATACAAGCAATATTAAAGCTATAATTGCAGTTGATTATGTACACATTAAGCGGTATGGTTAAATAAATTTACCCCTTCATTATTTTATTTGCATGAAAATTCTCTACGTACGCAATATTTGTTTAAGCTTTTTTATTTTATTAGTTGTTGCATTAACCCAGGGTTGTAAAAAAAGTGCTGCCACAAGCACCGATACACCTGTTTTGGCTACTGTTACTACCATTGGTACAATTATAAATGTTACATCAACAACCGCACAAAGCGGTGGCGTAATTAACTCGATAGGCAATGCGGCAATCACTGCCGATGGTATATGCTACAGTTCAACAAATACCACGCCTACAACATCAGATAGTAAGGTGCCTGGAACGCTTGTGAGCAATGAACTTCAATTTCCTCCATTCACTTGTAACATAATTGGGTTAACACCTAATACAACATATTATGTAAGGGCCTACGGAACAAATGTAGCCGGTACTGCTTATGGCGCGGTGGTAAAATTTACAACAAGCTCCAGCCTTACAGCAATAACCACATCAGTAATAACTTTTGCAGGAAACGGCGCTCCCGGGTATGTTGATGCTTCGGGCACAAGCGCACAATTTAATAATCCGGCAGGTGTAACGGTAGATAGCAAAGGTAACGTTTATGTTTCTGACACCTATAACAGCATTATAAGGGAAATTACCCCCGGAGGCGCTGTAAGCACTTTCGCAGGTACACAACCCTTGGGTTATAATGACGGGCCTGTGGCAAGCGCGCAATTTTATGCGCCACGTGGCGCTGCTTTTGATGTGCAGGGCAACATGTATATCGCCGACCAGGGCAATAACGTTATTCGCAAAATTACACCGGCAGGTATAGTGAGCACTTATGCAGGTACAGGTACCGCAGGTTACCTTAACGGCGCTGCAACTTCGGCCACGCTAAATAATTCGTCTGATTCGCTGGCTATGTTTAATAACCCGCAGGCAGTAGCGGTTGACCCGGGTGGCAATGTATATGTGGCGGACCGCGGGAATAATGTTATACGCAAAATTTTAACAACCGGCAGGGTAATCACTATTGCCGGGACAAAGACAGCCGGTTATGTGGATGCAACCGATGAGGGCGCTTCTTTTAACAACCCTTCAGGCGTTGCGGTTGACAATGTTGGAAATGTTTATGTTTCGGACCAGGGAAATTCTGCTATCAGGAAAATAACCTCAAGCGGTTCGGTTTCAACCATTGCTGGTGGCAATACACAAACCACGCTGCTTAACCTTCCATCGGCCATTGCCATGGATGCTACCGGTAATCTTTTTATTGTTGATGAAGGCGGCAGGATATTTGAATATACAACGGCAAGTGTTTTATACCAACTGGCCGGAACCTATAATACCTCTGGTTTTACAAACGGCGCCGGAACAGCGGCATTATTCAGCAACCCGCAGGGAATAGCTGTTGATGCCAGCGGCAATATCTATGTTGCTGACCAATACAATAACAGTATCCGTAAGATAACGATTACGCTGACGAATTAATTTGGGGCAAGAACCAAGAGGCAAGAACCAAGAATCGAGAAGGGGATCTGACAACTATTCCCCCAACTTCATAAAAGCATAAAATAGCCCCGCGCAATGCAATGCCTGGGCTATTTTGTTTTCGGCCAGCAGCTGTTTTACTTCGGGGATGGTGAAGGTTTGTACGATGATTTCTTCCTGCTCATCCAGGGCTTGTTCCTGTACTTTTTTACCGCTGCGGGCCAGGTAACAAAAGGTTTTGTTATCGGCTGTGGAGGGATTGGCGTATATGGTGCACAGCAATTCAAAATCATTAAAAAGGTAACCGGTTTCTTCCAATAATTCACGGCGCAGGCCATCTTCCGGCAATTCACCTTTTTCAATAACGCCGCCGGGTATCTCCAGCGAAACAATGCCTGCCGCATGGCGGTATTGGTTTACCATTAATATTTTATTGTCCTCGGTTATGGCGACTGCATTTACCCAATTACTGTATTCTAAAACATAATAGTCTTCAACAATACGTCCATCAGGCATTTCGCACCTGTCGGATCGCAGCGTCGCCCAGGGGCCTTTGTGGATATAAGTGGATGAAAGTTTTTTCCAGGTAAGGTCGGGGAGTTCATGATCCATAGATGATAGCGAATAGTAAAAACTTGCCTAATGTAGTAAATATTCCCAATCCGCTACGTAAACAATCCGAACCCGTGTCTATCCCCCGGTTCCCGTCTCTTCCCCACTATATTTTCACCAGCGTATTAACATTCACATGCGGCCAAAGAATGTCCCCGTCCAATTTAAATTTCTTAATAAAATTCAGATCTGCCTGCTGCGAATATTGTAATTGTTTAAAGGTAACGTCGCCCGAAACCACATCTTCTATCCAAAAGGTCGACTGGAAACGGGTTGGGTTTACAAACTTATCAACAAAAGGGATGTTGGATATATTTCCGCCATTTTCGGTGTCGACGGTAATCGTTGTTACATGGGTTATAGTCTGTTTGGCTGCTGTTGATGTTAGTGTTGCGTTTATATTGGTTGCCTTAAAAAGATCCTGGAACTTATTTGTGGTGTATTGATCGGTGTAACCAAAAACCGGGGGAAGGCCAACGGGATCAGGTAATGCGCTTATGGAAGGGATATTGGGCAGCACTGATGTAGTGGCATTGCCAAGGGCAATAACCACATCGCCATGCGGTATGGCCGACTGCCGGGCTATCGTAAACTGCTGCGGGGTAGCTACGCCCTCTACAACCGGGCCATCGGGTTGGACTTCGATATCTGCCATATTCAGCCACATGCCATTTTCTATGTGCAGTACGCCGTGGTCATCGTTCAGGTTTGTTATGGTCAAATCATACATCAGCCCGGTAATAAATTGCTGCGTTGCACCGCCCCTGTTTGGTACAGGCGCAGTAATTGGCGTAAAAGTTATAGTTTCGGAATATTGGTGTATCAGCAACGTAAAAGTGGGCTGGCCACTCTTTTGCGAAGGCACAGCAATAAGGTTCCATCCATCGGCGCCTTTCCAGGTGCCGGCAAGGTCGGCAAGGGGGCCTAACTCGTTTGCTATCTGCTCGGGGGTGCCGGCCAGTCTTGTAAAACCTTTGAGTGGGGGTTGTGTGTTTTGGTTCATGTTTTATGGTTTTTAAGGTTTAAATTCAACACCATAAAACTAAAAGAATAAAAGCAGAGAAACAATTTTTTGAGAAAGTTGGGGGAAGTCCGGAAGACGGAAAAGTCCGAAAAGTAATACGAATTTTTGAAAAGCCCGAAAATCGGGAACGGCGAAATAGCGTCTAACCGTCAATAAGCGGACGACCTTGTTTCTTTGGGCGACCACAAGGGATCGCCCCTGCCATTTCTTGCGTTATAAAGGGCACAATGTTATCAAAATAACCCGTAGGGGCTATCCCTCGTGGTCGCCCTATACCAGCGGAAAATCCCTGATGCAATTATTTATTCCAAAGCTATCCACCCTCTTAATGTCAGCCAAATAACAACATTTCAAACTTTCCACCCTTTTCCGTCTTTCGGACTTCCGGACTTTTCCGACTTCCGGACTCAAACACCTATCTTTGCCACCTATGCCAGATAAAAAAGTTAGGGTAAGGTTTGCGCCAAGCCCCACAGGCGGTTTGCACCTGGGCGGTGTCCGCACCGTATTGTTCAATTACCTTTTCGCCAAAAAACATCATGGCGATTTTATATTACGAATAGAAGATACCGACCAAAACCGCTACGTTGATGGCGCCGAGGCATATATATTAGATTGTTTGCAATGGTGCGGGCTGTTGCCCGATGAAAGTCCGGTTGTGGGCGGGCCGTTTGCGCCGTACCGCCAGAGCGAACGCAAAGCCATTTACCGCGAATATGCCGAAAAACTGGTGCGCCAGGGCCACGCTTATTATGCTTTTGATACCACCGAAGAACTGGAACAAAACCGCCGCGAGATACCTAATTTTCAGTACGGGCTTGTTTACCGTGATGGTTTGCGCAATTCGTTATCGTTAACCGAGCACGAGGTTGATGCATTGCTGGATGCCGGCACCCCGCATGTTATCCGCATAAAAATGCCTGCCGATGAGCGGGTAAGCTTTAACGATATGATACGCGGCCATGTGAGTTTCGAGACCAACCAGGTTGATGATAAGGTATTGCTAAAGGCCGATGGCATGCCTACCTACCATTTGGCCGTTGTGGTTGATGATTACCTGATGAAAATAACCCATGCCTTCCGCGGGGAGGAATGGCTGCCATCGGCGCCGGTACATTTGCTGTTGTGGGATTATTTGGGCTGGAAAGCCGATATGCCGCAATGGGCGCATTTGCCGCTGATATTAAAGCCCGACGGGCATGGTAAGCTGAGCAAGCGCGATGGCGCACGCCTCGGTTTCCCGGTGTATGCCATGAACTGGTTTGATGCCAAAACAGGCGAGCTGACCCCCGGTTTCCGCGAGCTTGGCTTTTTGCCCGAGGCTTTTATTAACCTGCTGGCCACCCTGGGCTGGAATGACGGCACCGACCAGGAAATATTTACCCTTGATGAACTGATTGAAAAATTCTCCCTCGACCGCGTAAGCAAAGCCGGGGCGAAATTCGATTTTGAGAAAGCGAAGTGGTTTAATGCGGAATGGATTAAGAAGGCGAAAGGTGAAAGGTTAAAGGCGAAAGTTAAAGGCGTTTTGGAGGATAAAGGGATCATAGTTACTGATGATGCTTATTTATTGGAAGTTATTGAACAGGTGAAAGACCGCTGTGTTTTGCTGACTGATTTTTACCAGCAGGCAGGCTTCTTTTTTGAGCAGCCGAAGGAATATGATATTAATGCCGTTAAACCAAAATGGACGGATGCCAAAACGGAGTTTTTTAAGGAAATAATTGCCAAATTAAACGCTGCCGAAACCTGGGAACCTGCCGAACTGGAAACCATTTTTAAAGCCCTGGCCGAAGAAAAAGCCATTAAAGTTGGCGAACTGCTGCTGCCTTTCCGCATTATGCTGGTGGGCGGCAAATTTGGCCCGCATGTGTTTGATATTGCAGCGCTGCTGGGGAAAGCGGAGACTTTGAAGAGGATTGAAGTGGCGTTGGGGGTGTTTGTGGGGGAGTGAGGGGTTATGGGGGATTGGGCTGTGTGTTTTTTAGGCGTATAGATGTAATCTACAGGCATAGTGAACTTCGAATAACTAAATGAAATAATCTCCGTAGCGATAATCATGATCAACGTGAAGTTCGGAAATTCTTTATAATCTATATTTGTTTATTTTTGATTTAATATGGATTTTAGACAAAGGTATGTGAGAAACATCAAATTAGTTTTCAACTAAACGGGTTTTACTAAACTTTTTAGTTTAGATTTGTTTTAATCAAATAATATATTAACCTGTGCGGATTCAAATAGGTGAGTTTCTAAACAAAGTGATTCAGGGCGATTGTTTGGAGGTTATGAAAAAAATACCTTCAAGTTCGTTGGATATGATTTTATGCGACCTGCCCTATGGTACGACCCAAAATAAATGGGACTCAGTTATTGATCTAAAGAGATTATGGCAGGAATATGAAAGGATAATTAAGGAGAACGGATGTATAGCCCTTACTTCACAAGGTTTGTTTACTGCTAAACTCATTCTAAGTAATGAAAAGCTTTTTAAGTACAAGATTATTTGGATTAAATCAAAGCCCACTAATTTTTTAAACGCAAGAAAACAACCTCTACGAAAACATGAGGATATTTGCATCTTTTACAAAAAACAACCAACATATAATCCTCAAATGACTATTGGTGAGCCTTATGACAAGGGCATTCGCAAAAACCAGTTCACCGGAAGCTATGGTGATTTCAAACCAAAACATGTAAAAAGCTCTGGTGAGCGTTATCCGCAAGACGTAGTTTTTTACGAGGAACAAGAAATAATTGACGACTTCGTATATATTAAGACGGCTGAATCCGAGGGAGCAGTTGTCCACCCCACCCAAAAACCAATCGAACTTGGGCGCTATTTGATAAGAACATTCACGAATCCAGGCGATATCATATTAGACAATGCGTGTGGTAGTGGGAGCTTCTTATTGTCGGCTATAAAAGAAAATAGAAACTTCATTGGGATTGAAAAAAATGAACATGTGATGTTACATAAGAAACACCCCGTCGACTATATTAAAGTTTGTACAGCCCGAATTGAGGAAACGTTGGCCAAAAGTGGAATTGAAAAGGAAATGTTAAATTGCATTGAAAAACCTTTGTTGTTGTTCGATACTTTAAATCATGAAATATAACGAACGGGCTTGGGTCGGTCAATTAATTAGCTGGATTGAAATAGCAATAAGCGAAGGTAGAACTGTATTTGAGGGAGCGACTAATGACGCAGGGATCAAACTCTCTTCGGGGCGAACCAAATTTCCTGATGTTCTACTGTTTACAGATAAAACTTCTGGTATAATCTTTAATGGTTGGGAATTAAAGTTTCCTGATACGCCGGTGGATGATCAGGAAATGCTGTTGAACGCTTTGGAGAAGGCGCAACGTATTCAATCTGATTCTTTCGTCACTTGGAATGGTGCCGAAGCTGTGATTTGGCAGATCGAGGACAAGATTTATGAATTAAGTAGTCTTTTTAAGCTGAAGCATTATCCAATGGAGCCGTCAATCAGGACACGTGACGATCTTGCCGATTATAACAGTTACAAGCGCAATGAAGATAAACTTCGGCTACGCTTGGAAGAGATTCTACACGATCTCAGTCAACTTTATACCTTTGACATATTAAAACCTGCGATCAACATAACAGGATCCTTTTTAGAAGCTGCAAAAAGAGCATCTGAAATTATATTGCCTCAATTTAAAAGTGAAATTGAAAAGAAAAAAGGATCAAGTAAGGCATTTAGGGACGAGTTTAACTCATGGAAAATATATGAGAAGTCAACCTTGAAAATTTTAGCTAATTCTTCAAGGCGTAAAGAAATAGTAAACGAGGAAGAGGTATTAGCAAAATTCACTTTTTATAATTTGATTGGCAAAGTGCTTTTTTACCTAACATTGTCAAACAATCTGGAAGGAAAGCTAGAGCCTATAAATATAACAAACCCACAAAACATCAAAAGTAGACTTGAATCTTATTTTGAAATTGCAAAGAAAATAGATTATCAGGCTATATTTAAGCCTTACTTCACTGATATATTAGACTTTAACTCCATTGTAGATCAGGCGTTTTTTTCTTTGCTTAACAGATTCCATGAATTCGATTTTAAATTTTTGCCACCAGATGTAATCGGTAACATACTAGAGAATCTCGTTCCTAAAGAAGAAAAACAAAAATTCGGGCAATATTTTACCTCTGAAGTATTAGCGAACCTAGTAGCTTTTCCCGCGGTACCTACCGCTCAATCAATGGTATTTGACCCAACTTCGGGAGCCGGAACTTTTTTAAATTCTTTTTATCAAATTTTAAAATACCATGGAAATGTAGATCATAGCAAACTCTTGAACCAAATTTGGGGTAATGACATATCCCATTTTCCTGCAATTTTATCAGTTATAAGCTTATATAAACAGGAAGTTAAGACGATCGACAACTTCCCCCGCGTGACAAGGGAGGACTTTTTTAATTTATTGCCAGGGATGAAGGTTGTGTTCCCCGATTCAACTGACCCGAGCAAACAAATATCTCAGCCTATTCCTCTTTTTGATGCAATAGCAAGCAATTTTCCTTTTATACAGCAAGAAGATATCCCGAACGAAATTTTAACAGCACTTTTTAGAGAAACTTTTCAACATCAACAGCAAGCCTTTTTGCAAGACAAAACCTTTAAAATAAACGAACGGGCTGATTATTTTACTTACTGTTTCTACAACTCTTTAAGATTCCTTAAAGAAGATGGCTATATTTCTGCGATTACTTCTAACGCGTGGCTTGGAAAAGAATACGGAGTACAGTTCAAAAAATTTCTGATCGACAATTTTCACATAAAGTATGTGGTGAAAAGTAATGCCGAACATTGGTTTTCGGATTCAAAAGTATCTACAATTTATACCGTATTGCAAAAAGGGAAGTCGAAAAGACCAACTTCATTTATCACCATTAATTTTAAGCTTGCTGAATACTTTTCTAAAAAAGACATCCAAAATCAAATATCAAAGATTGAGGATTTATATTCAGAAATTGATCATTGCAATGATCCTAAAAATGTCGGCTGGCGGAAAGATACGACTTTTGGTGATTTGTTTCACAAGGTAGATGGCTCTTTGACTGTAAGTATTGTTAGCAATGACAAATTGCTAAATTCAATACAAAGCGGCGATAACTGGTCAACTTATTTTATCTCAGCTGATTTATTCTATAAATTTGATCAAAGCGTAAAGCAACTGTATCCTAATATAATAGATTCGTTCCGAGGCCAAAGAACTGGCTGGAATGCTATGTTCATTATCCCGGCAGGCAAGGTTAAAGAAAGTAAGATTGAATCAAAGTTCCTAATTCCGTACGTCAAAAGTCCAACGGAATTAAAAATGCTTGAGTTTACAGGTAAATATAAATTTTATTTATTCTGTTGTGAGTTACCTATTGATCGATTGCAGAATAGCTACCCGGGAGCTTATAGTTGGATTAAAAAATTTGAGAATGCAAAAAATAAAAATGGTGCTAAAACAATTCAACAAAGTTGTGCAAGCAATAAGCCATACTGGTACTCCTTGAAACCCAAACCAGCCAATATTGTCACTGCAATAAATCCTTATAAGCGTTTCTTCTTCTCGTTTTCGACAACAAACTTTATGGTTGATCAGCGGTTAATTCCGATAAACGTAAAGGGAACAACGCAAGATGTTGTATTGATTGCTGCCCTATTAAATTCAGTTGTCAGTATTTTAACAATGGAAATGCGTGGAACCTCCCGAAACTTAGGCTCGCTTGATTTGAATGCTAATTATTTTAAAAAGCTTAAAATATTAGACCCATCATTACTCAGTACTCCAGAAGTAATTGCGATCAAAGACGCGTTCCTACCTCTTACAAAAAGAGTTATAAACGATATTTTTGAGGAAGTTAATAAATCTGACAGGATTAATTTCGATCAAACTGTCTTAAAAGCATATGGCATTGATATCGCTATTTTAGGAGGACTCTATCAAACATTGCTCAGTTCTGTTAATGACAGAACAACCTTAAAAGAGAGATAATTCACTCAGCGTGGCACAGAAGCCTTTCCCCGCTGGCCTTACCCATCATTCATGCACCAGGAAAAGAATAGCATTCAAAAAAGCAGGCCGGATGATATATCTATTTAAGCGCCTGGAGTGATGATCATTTTTTTGATCAGGTCGCCATCAAAGATGTAAGTATGTATTACCATGCCATCTGCTATTACTTCGCCGTCCAGGTTTTTTACCAATTGCTTTACATCAACTTGCAACCGGGTATTGTCGGGCTGTTTAAAGGTAACCGGGAGTACCATAGGGTCCAGTTCTTTCCATTGCCTTGTCCAGTAACCCCTAACTTCGTCGTGGCCGTGAACGTAACCGCCTTCCCATCCATTAGGCCATTCAACTTCCGGATGGAATAATTTCAATACTGCATCAATGTCCCTTTCGTTAAACGCTTTATAGGCCTGTTTAATGATGTCTGAATGTTCCATAATGATTTTGTTGGTATGCTTATATGTTATACTATTTAAACAAATATCACCTTGGGATATGTTATTTTATAATACAACTTATAAGTAGTTTACTTGAAAAACATAAATTACTTTCATAAATAGCATAAAGTTTATATATTTTAGGTTCAATGCTAAACCTTTATGGCTATTTATAGGGATAAAAAACAAGTTAAGGTTGGGGCGCAAATATACACTCACGCTCAACTTTATAAACTGTGCGGATTAAAGGGCATTCATCCCGAAGCTTTGGCTTCTGATAAAATTGTGATTGATGTTAAGGTATTTAGTGATTGCGCCATAATAACAATATCCAGTATTTCTATCCGGACACTGCAAGTTATTATATATCCTAACCAAAGATATATTTGGAATGAATGCATAGTTGCTCATAAAACAGGCAGCGGAATTGCAGCACCATGGGTAAGATCACAGGTTAGATATAGTGGGAGCGCTAATTTTAAGTATTTAAAGTGTTCAGCCCACCGCAACGATACTGACCCAAGGGTTAAATGGACAGGCTATTTGATCTGGCTGAAGTTTGGCTATTTGATGGAGGTCGATAGCGTTTTAGAATTCCATAAGTTGATGAAACAATTTAATCGTAGCGAAAACACACTGCAAAAACTTATGGCTACTAAAGAAGGAGAAGAGTTTTGGAGAACAAATGGTTTTTCGTGGTATGGCAGTTTTAATTTAAAAAGAAATTCGGCAAGCAGAAGAATTCTGAGGCGATACCGGCCCTTTAATAAAAACTAACCGAGGATGTTGTTGACTTCGTTTTTCAATGACTGATAAAACGCCTGTCGTTCTGGTTCAGATAGCCTTTGGAAGTTGCTGATTATCTCTTTTTCATTTTCAGCTACAAAATCATTTTTTTTATACCCATTAGTTATAAAACGGGTTAACACAGCATACTTATGAATATTATCTGCTTCGGGATTTAAATCTTCGACGATATTAAATTGCACATTAGACAGATCTAAATCCTCTGATCTTAAATTTCGACCGCCCCTGTATTTTACTGCATTTTTATTGAGGTCGCCTTCCACTATTATAGCAACCTGGTGACCTTGCGATGCACCATGCTGGTTTCTTCCAACAGTGAGGAACTGGGACGCTGATATATGCCCCGATGACAAATTATTTCGTTTTTTAACGGCAACAAATTCCCCAGTCTTTTGGGTGGCAGAAATGCCGGCAGTTTTTGCTTTTCCCGGCATGCCTGTTTGTCTTTTTAATACCTTACCCATGATATATTAACGCCTAAACTCAAAAATAGATTATTTTATTTAAAAAAAATGAAAAAAGGGTTTTAACTTTTTCAACTTGTTAACAATATTACTTTGATATTGAATATTATACGATAAGTGATTATGGAAATGTTCCCTCGCCTGTGCAAGTGAATATTTGGTTGATCCGAAAAATACACTAAGTTAGTCCATAAAACCGGTGACCAATATAAGTCATCATTAACTGTAAAAAAGTGAAAATTGAAAGGGCAACTATAAACGATAATGAAATATTGACTGAAATAACAAAAAAGTCGAAAGCATTTTGGGGATATTCGGAAGAACAGATGTTAAAATGGGATGATGACCTTACAATTTCCAGGGCTTATATTGAAAGTAATCATACTTTCAAATTACTAATTGACGATAACGTTATTGGCTATTACGCTTACAGTATTAAGGAAGAAGGGATTGTAAAACTTGATAACTTATTTGTTTTGCCGGAGTATATTGGAAAAGGGTTTGGGAAATATTTAACCGGTGATTTTTTAAAGCGGATGAGAGACCAGGAGATCAAGAAAATAATACTTGATTCGGAACCAAACGCAACGGAATTTTATTTGAAAATGGGGTTCGAAAAAATCGGTGAGTTTGAAACGTCGATAAAAAACAGGTTTATGCCAATTATGGAAATGACGCTTTAAAAAAATTGCAAAAAAAAGAAATACTAACAGCTTCCACCTTTGTGGGTGTTACCACTATAGGCGTTCGGAAGATTTTTAAAAGCGGTGGAAACGTGCGATTCCTTCCTTGGGGTTTAAGTTTACCCACAAAACTTGCTTAGATGGATATAATGGTCAATTTCACCAAACGTTCCTATGGAGCGTATATGTAACCCATCATTTTTCTACCAACCAAACATCCCGATGGGATGAAAGAACAAAAAAGTCTGCTGTCGGACACCTGGTTGGTATAAACAGGTGAAAAAAATGCTTTTACGTTCCATAGGAACGTCTGGTGGTAGCCGAATTTTCATTAACAAAGTAACTTATGCTCCTCATTTTTATGGGTAAACTTAAACCCTTTGGAGGGAGTTTTGGCTGTGATTCAAATCTTTCGAACATCTCTGATCACAAATCCAGGCCAACGGTGGCGCCGACCGGGCCTTCGGTACGCGGCATGACGGCTTTTTTTAAATCTTCCAAACAGTTTTAGCGATAACACCAACAAAGGCGGGAAAAATGATTGCGCTGAAAATGAAGTGACTCCTATTTTTCGACTATTTGCAGGCAACCCTTCTAAATTTTGAACCGTTGTTCTACTATAAATAAAATAAAATTTAATCTACAATTAAAAAATGAAAACAAACAGAAACTTTAATTCGCTAATAGCAATCGCTACTATCTTAGTGTTATTCACTACCGCCTGCTCAAAAAGCAATTCTTCGGCTCCTAAACCGGCCACTCCTTCGGTTACAGGGGTCCAGTTAACCGCAAACGCCACGTTTGGCAACATATTAACCGATAACACAGGCCGTTCGCTTTACTTTTTCGCTGATGACGCCGCAGGTACATCAACATGTATTGGCGGGTGTGCAGTTACATGGCCGGTATTTTACCAGGCAAATCCAACAATCGGGACAGGTTTGTCTGCGAGTGACTTTTCTAAAATTACCCGTACCGATGGCACCATGCAAACTACTTATAAAGGCTGGCCTGTTTATTATTATACCGGCGATTCTAAAGCAGGGGATGTAAAGGGCGATGCCTTCGTCAATCTCTGGTTTGTTGGAAAAGCCGACTATTCAGTAATGGTTTCCGATGCTCAGCTTGTGGGCGCAGACGGATTAAATTATAATGATCAGGGTTTGCCCGGTACGGTTCAATCGATGTATATCACAAATCCTTCTGGCCAAACGCTATATTTGTTTACTAAGGATACTCATGACACAAACAATTTTACTGCTTCCAATTTCAGCAATAATTCAGCCTGGCCAATTGATACTTTGAGTGCAGTGGGGAGCATCCCATCTATATTGGATAAGACCCAATTCTCTATCATAACAGTTTACGGTAAAACCCAATTAGTTTACAAAGGGCATCCTATGTACTACTTCGGAAAAGATGATTCAATGCGCGGGAGTACAAAAGGCGTAAGTTACCCCACCCCTGACGCTGCAATATGGAAAGTTCAAAATAATAACACCCCGGTTTTGTAACGCAATTATTTCATATTTGAAAGGAAAGGGATGAATGGCAATAACCATTCATCCCTTTTTACTTCCCCGGCTTTGTTGGTATTATAACATAAAACTTCTATTTTTAAATGTCATACCAAATGCAAAATGGCCTGGGGAATAGTAACAAGAAATAAGCAAAACATACTATACGGGCTATCCCTTGCCCTGCTGTTGCTGTTACTAAAATGGCTGGAATGGCACTTCGTGATAGTTAACCATGCCTTTGATGTTTATGCAAGCGCCATAGCCATTATTTTTACCGGTTTAGGTATATGGCTTGCCATAAAGCTAATGAAGCCTAAAGTAAACACCGTGATAGTTGAAAAGCCTGTGTTGGCAGATGCCGGTTTTAATTTAAACGAGGCTGAGTTAAACAAGTTGCGCATCAGCAGCCGCGAACTGGAGGTTTTGCAGCTGATGGCCGGCGGCCTTAGCAACCAGCAAATTGCCGACCGGCTGTTTGTATCATTAAATACCATAAAAACGCATACCGCTAACCTGTTTTTAAAACTGGAAGTGGAACGCCGCACACAGGCTATAGAAAAAGCAAAACGATTAAATTTGATACCATGATACCTTCATACTTTGGTGTGATAATAGGATATTTATGCAAAATCACCCAAAAGTATGACTGAAAAACCATCCCGATATGTCAATTTTGGGCAGAATAAAAACTTAAAACCATAAACGAAATGAAAAAGACAATTTGGGTTTGCGGGATAATAGCCGGTGTTATAAGTGTATCGTGGGGCGTATTTTCGGCAGGATGGTTAAATGGTAGTGTAAGCCTGGGCACCCGGTTGATCCTGGGGTATGGAACTATGATTTTGGGATTTTCGCTCATTTTTGTAGCCATTAAAAATTACCGGGATAATTACAACAACGGTCAAATTACTTTTGTAAAAGCGCTGCGTATCGGCCTTCTGATAACACTTATCGCGTCAACACTTTATGTAGTGGTTTGGATGATCGACTTTAGTTATTTCGTTCCTGATTATGGCGACAAATACCAGGCCCAGGCTATCGCCGAAATGAAGGCAAGCGGAGTAAGCGCCGCAGAAATACAAAAGCAGGCGACTGAAACGGCAGCCACCATGGCGAAATATAAATCAAGCGCCGCTTTTAGAGTGCTGGTCACCTATTTGGAAATTGCGCCGATTGGCATCGTGATATCATTGATAGCTTCGCTTATACTTAAAAAGAAACCTAAGTCCGTTGCGGCGGCAGCATAATTATGGTAATAGTTTTAAAACACGAAGCGGAAGCGCAAAGGGGGCTCCGCTGGAGCCTTAATCGTCTCTTTTTTCGTTCTATAAACACGCGACTCCGCCGGAGTCGGGCATTCAACCATTTAGCTCCGGAGGAGCATCCTGTTTATAGAGAAAGGTCAGGCATTTTTTGGCTCCGAAGGTGCCCCCTTTTTTAAAAGCGATTTCGATGGTAGCATAAATGAATAAACAGATAAGATCAAATAAAACTAATATGAAAAAAGTAACAGGACTGGGCGGCGTATTTTTTAAATGCAACGACCCGAAAGGCATGAACGACTGGTATGTAAAAAATTTGGGATTGCCTGTGGGCCAATACGGAACAACGTTTGAGTGGCGGGACGTTGAGAACCCGAAGGTAAAGGGCTCGACATCCTGGTGTGCATTTCCGCAGGATACCAAATATTTCAATCCCTCGGAAAAGCCTTTTATGATCAATTACCGGGTAGAAGATTTAGTTGCACTGGTTGAGGAACTAAAAAAAGACAACGTAACCATAGTTGATGAAATAGCAACGTATGACTACGGCAAATTTGTACACATACTGGATCCGGAAGGCAACATCATTGAACTTTGGGAGCCTGCCGATGAAACGGAAGAGGATTAGCGCTACGTAGCGGGAGGGGCAATATAGCGCACACTTGTCAGCGGGGCACGGGAAGCCTTTCCCCGCTGGCCTTGCCCATCATTCCCGCGAGTGGAAAAATAGTGATATTTTACTTTTTTTAAATTAGTAAAAATGGAACTATTGATTATCAGCTGATTATCAATTCAAAAACCATAGTGCTATGGTGAAGTGAACGCTCGTGAACAAAATTACTGCCCTCCCGAACCCAAATATACCGCTAAATTATCAATGCTTTTTGCCACTACGGCAATTTGTTCCTGTGCCTCTGTCCAGTTGCGTTGCTCAATAGCTTCGCGGATGCCGGGGAGGGTTTTTACGCCGTAGCCGGTATAAAAGCCGGGGGCGTAAATGGTATGCCTGTACCACGGGCGGCGCGGCAGGCCATCGCTTAACAGTTGCTGTTCGGCATGGTAAAGCAGTTTGTTTAGCTTGTCGTGGTCGGCATCAGTTTGTGATGCAGCCTGCCAGGTTATTGCTAACTTATCTGCGCTTTTTTTAAGGCTGTCCAATGCAGTTTTTAGCGCGGTGAAATCAAGCTTGGGCACTTCGGATTTTGCTACGGGCGGTTGTTCGTGTTTGGTTGGGTCAGCGGCAAGGGTATAGTCGTTGGCTTTTATCAGTTGATTTTCTATTTCCGTGTTTTCGCGCATTTTATCAACCAGTTCGGTTAACTCTTTGGCGTATTTATCAATGGTGCTTTGCAGGCTGCGGAAATCAAATGGTAATACATCGGCATCGGCCATACGTAAAATGGCATGACCGGCAGTTTCGGATAAGGCAACGCCATATTTAAACGATGAATCTTTAAACCGGCGATAGTCATCAAAAGAATCATAAATAGAATGGTATTCGCCGCCGCCATCTTCGCCGCCATAGCCAAGGTCTAAAGTCGGGATACCGAGGTGTTGCAAAAAGGAGGAATAATCAGACCCGGAACCCAATGATTCCAATTTGTCGCCCTTCCTGGCTAATATTTCTTTTTTATCCTTTGCTGTCGCTGCATTCACCAACTCCCGCGCCCTTTTACGGTCGAACACGCTCACATTTGTTTGCGGATCGTTCACCGTTTTGGTGATCTCATCCATAAAATTCTCCAATGCCTGCGAACCGCCGCCGCCATAAAACCCGCGACCGTTGCCATCCGAATTTATATAGATCACCGCTTTTTCCTGCAATTCTTTATCATGGGTTTCGGCAAACTCCGTTGAGCCTAATAAACCGGGCTCCTCGCCATCCCAGGAGCAATACACAATGGTGCGCTTTGGTTTCCAGCCGGTTTTTAGTAAGTCGCCGAGGGCTTTGGCTTCATCAAGCATAGCCACCTGGCCGCTCAGCGGATCGCCGGCGCCATTTACCCAGGCATCGTGGTGGTTGCCGCGCATCACCCATTCATCCGGCCATTCAGAGCCTTTTATTTTTGCTATCACATCATAGGCAGGCACCATGTCCCAGTTAAATTCGAGCTTTAAGTGAACCGTAGCCACGCCGGGACCGATATGGTAGGTAATAGGCAAACCGCCTTGCCAGTCGCGCGGGGCAACCGTGCCATCCAACGCGGCCAAAAGCGGCTGCGCATCGTGGTAGCTTATGGGCAATACGGGGATCTTTAATATGGTAACGGCATCTTTCCTGTCCAAACGTTTGGCATCTTTGGTTGCGCCAACGCCAGGGGTTAAGGGATCGCCAGGATAGATCACCATATCCATCACCGAGCCGCGCTGCACGCCGTATTCGTTTTTATATGCCCCTTTGGGATATACATCACCGGCAGAATAACCGTCATCTTTGGGATCGGAGTAAATGATACAACCTATAGCGCCATGTTCATAAGCAACTTTAGGTTTTATGCCCCGCCATGAGCGGCCATATTTAGCAATAACTATCTTGCCTTTAACATCGATGCCTAACTTGGCAAGCGTTTCGTAATCTTCGGGCAAACCGTAATTTACAAATACCAGCTGACCTGTTACATCGCCATCGGCGCTCCAGGCGTTGTAGGTTGGCAGCTGGTTGGCCTGGCCTGACGTTGCATCGCCGGGTACGGCGGGTTCTTTTAATATAGCTGTGTATTTTGTTGGACCGATAAGCTCAAGCACACGTGTTTTTGGGGTGGGGTAAAGAACGGTGAAAGTTTCGATATGTGCCTCCAGGCCATAGCTTTTATATTTTTTGAGTATACTCTCAGCAACCGCCTTGCTCCCCGGCGAACCCAGGTTATGCGGGTATGCCGAAAGTTCTTTTAGTGTTTCGCCGATATGCGGCGCGCTCAATGCGGCATCAAAAGTTTGTTCGGTTTGCAGTTCTTTAGCGTTAGAAGTTTCGGTAAATCCGCTGATCTTTTGCTGGGCATTAGCAATTGCGGCAAGGGCGATTAAGCCAAGGGTAACGGTTATCTTCATGATGTGGGTCAGTATGAAGGGTGAAAATAGGTAATTTGGGATGGATTGTCAAACTACTATTTGTTGCCTCACCTAAATCCTCTCCAAAGGAGAGGACTTAAAAAAAATTTCTCTCCCCAAAATCATCTTAATTCACTCACAAAATCCCGCATTGCTTGCCCCGGGTCTTGTTGCTTCATAAAATTCTCGCCGATCAAAAACCCATTGAACCCGGCCAGTTTTAGCTGCTTAATGGTTTCGGGGTTGCTGATGGCGCTTTCGGATATTTTTAAAAATTCGGGCGGGATATGCGGGGCCAGCTTATATGATGTTTCGACAGAAACAGTAAAGTCGGCCAGGTTGCGGTTGTTAACACCTATAGCATCCACATTCGGGTTGATGCTGCGTTCCAGCTCTTCAAGGTTATGTACTTCGAGCAGGATATTTAAACCCAGGCTTTTGGCAAGGGATGCCAACGTTTGTATTTCAGCTGGTGTGAGGATTGCAGCAATCAGCAGTATAATATCAGCGCCCAATGATTTGGCCTCAATAATTTGATACTCATCAATCATAAAATCCTTGCGCAAAACCGGGATGGTATTGGCTTTACGGGCTGCAATAAGGTCGGCCTTTTTGCCCATAAAAAAATCACGGTCAGTTAACACCGATAACGCCGAAGCGCCGGCTTCCGCATAAG
>Ga0207054_1092_pt1 | contig 27585 bp, 24 predicted proteins | sample Alteio_BWMinCont_60_FD_153288 | JGI IMG/M metagenome (GOLD analysis project Ga0207054, IMG submission 153288) | Enriched cells from forest soil in Barre Woods Harvard Forest LTER site, Petersham, Massachusetts, United States -... | ecosystem: Environmental > Terrestrial > Soil > Temperate forest >... | reverse complement strand
GGCTCCGTGTAAGTAATAGCCACCATAACTAGTATATGGTATAAATAAAGCCGCCTGCGGTTTATCATTAAGGTACGAAACACCACAAAGAATCTTTTCTTTACTTAAACAAACGGCCATTTCCTTAAAATGCTCTATTGAATCATAATATAACTTAGCTCGCTCCATAGTATCCTTGTAGAGCAAATAAAAATCATCAATAAGCCTATTCTCCCACTTTAGCACCACGCCATTTTTTTGTGCATTGCGTATCTTATTGCGCCCTTTAGGGTCAATGCGTTCAAATAGCTCATCTTCTGTATGATTTTTTAAGTCAAGCCAATAGGTACCAAAAGGGCACGAAATAGAGCTATTGGGTACCGATTTAAAAACTGCGTAACTATATGACTGAATAATACGGGCACCTAATTTCTGCTTCTTAACTAATTCTACAAACTCCTCAAGAAATTGTTTTTCATTCTTTTCCGAAAGCCTTTCTCCGGTTATAGTAATCGGTGGGTAAATAATCTGCAACAGTGTAAACGTTTTTACTACATAGCTACGCACAGGCATAAGTGCATTAACGCTTTCTGAGTAAAACAAAGAATATTTATCATTATTTAATCTGGTAGAAAACAACTCATAACCTGAGGAAAAGAAATATGGCAATATCTCCTCATTAAAATCAGTAATATCACTTACTATTTCGGTTCTTGTTATTACTTTCATTGCAGTTAAACAGGAAAACTATTTAAATAAAGCCTCAACCTGCTTTGCTAAGTTAACATATTCAAATGGAGACAGGTCGAAGTTTTTATATGAAAGTGTATTGAGTTTATCTTTATCAGTTATCCAGTTTAGCATTTCGCCTATTGTTTCATTTGAAAAACGGGTACCTATATTATGCTCCCGAAGAAAATGCCCCACATTACCATCAGGGCCAATCAGGAATATTTTTTTATGAAGCGCGATGCACTCCATTAGCTTTGTATTAAATTGAACATCTTCATGGCCTTTGGCAATTATAATAAGCCCAACTGATGCTTCATTCAAAAGCCTTAAAGCCTCCTTATACGGTTTTATTCCATGACATATTAATAAACCAGGAGCAGCATTTTTCAAAATAGAAAGCCCTTCTTCATTTATATGTCCGCAAAACTCAAATTTTACATTAGCATTTAACAGAGCCTGCTTATTTTCATTTATAAAACCAACCAATGCTCTTAAATTGTCTTCTGTTAATGGGTATAATGAACCATAATAAACAATACTAAATACATTGCTATTTAATGAAGGCATTTTTTCAAGAAATTCGTAATCGCTTCTATCAACACCATTTGTAATTGTAGCGAACTTACTTTCAGAACAATTCACTAATTTCTTTAACCCATCCGTTATTCCATCAGAAATTGAGATAACAGCATCAGCCTTTTCTAAGGCAATCTTCTCAATTTGTAATTGATATTGCATCTTTTCAGAAGTAAGGCTATAAAACTCCTGAAAATCGGCATACTCCGCCCAGGGGTCACGAAAATCAAGAATTACATTTAAGTGAGGGTACCTATCCTTTAATTCTGCCACATAAAACATGTGCTGAAATGGAGGCGCAGAAACAACTACATTCACTATCTCTTCTTTTGTAGTAATCTCTATTATTTTAGCTTGTATGGCATTTTTCCAGCAAACAGACTTATCATACATATTCCCTTTATTGGTATAATTAAGATACCTTACAGTCAAGGCATACTTAGCCTTTTGAAACAAACTTTTAATATTGTAATTAGTAAGCACATCAGGATAACCGCTATGGATACGGTGAATGGTTATGCCATCGGATGTGGTTGTACTATATTTTCCTCTCTTATCGGCAATAGCCGTAATAACATGAACCTCGTTGCCGGCTTTGGCAAGGTGAAATGCCATTTTCGACCAGCGTCTGCCTCCTACATGCTGCGAAGGAGGAAAAGTATAGGAGACTATAAGTACTTTTTTACTCATGTTACTTATGTTCAAGTAATGGGCGAAGAATAAGCTTAAATGGTTTTAATAATCGAATTACTCTGTAATATTTCTTCCAGTAATTCCCTATGTTCGGGTATTCAGTATGTTTATGTATGGGGGATGCCATATATTCATCAAATGATTCATCGGTAAATCCTAATTTCTTTTTTACATATTCCATATCCTCCTTTAGCATTTGGGGATTTGTATATGGAGGCTTTTCCATCTCTTCAAGCGCTTCTTCGCGTGATACTTGACCGGAGCATATAAGTACTGAATAGTGAAACTGACGTTTATCAATATGGAATTTTTCCGGTAAAATATATCCCTGGTAAAATCTAGTAAATACCGATTCATAGTGCTTGCCACCGTAGTCGCGCCAACCCATCTCTTTTGTTATTAATTCTTTGGAAACTTTTTTATCATATTCGGTATAGTTAAGCATTCGGATATTTTCAAATTTTTTGGTCAGTGTATAGTATGACATCTTCCATGGTGAAAAATGAGGAAATGTTTTCATTTTTTGCTTGCCAAACATTTTATGTATAGCTTTAATATTAATAATATCCAACTTGTCATGACGCCAGCTTTTAGGCATAACCGTACCTTCGGTAACCAGGTTATGGCCGCTAAGCAGGTTTTGAATATTATGTTTCTCTGCAACTTTGTATATAGAGGCTATCAAGGCATAATCGTAGGGTAATTCTATATCTACAACTCCAGCCTTAAAGAATGAAAGTTGAATATCCCTGAATTCTTCCCAGTTTAATACAATAGTGTGCAAATCGAACCCTGTATACTTTATAATGCCTTCAATGTTCTTTACAGACAACTCAGTGTTCCAACCATTATCACAATGCACCAGTAATAACTTCAACCCCATTTTATGGCACAAATAAGCCAAATATGTACTATCAACTCCTCCGCTTACGCCTAAAACAGCGTCGTATTTTTTTCCTTTACCTCTTTCTTTTATAGTGCTTACGATTTCATTTAGTCTTTTGTCTCTTGCTTCACCTTTAGGTAAAGCTGCAGCAGAGTCTAAATAGCTATTGCAATAGTTGCATACTCCGTCTTTGTCAAACAGTAGATCAGGCTCATTTACATTATCCAAAATGCAATGCACACATATTTTTAATTCTTTATTATCCTTATAACCTTGCATACAACTTATTTATCTCTTCCTGCGAAGGGTAATTTATTAAAATCGAATCAATATCGCCTTTATATACAAACATACTACCCGCGGCAACAGCCGACACACCAGACTCTGTAATAACTCTATAAAAATCTTCCATATCATTACCCCCCCCACAGGCAATAACAGGTACATTTACCTCCAATGTTATCTTTTTCAACATTGGTAAATCATATCCCTTTCGGGTTCCATCTTTATCCATAGAAGTAATAAATAACTCTCCTGCTCCTGCATTAACAGCAAGCTTAGCTTGGTTAACCGGATTATTTTTAGATTTCTGCGTGCCGCCCAAAGTATATACGTGAGCTAAACCAAGAAGGCTTTTCTTATAATCTATTGAAACTACAACGCCTTGACTCCCATATTCTTGAGCAATCTGGCTAATAAGTCCACTATTCTTTTCAAATGCAGAGTTTATAATTACCTTCTCTACACCGAGATTAAATATTTTTCGTGCTTGCTCCATAGTAGTTATACCTCCGCCATAACCCATAGGCATAAAACATTCACTAGCTATGTCTTCTATAAGCTTAAAATTCGGACCGCGCATCTCAATGCTTGCATCAATATCCAAAACAACAATTTCATCAACACCTTTTTCATTAAATATCTTCACTGCATTTATTGGATCGCCTATGTAATTTGGGGTTTTAAAGCCAATTGTTTTAAAAAGGCCATTCCCTTTTAATAGCAACACAGGTATTATGCGCACTCTTCTCATTATGATCGAGTTGCAAAATTATGGAGTAAAGTCAAACCAAACTTATGGCTTTTCTCAGGGTGAAACTGAACCCCAAGAATGTTTTCGTATTCTATAGCGCAAGAGAAACGAAATCCATAAACAACACTTGCAATTGCAAACGCAGGATCATAATTAATATAATACGAATGTGCAAAATAAAAACGTGGTTGTTCCGCATACCCCTTAAACAACCAATGACTCGACTTATACTCAATGTCAGCCCAGCCCATATGAGGCACAGTAGGCTTTGGCACTGTATCAAACACGAATTTTTTAGACTGCATTGGTATCCAGTTCAGTCCATTAACATTTCCTTCTTCACTGTGGCTTGTTAAAAGCTGCATCCCTAAGCAAATGCCTAGCACAGGAATTTTCTCCTTTAATGCCTTCTGGTTCAACACATCAAGCAAGCCCATATTCTTAATATTCTCCATACCCTTACCAAACGCACCAACACCGGGGATTATAATCTTATTTGCTTTTGAAATCATATCAACATCAGATGTAATAATAGATTCGCGCCCCAGCTTGCATAGCATATTTTTAATAGCCGCAAGGTTTCCTAAACCATAATTTACAATTACAATACTCATTTAGCTTTTGCTTTACTTAACACATTTTCCATAAACGGAGATCTTTTCAATCCTGTCTTCTCAAAATATTCTAATACTGAAAAGTTCAAAAACATATCAATTTTAGAAAAAAAATCAGTTTTATCAATTGCACAAATATAGTTTAAAGCTTTGCCGGGCAACTCCATTCCTTGTTCACCAAATGGCATCATCAGGCTTTTAAAGCCAAAATAAAGTCTTTCATATATAACACTTGAATACATTGCCACACCCAAATCTGTCATATCAAAACATAGCGATGAAGCCGATGTGCTCTCATAAATTGAATAGTTAAGCCCATGAAAGAAAAATTCATAATGAGCTATCATGTCATTTCTCATCTCTTCTTTCTTTTCTCTTGGGTGAGGAAAAATAATGAGCCTACTATCAGGATGAGTTTTTAAGTATTCGGCAAGGTAACTTTTTACCGTATCCTCATTCTTCTTCATATTCTTCTGGTCGAGATCACCTTGTAAAACCCTCAAATAAGATGAAGTAGAATAAAACCCAATTATATTTTTATTGGTATTGTATTTATTCTCTTCCGTATAATAAATTGCCGAACCTGCAATTGTTTCGGGCCCCCATATTTCAACATTCTCAACTTGTATAGTTTCTTTAAGCTCGTCTAATTCATCTTGCTGATTTGTATCACATAAAATAAGGGTATCAGTTGCAACAATTATGCTATTCCAGAACTTAAGCGGAGTTGATGAGGTTATTTTATTAACCTTTATACATATTGATTGCAGGGCTATTGAAGTGATATTGGAGTCTTTCTCATAAATCGAATAATAGTACAGTTCATTTACGTTTTCACGTTTCACAATCTTTAAAAGATTAACAAGTTCTATATACTCTGTAAATATAAGTGCCACGGAACCCCTATACTTAGCAAAAAGTGCCATAGGCAATAGAAACAAAAACAATAAAGTCTCAAATATCAATTGAAAAATTCTATCTGTAAAAGTAAAATAACCCGATAACTTATCTTTCCAAATGCTGCCACTGACAGGCGCTTTCAGGAAATATTCAATATGCGATATTCTTGCTTTTTCATTAGCAATTGAGGAATCGTTATCATAAAAAAAAATATCACCTTTCGCATAAATATGGCAGGCATATTCCAGTTTTACTTTACCTGAGAAAATGGCTTTCAAATACGCCTTGAAAAAGAAGCCAAAACTGTGCTTACTTTTTTCGGGGTAACGAAAAGTGAGTGAAAATAGTTTTTTACCTGAGAGATAATACTTATCATAACTTTCGGAAAACAAGCAATAACGAAGTATAACGCGAAGGAACAATATCCATGTTTTAATATAGATCATACTTACAGGAAACTAATCTTTTGCTCCGTACCTTTCGGACAGCACTTTTTGAATGGTCGACTCCAACTTGCCCTCTCGTCTAAATACTTCTTCTACAAATTCTCTGAAGGCTCCTTCTCCTCCTATCTTTTTTGTAACAAAATCAACTTTATCTTTTATATAACCAGGCGCATTTGCAGGAGCACCGGAAAAACCAACTTTAACTAATAAATGTATATCAATAAGATCGTCTCCTATATAAGCAGTTTCAGTTAATTTTATCTTCAATTTTTTACATAACTTCTCAGCATCAGCTAGTTTATTGTGCGAGCCTTGTACCAAATATTTTATTTTTAGTTTTGCTGCACGACGGGCTACAATATTCGTGTTTTCGCCCGTTATTAAAGCAATTTCTATATTTAGGGCTTTACATAACAGTACACCCGAGCTGTCTGATGTATTGAATTTTTTCCACTCATTCCCTTTTTTGATCGTAATACATACCCCCATCGGTCAGTACACCATCAACATCAGTTAATATAAGTTTTGGCAACATACGTATCAATAATATATATTATAACTAGTTTAATTCTATCATTCAATATCAGATCCATAAATCACTTCATCTTTCGTCAGGTCTCTTAAAGCCTTTGCCCCTATAACCTTATCTCTGTCTACCCATTTAAAGCCATCTCCGGGAGAAAGCATGTGAACATCTTCCAACTTAATAATCTCGTCTTTCTTTATTAATCTCCTAGTAGCAATTGACCGCTCCAGCTTTGTCCTTGAAGACATAACAGTTGGGTCAATAAATATCTCTTTTTTTCCAAATGACATTTCCAATAAACGAATATCGCGCATCATTCGTTGCACACCATCAGCACCCAGTGAACCAGCCTGGTCAGTACCTTTCATTGTTCTATCGAGTGTAATGTGTTTTTCTATAACTTTTGCACCCATTGCTACAGCAGCTATAGGGGCTGATATACCAATGGTATGATCGGAATAACCAATAGTATAGGCAGGATAGTTTTCTTGCAAATACTTAATGGTGTTAAGGTTTGCGTTTTGCGGATGGGTAGGATATTGCGAAACACAGTGCAATATTGTAATATTAGAATGATGCTTAGCAACAACTGCCAGTGCTTCATCCAGTTCTTTTTTACCCGCCATACCGGTAGATAGTATAATAGGAATTTTAGTTTCGGCCAGGACTTCAAGCAATGGTAAATTAGTAAGATCGCGGCTGGCAACCTTTAACCTATCTGGCTTAAACAACTTTAGCATTGAAAGGCAGCCAATGGCACAAAGTGTTTCCACAAAATCAAAACCTAAGGATTTGGCATATGTATAAAGTTCAAAATGTTGTTCATCGTTCAATTCAAGTGCAGCCCTGTGTTCGCCATATGTTTTACCAAACGAATGTGGGGAATCGTATGCCTTATCCATCTGCGATTGTGATAACTCTTCTTTTAAATCGCGACGGGTAAACTTCACTGCATTCATTTTAGGCAAATGCAGGTCAAAAAGGGGTTCATGAATATCTTTTGCAACCATATCAATGATACGCTTTGCAATATCCACAGAACCATTGTGGTTCTGACCTACTTCGCCAATTATATACGTTTGACCCTTATTTTGCATACTGCTTTATCTGCTCAGTCATTAATTTAACCAATTCCATGTCATTATTTACCTCAGCAAGAAGTTGTTCAATCGTAAACTCCTTACCATACTTATTCAGGACTGCAAGATACAGCTTTTGAAGACCCACAAAGTCCACTTGCGTATCGATTGTAAGCCTTAGCCTATCAACATACTCATCTAAAATAACAGGTACAGGAACAAAATCAATTTTAAAATCGCCCGGGTGTGAGTAAATGTAATTTGTAACATGCTCACAATACAAAGGCTCGCTTGTTTCATTAATTACCCTCTCTAGCGCTTTTAAACTCACCATTTCTGCAAACAAGCCCGAATGCGATTTAATAGCAGGTGTTCCGTTCATGAATTTATATGAGCAATAATCAGGCATTGCCTTAAAATACTCATCTATCATAGTGCCACAATAACCCATAGAAAGAAAAGGATTATCTGCACAAACACGAATAATGTTTTCAACCCCAAAAGCTTTTGCTGCACCAATAAACCTCTTAAGCACATTTTCTTCTTCTCCTCTGTATATACTCAGGCAATTGTTACCGGTATATTTTTCAACCACAACATCATCCGCCTTACTGGTTGTGGTAGCAAGTATTATTAAAGCTCCGGGGAAATGCTGTAAAAGACCATTCACCTGTATATCCAGTACAGTTTCCTTGTTATAAAAAGGCATCATAATTTTATTCGGAAGCCTTTTAGAACCGCTACGCGCCTGTATAATAAAAGCAAATCTGTTACTCATCTTATTATTTAGCCCAAATATACAATTTCAGAGGCTTTGGCTAAATAGATTATTTTTGTATTTACTATTGAAATGAAGCAACCCGATTACAAATACGCGCCTACAGGCGATTTTTCTGATAATAAGTTTTTTGCCAAACAATATTCAGGCTTAAGCCGCTTGCGGTTTTGGTTTAAAATATGGAGAGGCTATGCTACAGCTAATGCAAAACTAAGAAAGACCTTACAAACCAAAGAATGCTATTATGGACCATTTAAAGGTGAGTTCGGCCACTTTTTAGCCCATAACCTACCCTTTCTGTCATATCTTCATTCAAAAGGGGTTAAAATTCACTACTGCGGAGTAGAGCTACACAAGCCATTTTTAGTTGATGAGCAAGGCAACAGTATCATTTCAAAATTCTATCCCTTACGTGATTTTTTTGGTGAAGTACCTCTTCACTCTAACGAAACGATACCACCTGTAGATGTACAACAGGAAATAAATAAGTTTGTAAAAATCACAGAACAAAATCCCGCTATTCCTTTCTGGAATATTGGAGACACCTTTTACTATTGGTTTATACACCGCAACTGGATGCTTAATGGGCCTTATATGAAAACGTATAACCTTGAGAAAGTATACAGTAAAGGGAAAGAAAGATCTGCAGTTATATTTCCTCGTAAAATTGGAGCTGAAACCTCAGATAATAATGGCGGACCATGGGATTATATGGCTATTGCCAGAGCCATAAGCCCTTATTTTAATAAGGTGTATATAACAGGACACCCCTCTTTAAGTGCTGAATTAAAATCGGAAGGAAATATTGAAGTGCTTCTGTCGAAAGACAATAAAGTAGTGCTTGAAGCCTGCGCTAAAAGTCAATTACTAATAACGCAACATTCTGGGGTAAACAACCTGGGCGAATACACCAATAACCAGGTGCTAATTATATATAACGGCCAACCTCCTATAGGCAGCCTGCAAAACACCTTACGGTTCAGGCCCTATATTGGCACCAAACACGGCCTCGATTATGCTTTTACCAAACAAGAAATAGTTGAATACGCCAAAAACTTTACCTTTAAACCGAATTAACTAAGCGTATGAAGGTTTTAATTACAGGCGTTGCGGGTTTTATTGGGTCTAACCTACTCGACTATCTTATTGAGCATACCGACTGGCAAATTACAGGCATTGATAACCTTAGTACGGGTTCGGAGGCTAATATTGCTGAGCATAAAAACAACAAGCGCTTTACCTTTGTCAATCAAAACTGTACCGATGTTAAAACACTTAAAGAGTTCGATAAGGTTTTTCATTTAGCAGCCCTGCCGCGCATACAGCCAAGCTTTGAACTAATAACAGAACATATTACAGCAAACCTGGTCAATGGCATTCACCTTATTGAGGTGATGATCAGGGATAACAAATTTCCAAGGCTTATTTACAGTGGATCAAGCGCCATATATGGTACACCTGAACATATACCTACAGCCGAAAATGAGCCGGTTAGCTGCCTGAGCCCTTATGCGTTTCAGAAATACGAAATCGAAAAGTACCTTGAACTGATAGCAACACGTTACCCAATAGACTATGTAACGCTCAGGTATTTTAATCCTTATGGCCCACGCAGCTTTAATCCTGCCAATAAATTCAATGCATATAGTAGTGTCGTTGGCATTTTCCTGAACCGTAAAAAAAATGGACAGGAACTTTTAATTACAGGCGATGGTGGTCAAAAGCGTGATTTCATACATGTATCGGATCTTGCCAAAGCAAATCATTTGGCATCTGTTCATCCCGACAAACTGAACACTGCCTTTAATATAGGCAACGGTTCAACACTCAGTATAGTAGATCTTGCCAAAATGATATCGGACAAGTACAGTTTTATTGCTAAGCGCGAGGGTGAAGCCGATATAACATTTGCCGACATAACCAAAGCCAAAACAATACTTAAATGGCTACCGGTTTATAAAATTGAGGATTATATTAAAAAGGAAACAACTTCCTGATCATTTATACATTCTTAATATACATCATTATCTTCCTTTTTTCTTAAGAATTTACCGTTACCATCAAAGTTTAAAAAATATTCTTTATCGCCTTCAATGGTGCGTAATTCATATTCTTTTGACCCATCAGGGCCTATTAACTCTTTCTGCTCCGCTACTATACACTTATTATCATTCTTCCTTCGGTAAGTTTTACTTCGATATTCATCCTCTGTTATATACCCCTTATAGTTTTCATTTAAATATTCGTGAATTTTTTGGGGCAATAAACTATCGGGCATTCTTATTTGTATCTGTTTGTATTCCCCGTTTGCATCTATTGTAATATAGAACGATTCTGGCTTAACTTCAAAGGAAACTGAATAATAATGGGTAGAAACAAGTGTATCCCATGATTTGGTAATAGCATTCCAGCTAGTTGTGTATGACACATCGGCATTACTCCAAAACACGTGGGTTGCATTAGGATAAACAGACTTGAATTTATCGAGCATTGCTTGGGGAACTTTAAGTGGGTACTTATCGTTTTGCCCAAATAACAAAGTAGTAAATAGCTGGAACAGAAAATAAAGTACAATTTTCTTCATACTTAAGTCTACAAAAAAGTGATTATTGCTTTATTTCAAATACCCTTACAGTATCCTTATGATTTTCGTAAAGCAGGTTCTTCTCCACTCTGCACTGTATAGCAAGACTATCAGGCTGAGCTATTATATCCTCCGTAACCGTTTTCATGTGGAAGGAATGAATTTTGTGGTTCTGCATATAAAACATATCATCCCCTCTTACCTCAAAGTGAGTCAACCCTTTAAAAGGTATAGTTTTATAATAGGTTCCAAATGCATCGAACATTAAGATGCCCTGTGTTGTATCATTAAGGTAAACGTAGCTATTATACTCCGCAAGAGAAACGGGATTAAGTGCCAGCCCGAGTAATTGATTTAGATTACCTGTTTTTTGCAGCGGGGTAAGGTTTACATCAAACCTTACAAGCTGCGAATTCTGTGCATCGTATAACCACACCCCATTATCGTGAGACATGCATGCCATTGATGTAAGCGGATAGCCAATATCTGCAGGGTTGATGCCATTACCATTCTGGCTTAAGGTATTATCTAAGAAAAGAATGATGGGGAAATCTTTATAAAACACCATAACCTTCATAGGGTCGTATGCATTTACCGAAGTTATATTACCATACGATTTATCGCTATGTGAAGAAAGCAAAACACCCGATGAGTTATATTTTTTGAGCACATTACCTTCGTACACATAAATATTCTGTAGGTTATCGGTAGTGAACGAACCACCTTCCAGCGGCACTTTACTAACCAATTTATAAGTTGCCGGAAGCCTGAATGCTGCAAAACCTGTAATGGCGATAATTACAAATAAATATATGGCACTACTTCTTCTCTTCATACCGCAGATTGTTTCATATGGGCCAATATATCATCAACATATTTGCGATCGTTCGATAACCTCGGTACTTTGTTCTGTCCTCCTAACTTACCACGTTGTTTCATCCAGTTAAAAAAAGTATGCTCAGGTAAAGAACGGATAATAGGCAGTGTTAGTGTCATATCCTTATATCTTTTTGCTTCGTAATCTGAATTTTGAGCTTTTAAGGCATTATCGAGCGCCTCGGTAAAGTAATTCATGTTTTCGGGCATGCGTTCAAATTCAATCAACCATTCATGTGCGCCTTTTGCATCAGCTTTCATATAAACAGGCGCTACAGTATATTCAGCAACAATAGCACCTGTACGTTCGCAAGCAGCACTCAGGCCTTTTTCAGCATTATCCATTATCAGCTCTTCGCCAAATGCATTAATAAATTGCTTTACCCTACCCTTAATAATAAAACGGAAGGGGTTTAAGGAGGTGAATTGTATAATATCGCCCAGCATATAGCGCCATAGCCCGCCACTGGTAGAGATAACAAGAGCATAATTAACCCCTGTTTTTACTTCGGCAAGAGAAAGGGCCACATCACGCTTTTCAATATTCTCCATGGGTATAAACTCATAGTAAATACCATAATCTAACATTAGCAACAAATCATTCCGGCTAAAGCTGTCTTGTATCCCAAAAAAACCTTCTGATGCATTATATACCTCCCAAAAGTTGATTTTAAGTGGTTTGAACATTTCAACATATGGCTCACGGTATGGGGCAAAATTTACACCTCCATGAAAAAACACTTCCATACTTGGCCAAAGCTCAGCCAAATTCTTTTTACCGCTTAATTTAAGTGTATGCCGAAGCAAAACCAACATCCACGAAGGCACACCGCTTAAACCGGTAATATTTTCATTCATTACCGCTGTGGCTATCTTGTTCATCTTTTCCTCCCACTCACTCATTAACGCAATAGACAGTTCAGGAGCGCGAAAAAACTCGGCCCATCCCGGCAAGTTTTCCATTAATATGGCCGACAGATCACCATTGCGGACATATATATTGCCTTCTTCTTCTTTATGGCTACCACCCAAAGACAAAGTTTTACCATCGAACAAATGCGTATCGGGGTAATTATTACAATAGAGGGTTAACATATCTTTTCCACCTTTAAAGTGACATTCATCCAGCGACTCCTGGCTAACGGGTATAAACTTGCTCTTATCACCTGTTGTACCGGATGATTTTGCAAACCATCGTATTTCTCCGGGCCATAATAAATTCTGTTCGCCTTTTCTTAGTCGGTCTATATGGGGCTTTAAATCTTCATATTCACTAACAGGCACACGCCTTTTAAACTCCGCTTCTGTGAATATAGATGCGTAATCGTATTTGCGGCCCCACTCTGTATCCTTAGCTGTATCAATAAGCTTATGTAGCCATTCCTGCTGTACCTCATAAGGGTATCGCATAAACAGATCTATCTGGTGCATTCGTTTTTTAATGAACCATGAGACTATAGAATTGATTACTGCCATACTGTATAGATTACTACAAAAATCATAATTTATTCCGGATAATGATACTTAATAGCTGATTCAATTGAAATAAAGCCACTTCTGTTTGGTTGACCTGTTTATAAAATATAAACATTTTGTTTTACATAAAACACAAATTAGTTAAATTTGTACTATTGAATAGAAACCAAATTATGGAAACAAGAAGTTTAAAAACAGGATTAATTGATACACAAATAAATACTGCCAGCAATTTAATTTCTGATGATCAGCTTACTAAACCAACAAGTGTACTCATTTGTCTTAAATACCAAGCCCAAATAGATAATCAATTGAAAATCAGAGTGAACTCCTAATATTTACCGCCAAAAACCGCCAGTTTCCGCCAATTTTTAGATAAAACATAGCTACTCATTAATATGATATTTTTGCTTTCATAGAAAATGGATAAAAAAGCCAGAAACATATTTCTCTTCAGTATACTGCTTCTTGCGGCAATACTTAGGCTTATCCATCCATTCCAAATCCCTTTTACCTATGATGAGGTTACTGCACTAATCCGCACTCATTATAGTTCATTGTCAGAAGAAATAAGGCAGGGTGTTATGTTGCACGATAACCATCCTGCTGGCGTACAATTATTCATTTACTATTGGACAATGCTATTTGGCTACACTGCAATAGTAGTTAAGCTACCCTTTTTAGCCTTTGGCATACTGGCTGTTTATTTTACTTATAAAGTTGGTAATGATTGGTTTAACAATACCGTTGGCTTAGTATGTGCCGCTTATATGGCCACTTTGCAATACCCCATTATGTATAGTCAGGAAATAAGGCCATACGTGAGTGGGCTGTTTGTAGCTATTGCTATGGTTTATTATTGGAATAAAGTAATATTTAAACCTGAGGCAGGCTTTTATAAAAACGCTTCACTGTATGTTTTATTCAGCGCCTTATGTGCCTATGATCATCATTTCTGCTTATTATTTGCAGTAATTGTTGGCATTACCGGCTTATTTTTCATTCAAAAAAAGCATTTACTAAAATATGTCATAGCAGGTATTTCCATTTTTGTTTTGTACATCCCCCACCTTCATATTTTCTTTTACCAATTGAGCCAGGGTGGTGTTGGTGGCCCTAATGGCTGGCTGGGAGCACCGCGCAATACCTTTATATTAGAGTACATCCATTATATTTTCCATTTCTCACGTTCTGTAATGCTTGTTGCCATTACAATTTGCGTGTTTGGTATTTATAGTGCATTCAGCAAGGGATTTACGCATAAAAAGTACTTAATAATTTCACTGTGCTGGTTTTTAATTCCACTATTAACCGGTTTTTTTTACTCACTATACGTTAATCCGGTATTGCAATATTCAGTTCTTATATTCAGCTTTCCATTCCTTTTGTTTTTTATATTCGGATGTTTGCCTGAATTAAAAGCAAGGGAACTAATTGTGTTCCTTTCTTTAGTTTGCTTTATAAATACGTTCTCGTTGGTTAATGCCCGTAAGCATTACCAGTTATTTTACAAAGCGGCTTACGAACAGCCTATTTTAATTAACGATTCATTAGTAAAAGCTCTGGGGAAAGAAAACTATGGCTGCATAATACAATCAGATGATTCAGATAAAAATGTATCGTATTACTACATACATAAAGACCATGCAGACACTTCTTTTTACTTTACTGACAATTTGGGTTGTTTTACTACCAAGCCCAGCAATTACTGCAGGATTACCGACTTTATTTCACAGCAGAATAAAACCTATTTTGCTTTTGGCTGCACGGCACAATTCGATCCTATAGTACTAAGCATAATAACCCATAAGTACCCATACTTGGTAAAAAAATGGGATTTTGCCGGAGGCAGCTTCTATTTGCTTACCAATAAACAAATCAAAGATGGAGCTACCTTACATAGTTTCGAATCGGTAAATGGGTTTGATGGACGAGATACTTATTGGGAGAAGTCAAATCCAGTCTTTGTATGTGATACCTTAAAGTTTTCAGTCCATAATAGCTACGAAATGGATGCCCAACATGAATGGGCACCAAATTTTAGTTGTAGCCTAAGCAATATGTCGTGGGGCAAAAATGATATTATTGAAGTATCGATAAAGCTTTACCCGATGGACACTCTTAAGGATGTGATGTTAGTGTCATCGCTCGAATCTGATGGAAAAGCAATTGACTGGAGAGCGATACAAGTGAGCAGTTTTATACGTGATACTGTCAGAAAAACATGGGTAACTGCCTATCATACCTTAAAACTACAGGATTTAAAAATCAATTACCCAAACCTTATCCTAAAAGTATATATCTGGAATAAGGGAAAGAAGCAATTCTACATGAATGACTTTTCGGTAAAAACCATTAAGGGTAACCCCGTTATATACGGATTATTTGAAAAGATTTAGGATAAAAGATGTATACTTGCATAGTATATTATACCCATTATGCTTAATATAATATTATTCGGCCCTCCAGGAGCAGGAAAAGGAACGCAATCGGCAAAACTTATTGAGAAATATAGCCTTGTTCACCTTTCTACCGGCGATATATTACGTGCCGAAGTAGCAGCACAAACAGAGTTAGGCAAGGCAGCAAAAATACTTATGGATAAAGGCATTTTGGTTTCTGATGATATTGTAATTGGCATGATAGATGCCAAAATAAGCAAGCACATGGGTGGCAAAGGTTTTATATTCGATGGCTTCCCACGTACCTTACCGCAAGCCGAATCGTTAGATAAACTACTTACAACCCACTCCACATCAATTACCATGACATTGGCATTAGAAGTTGACGAAAAAGAATTATTCCACCGAATATCATTACGTGGCAAATCATCTGGCAGGGCCGACGACCAGGATGAGGCAACTTTTCATAAGCGCATGAATGTATATAACAATGAAACTTCGCCCTTAAAAAACTACTATAGTAAGCAAGGCAAGCTGAAGCAGGTAAAAGGCATTGGAGAAGTAGATGATATATTTAAAGCGCTTTGTATTGAAATAGACAAAGGAAATTAAGTTTGGTTTCGTTCCGCTATAAGTCAAGCCAAAATACGGAAAGCTATAGCAAGCATTATAAGTAAACTGAACCAGTAAAATGATACAATCGTCAAATTTTGGATACCTCTTTATTTATTTCTGGGAATGGATGGCACTGCCATTCTATGTTGCATTAATACTACTTATAGCTCGTTTCCACCAAAGAAAAAGATTGGAAGAAAACCCAATTTACAAATATTACTTAAGAGGGTTGGTGCTTAAAATATTCGGAGGAATTGTATTTGCCCTAATTTACTACTACTACTACCAGGGAGGCGATACTTTTTCGTATTACGAATCAGCACTTACTATGAAAAATTTGATGTTCCAGTCGTTTCCCGATTTTCTTAAAAATGAATTTGGAAGTGCAAGTACTGCAAACTTTGCTCTTTTTAGCCCCAAAACAGGATACCCATTGCCATACATGTATTGGGATACACAAACACTAACAGTAATAAAGCTTATAACACCCATTATGTTATTATCATTTAGCGGATATCTAATATCAACTGTTATAGTTGCATGGTTATCTTATTCAGGTGTATGGAAACTTTTCCTTGTTTTCTCATCGTACTACCCCCAGCTAAAAGGCCGCTTTTTCATTGCAATAGTCTGTTTTCCATCTGTTATTTTCTGGGGGTCAGGCATATTAAAAGACACAATCACTTTATCTTCAATTGGCTGGATTGTCTATAGTATTTATAACGCATTCATATTAAAAAGAAAAATAGTTCTATATCTGCTTCTACTAATTCCATTCGCTATCGTTGTTTTATATATTAAACCTTATATAATATTCGCATTATTGCCAGGTAGCCTTATGTGGGTGTTTTCGAACAGGATATATAAAATACGAAACACCATGTTTAAACTACTTATTATACCTGTCATTTTTTTATTATGCCTTGGTGGAGGTTATTTTATTGTACAAAACCTGGGAGATTACATGGGTAAATTTTCGGTTGATAAAATTACAACAACTGCAATTATCACTGAAAATGACCTGAAAAAAGATTATTATGGCGGCCATTCATTTGATATAGGAAGCTTTGAAAACACTCCAAGTGGTTATGCCAAAATATTCCCAAAAGCTTTTATTGCCGGAGCATACAGGCCATTCATCTGGGAATCGGGCAGTTTAGTTATGTTAATCTCGGGGATTGAAAATCTTTTTCTTCTATACCTGACCTTTCTTGCACTGGCCAGAAGCAGGTTGCGTATTTTTAAAAGACTATTTAAAGAGCCGTTACTCTTTTTCGCATTTTCCTATTCAATTTTTTTCGCATTCGCTGTCGGCCTTACAACATCAAACTTTGGATCCCTAGTGAGATTTAAAATCGCTTATCTGCCATTTTTTACAGCATGCCTATATATACTTTCATGGAAAGAAAAAGTATCAGAATATGAAGAAGCAGAAACAGATGAATTAAATGCCAGCCATTTAACCGGTTCAAGTCCAGAAGTAACAACCGACTAGAAAGTACGCTTACTGTGCTATAATATCATTTATTTTACCTTCCTCTGCTTTATCATCACTAAGGCTAACCTGAAGAGTACTTATTTTAGGGTCGTTAGGGCTGTTTTTCTGAAGCTCGGTAATCTGCTCATTCAAAACACCTTCTCTGTCCTGGTAGCTTGCAACAACTTGTTGTAAGGCACTTCGAGCATAAAACTTAGCAATTCTATTACTGCCATGTACATATATACTTCCTATTATATCAACTCCTTTGCTAATGTTGGCATTATTTGTACAGCGCTGTTTTAAAAACTGGCCATAAACAGCCACATAAACAATTTGAGGCTCAAAACCGCTTACATGGTCAGCAATTTTAGCAAAAAAGTCACCATTAGAATCATTCCCATATTGTGAATAAACACCGGCAATACCTAATAACAAATCAGCCTCATCAGAGTTCTCAAGATCGTGAGCATACTTCATTGCCACTTGCTTGTTAACCATCGCTAATGCACTTAATCCTTCTGTTTCTACAGAATACGAGCTATCATTAAGGGCATTTTTATACATAACGGAAAGAGAGCCATCGTGCTTAAAGTTTTTTGCCAGTACATTTATTGCATCTGCTCTAACCATCGATGAACTATCATTTACTGCCATTTTTCGCAATTCTGCTTCAAAATCAGGCATTGTATCGTCAGTAAGCTTATTTATTGCATAACGCCTCAAATACCAAAATTTATCATGTAGCGCCTTTATTAAAACATCTCTTGCTCCAGGCTTAGAAATGTGGCTAGCCAGTGAGCGGAGTGCTTCATAACGCGCAAGGTATTTTACAGCATGGTTATATTCAAATATGCGTTCATTTGTATGTACATCTTCATTCTTTACACACAACAACATCTTTTGAGAGTCAAAGTCGACCCAATCTGGCTTAACAGTTGCATTAAATACAAACTTATCTCGATTCTTTGATAATGTTACCACATGGCTCTCTTTAGTTCCATTGCAATAAATATCAACATTTACCGGCATTTGAAAAATAGTACTCTCGCTTAAATCTTGTGTTTGATTTACTTCAAGGGTGACTTGTTGTTTTACCGAATCATACGAATGTTTTATATCAAATTGTGGATATCCTTTATTATTATACCATTCGCTAAAAAACCAGGTAAGGTCTTGCCCTGTAGTTTTTTCAAATGCCAACCTCAATTGAGGTGCTTCAGCCGGGCTGAATTTATTAGTCTCAAGATATAAGTGCAATGCGTCAAAGAAGGCACTATCACCCACTACAGAACGAAGCATATGCAAGATACAACCACCTTTGTTATACGATATCAAATCAAAAACATCTTCTCTATCTTTATAATAGAAATCAACCAAGTTATGCTGTGTAGGAGTGTTATTGATATATTCACCACCATTCTTTTGCAATAGTTCATCTGCTTCATCAGCCCCATATTTGTATTGCCTCCATAAGTATTCACTATAATTAGCAAATGATTCATTTAGTGTTAGGTTTGACCAAGATTCGCATGTAACTAAATCGCCAAACCAATGATGGAAAAGTTCGTGGGAAATATCGTCTTCGGCATTATCAAATTTATTATCAATAAGCTCTCTACGGGTATGTTGTAAAAATTCCCCTAATAGTGTGGCAGTAGTGTTTTCCATGGCTCCCGATACATAATCATGGGCAACTACCTGATCGTACTTGTTCCATGGATATGGAAATTTGAGAAGTTTTGAGAATAGCTCTATCATTTGTGGAGTATTACCAAAAATATCTTTGGCATATTTCTCATACTTCTTATCTACAAAGTAATTAACCTCCTTGCCGTGCCAACTATCTTTTACAACAGCATATGGGCCGGCAGTCATCATTACAAGGTACGGTGGTATATTCAAATCCATCGACCAATGATCAGTACGCGTTCCATCTTTATTATCAATCGAACTTAGCAAAGCTCCATTTGATAAGGTTTTAAAATCTTTCTCAATGGTCATAAATATTTCTTCCGTCATGCGTTGATTTGGCTTATCAATGGTTGGAAACCAGCACGAATTATCTTCAGTTTCTCCTTGAGTCCATACTTCACGTGGTTTAGTTTTATCAGAATCATTCGCATTAATAAAAAACAACCCTTTATGTGATGTAATTGCAGCACTACCAGCTTGTTCATCTATTAGTTCTTCAGGTTTTGATACATATTCAATATACAAAATATAAGTTTCGCTTTTTTTTATACCATTTACCTAACTTAATATGAATTTGTTTATTATCATATGTGTATTTTAAAGGCGCTTTACCCTTGCCACCTATCATACTTACTTCTTTCAACTCCATGCCTTTAGCATCAAGCACAACTGTATCAGTAGGATAGTAATATGGCTTAAGTGCAATGGTAGCTTTACCATACAGATACTTCTTTTTCCAATCGAAGCTAACTTCAAGCTTAGTATGTATAAGTTGATTGATTATTGGAGCGGTAAACCTATAATTCTGATAGGCAATTTTAACATTTGTATCAGGGCCTACTTTCTGTGGGCTAACTGCAGCTATAGAATCAAGGTTTAAGGTTTTTACGCCTTTATCGGTGCTTGACTTTTTTGCCACCCTATCACCACCACCACATGCTACCAGGCTAGCTGAAAGAAGTATAGTTGATATAAATATTTTCTTCATAGTACTATTTTTGGAACATCAAATATGCTAAAAAAAGCTCTACCACTAACCTATTTACATACATTTGTAACATGAAAGCAACAGTTAATAAAACGGATTATACAATAATTAAAAAAGCCAAAGAACCATTAACGCTTGATGTTAATGGTAGTTTACTGGTTTTAGATACGTACGAACCTCGAAAAGGAGTGCTTCACATTATATATAACTCTAAATCATATAATACTGAACTAATCAATTATAACGAAGAGGAAAAATCTGTATTATTAAAAGTAAATAATAGCAGATATGAGGTAAAGCTAAAAGATGAAACCGACGAGCTATTGGAAAGGCTTGGCATTGGAACTAAACAAAATAAGATTCAACACATAAAAGCACCCATGCCGGGTCTCGTAATTGACATTAAAGTTAAGCCTGGCGATATCGTAAACAAAGGTGATGGACTATTGGTGCTTGAAGCCATGAAAATGGAAAATATAATAAAAGCACCGGCACAGGCCGTTGTAAAAAAAATACACGTAGCAAAAGGGAAAGCCGTAGAAAAGAATCAGGTACTAATAGAAATGGAATAGTACATTAGTTTTTAAACTAACGATATATCAAACTGTACTAGGTCTATAAATTCCTGCACACGCTCCTCCAACTCATCATCGGTAAGGCCGACAAGCCTTTCAATACCAAATTTTTCGACACAAAACGATGCGATAGCAGAGCCAAAAATAATGGCCCTCTTCATGTTATCAAAAGAAATGTCTTTTGACTTATCAAGATACCCGATAAAACCACCGGCAAAACTATCTCCCGCACCAGTTGGATCAAAAACATCTTCAAGTGGCAAAGCAGGAGCAAAGAAAACTTGTTCCTTATTAAATAGTAAGGCTCCATGCTCGCCTTTCTTAATTATAAGAAACTTAGGCCCCATATTTAATATTTTTTGGGCAGCTTTAACTAATGAATATTCACCTGATAACTGACGAGCCTCTGCATCATTAATTGTCAGTACATCAACCATTGTAATAGTTTCCGCAAGTTCTTTTGGCATAATTTCCATCCAAAAATTCATAGTATCCATAACTATAAGCTTAGGCCTTTTTGCCATTTGCTTAATCACCTTCTGTTGAATTATAGGAGTAAGGTTGCCAAGCATTAAAAAATCTGCATTTAAATAATCTGCTGGCACAATAGGATCAAAATCTGCTAATACATTAAGGTCGGTAACCAGAGTATCGCGGGTATTCATATCTGTATGGTAAGAGCCCGACCAATAAAATGATTTTCCACCTTTTACTACCTCAATGCCTGATGTATCAATACCTCGGCGATTGAACTCCTTCATTGTTTCATCGGGGAAATCATCTCCAACAACTGAAACAATCCCGGATTTTTTTGTGAAATAAGATGCGCTTAGGGCTATATATGTAGCTGCACCGCCAACAGTTTTATCTATTTTCCCGAAAGGCGTTTGAATACTATCAAATGCAACTGTACCTACTATTAATAAACTCATATATTAAATTTCAGGCAAATATAATGGGATTATTGTGCTGCAAGATGAATATGTAATCCGCTAAACTAAAGTAGATAAAATGATGAAAGCCGATATAATATCGGCTTTCATCTATTGCTCCTCGAACAGGACTTGAACCTGTGACCCTCTGATTAACAGTCAGATGCTCTAACCAACTGAGCTATCGAGGAATGTTGTTTTTAAAAAGAGGCTGCAAAAATAGCACATTTGAACAAATATACAACAGGTTTGTAATAAAAGCTTAAATACCATGTTTTCTCTATTTCAATTAAGGGCTTAATTTAGCAGCAATGTTTCAAAAAAAATATACTCTTCGCCTAAAGTTATATCTACTATTAGTTGTAGCAGCCTTTCCTGGCAGCACTCTCGTATTTGGCCAATCACCAGAGTATAAAAACTATAGCGTAAAAGATGGTCTGCCTAGCTCAGAGGTCTATAACTCTATTCAGGACTCAAAAGGCTTTATGTGGTTTGCAACCGATAAAGGAGTATGTAGATTCGATGGTTATCAATTTAGAGTATTCACAACTATAAACGGGTTAGCTGATAATACAGTATTTAGCTGTCAGGAAGATTATAAAGGGAGGATCTGGTTCAGGTCATTTTCAGGAAAATTAAGCTACTACTATAATGACTCTATCTACCAATCGCCTTTAAATGACACCCTAAGCAGGCTTGTTAAAACGTCATTTGTAATGTCGATGACCATAGATACAACTGATAATATATACATGGGGGTTTATTGTTCTTACTTAGCTGTTATAAAGATTAATATTAAAACCAATTCAATATCTCTAGTCCCGATTCCAAGAAATAAGTCATACTTAATTATGACTCCTGACAAAAGATTGCTGATTGGCAATACCTATGACAACACTAACAGTAATCTTAATAAAATCAAAGCGAATGTTTCGGGTATATATATATATAGGCTTACTTCTGGGTCATCCGAATTACTGAAGATAAAACAATATGATACTAGTATTTTGAATGGCTTCACTATACATGATCAGGCATTGTTATTAGCTAATAATAAAATAGCCCTGATGTACAACAATCGCATTTTTCTACTTGATACTATTTCCTGGGAATTCAAATCACTACACGATTTTAAAGGTGAAAACATACTAAGCATAAGCAAAGATGGTGACCAGGGCTTTTGGTTATCTACACAAAAAAAAACAATCTATTTTAATAATGAACGCATTACTAATAGACATTTACCTGAATTCCTTAGTGAGAAAAGTATTACTTCTGTAACGAAAGATAACGAAGGAGGGACGTGGTTTACGACTTTATATGGCGGCATATACTATGTCAGTTCATTATCGTTTAAAACATACAGCACATTAAACGGATTACCTGGCAACAAAATAAATACTATTACTGTTTCTAAAGATGGAAAAATATGGGCTGCTACTGAATACAGCAATAAAATATCGGTCATAAATAATGACTCTATTACTTATCGTTATTTACCAGATGTAAAAGGGCTTTCAATCAATACTATTTTACTTAACGACAGTAACGAAGTATGGGTTAGCACCACCTCAGGTCTGAGTATTTTTAAGAACAACCGCTATTTTAAATTAATTTCAAAATCTGATGCCGTTGGGCAGTACAATATTATTAATAATAACAATGGAACTAGTTGGGCGAATAACTACAGTAGACTACAACTTTTAAAAAGAAAAGGCAATATAATTTACGGGAATGATTTGCAAACATGTGGATCAAAAATATTTAGCATTTGTAAAGACTCTAACCAATCCATTTGGATGGGAACATTTAAAGGGCTATTCAGGTACTACAAGGATTCACTATATTACTACGGGAAAAAAAATGCCTTACTAAAGAACAGGATTAATGACATAAAGATGCTACCCAATGGTAATTTATGGTTAATCACAAGAAATAATGGAATTATTGTAAAACGCGGTGATAGCTTAAATGAAATCAGCACAAAGGATGGCCTGCTTAGTAATTTTTGTCAATGCGCTTGCATTGACAAAGCAGGCAATATTTGGGTTGGAACAAACAAAGGAATATCACATATAATACTTTCAAAAAGTAATTCTGGTAATTTAATAGATACTATAATAAACTTAACAGGGCCAAATCTTATAGAGGTCAATTGCATAAAATCAAATAACGACACTATTTATGCAGCAACCAGTAATGGCATTACTCTCTTTAATACAAACACAATATTCTCCAGTAAAACACCTCCACCAATCTATATTACAGAAATTAAAATCAATAATCAAACAAAGCCATTGAGCAGTTCATTCCACTTAAATTATGATGAAAACTATTTAATGATAAACTTTGTAGGACTTACCTATAAAGATGCTGGTAATACCCAATATCGGTACAAAATGGAAGGCATTGATACTGGTTGGATTTACACTAAAAACCGTGATGTCCAATATCCTAAAATTGCTTCGGGTAATTATACGTTTCTAGTTAGCGCAATGAATACTGATGGGGTTTGGAATCTAAAGCCAGCATCTGTTAAATTTAATATATCACCTCCATTTTGGGCTACTTGGTGGGCCCGTACTATTTTTGTTTTGACTATTGCAGGGTTTATATATTGGCGCTTTAAAGTTGTTGAAACCCGAACAAAGCATGATGCAGAAGTCAACAAGCAGCTAATCTCTATGGAATTAAAAGAACTAAAAGCACAAATGGACCCTCATTTCCTGTTTAATAACCTTAATACTCTCACTCAGCTTGTAGAAGTAAAATCTGACGACGCGCCTGAATTTGTTGAAGAGCTTTCTAAATACTATAGATATTCTCTTCAATTTCGAAATACTGAATTCACTTCGCTTGATAATGAGTTAAAACAAGCCGATAGATATTTACATATCCTTAAAATTAGGTTTGGCGACAATATAAAACTACAATGGAATATTCTTGAATCGCTCAGAACCCATTATATAGCCACCTACTCTCTTCAATTATTGCTTGAAAACATAACAAAACATAATATCGTTTCTATTTCAAAGCCTATCTGGGTTGAAATAACTACGACAAACCAAGGTTCTCTAGTCATTAAGAACCAGTCTCAACCTAAAAACAGTAGTATCTTATCAAATAAGCATGGCTTAAAGAGTATAGACCAGCGATACCAACTTCTTACATCTAAAAAAATAGTTGTTTCTCAAACATCTGAGTATTTTTCCGTAGAATTGCCCTTAATTACCCCTACTGAATATGAAAGTACTTATAGTTGAAGATGAAATTCACGCTGCCGAAAGATTAAAAAAACTTCTAACGGCAATTGACCCGAACATTGAAACCTTAGCTGCCTGTGATAGTGTTGAAGCTTCTGTAAAATGGTTAAAAAACAACCTACGGCCCGATCTTATATTTATGGATATTGAAATAGCTGATGGCAGAAGCTTTGAAATTTTTAAAGAGGTGCAGGTATTATCTCCGGTTATTTTCATAACCTCCTATAATGAATTTGCAATAAATGCCATTAAGCTAAACGCACTAGATTACCTGCTAAAGCCTATTGATAAAAACGAACTCAAGGAAGCTCTGCTTAAAGCACAAAAAGTATTGAGTACAGGAAACAGACCTGATTACCCAGCCATTTACAGTTCAATTGCAAATGGGGAAAAACCTAAAAAGCTTGCTGTTAACGACCTCAATGGCGCTCGCTTTGTAGATATTGATAAAATAGTCCGACTACGTGCCGATTCTAATTACACACATATAGTACTAAGCAATAGTGAAACTATTATATCCTCAAAAACCTTAAAAGATTACGAGGAAATTTTGGTACAATCAGGATTCTTCAGGGTACATAATACACACCTCATTAATCTTGCATTTGTTGAGAAGTACGTAAAAGGAATAGGCGGAACAGTCATTATGTCTGACGGAGCTTCTATTGATGTATCTCGCCAGAAGAAGAAGGAATTATTGGAGACCCTCTCATTAAACCAGTAATTTTCAGTCTTTTACAATCCGCTCAACCAAATATACCATCCACTCAACCAACTGTGTCATTTACTAATTATCACCTTGTTGTGGTTACTATTGAATATACATTTGTATCAGAAAATCAGATAATAACAACTAATACGTCCACTACTCAGAGATAAAAAGCCCGCCTTCGGTGGGCTTTTTTCTTTTTAATGGCTTTGGGTTGCTCTATTGAAAAACCAACAAAACTCACCATCAACCCTACATCTTCATTTGCATTCAGATTTATACATACATTTGAACTATAAAACTATTATAACCTATGAAAAACATTAGTAAATTACTATTCACCTCTCTTATTACCCTTTCTACAGCCAGTGTATTTGCACAAGCAAACCTTCCACAAGCAAGCCCTGCTGCAAGTGTAAGCCAAACTTTTGGCACGACTAATGTGCAGATTGATTACCATTGCCCTGGCGTTAAGGGAAGAACCGTTTGGGGTGGCATAGTACCTTACGACTCAGTTTGGCGTACAGGCGCAAACGAAGCGACAACCATAAAATTTAGCACTGATGTAATGATTGGTGGCCAAAAAGTTAAAAGCGGAAAATATGCATTATTTACAATACCAGGCAGAGATACATGGACTGTAGTAATTAATTCGGATGCTGACCAATGGGGTGCATATAGCTATAGCAAATCAAAAGATGTAGTGCGTTTTACTGTTAAGCCTGAAACTGCTGACATGAAAGAAAAACTTAGTTTCTATATTGACGCTTTAACTGACAGTACAGCACGTATTATACTTCGTTGGGAAAAGGTAAAAGTCGGTTTTGATGTATCGGCAAAAACAATTGCAATGATGCAAAAAAGCATTGATGGTAACTGGTATAGCCTCGCTAGCGCAGCTAACTACTATGTTGACAACAACCTTGATCTTAAGAAAGCTCAACAATGGGCACAAGCATCAATAGCTATGAATGATGGTTTTTATAACCGCTATGTAATGGCACGTGTACTTAAAGCAAAAGGAGACAACAAAGAGGCACTGAAATATGCCGAAGAATCGAAAAAGATTGGGGACACAACAAAAGATGGTGGCCTTTATGACGAATATAAAGATCAGGTTGCAAAACTTGTTACAGACCTTAGTGGCGTTAAAAAATAACATTCTGTATGCGTATTAGTAGGAAAGTATTGCCGGTTGCATTTTTTATTGTAACCGGCATTTTTTTTTGCCGGGGCACAAAAAGCCCCTCAAAAAAACTGGAACTCATCTCGTATATTACATGAACTGGAAAAGATGAGACACGTAGGGCGTGTATTGTATATTGCAGCCCACCCTGATGATGAAAATGTTGAGCTAATATCATATCTTGTAAACTCAAAAGGCTTTGAAACAGCCTATATGTCACTCACACGTGGCGATGGCGGGCAGGATCTTCTCGGGCCTGAAGTAAGAGAAGAACTGGGTATTATTCGCACTCAGGAGCTTTTAATGGCACGATCGGTAGATGGCGGAGAGCAATTCTTCAGCAGGGCCAATGATTTCGGGTTTTCAAAAACTGCTGCTGAAACATTTAATATATGGAATCGAGATGATGTATTGTCTGACATTGTGTGGACTATACGCAAATTTAAACCCGACGTAATTATTACCCGCTTCTCTCCTACTTATACAAAAACACATGGTCATCATCAGGCATCGGCAATATTGGCACAAGAAGCATTTACTGCTGCTGCCGATTCCTCTCGTTACC